>ERZ772977.835-NODE-835-length-17725-cov-19.462083_pt1 | contig 17725 bp, 13 predicted proteins | sample MGYA00511131_ERZ772977 | MGnify/ENA primary metagenome ERZ772977 (study PRJEB29015, sample SAMEA2737935) | human oral metagenome | biome: human oral; feature: human-associated habitat; material: dental | place: China | collected 2151 ...
GCCCGCCCGGCGAGGCGACGAGGGCCGCGCGGCGGCGCCGGTCACGGCGAGTCCTCCACGCGCGATGCGATCCTCGACGCCGCGCGCGCCTCCTTCCTTTCCCGGGGCTTCGCGGCCACGACGATCCGCGGCGTGGCCCGCACCGCGGAGGTGGACCCGGCGCTGGTCTCCTACTACTTCGGCTCCAAGGGCGACCTGTTCGGCGCCGCCATGAACATGCGCATCCGCGCCGCCGAGGAGATCGCCGCGGTGCTGGCCGGCGACCTGCGCAGCGCGGGCCCGCGCCTGGTCCGCCTGGCCATGACCGCCTGGGACGACACCCGCGACGGGGCCGTCTTCCGCGCCCTGCTGCGCTGGGTCGCCACCGACGACGGCGCCCCCGAGGCGGTGCAGGCCTACGCCACCCAGGAGATCGCCACGCCGGTGGCCACCGCCCTCGAGCAGGCCGGAGTGCCCGGGCCCGGCGCCCGCGAGCGCGCCACCCTGGCCGGCAGCCAGCTCGTCGGCCTGGCCATGATCCGCTACGTCTTCAGGCTCGAGCCCCTGGCCGGCGCCAGCGTCGACCACCTCGTGGACGTCGTCGGGCCGACGATCCAGCACTACCTCACCGGCCCCCTGCCCGCGCACCGCTGACAGCGGCGCCGGTGCGTCGCGCGCCCGCGCGGCCCCGCGGGGACCTCTGCCCGCGCATCGCTGAAAGCGGGCCGCCGGACCGATACGATGAGCGGGTGATCTTCAAGGCCGTGCGCGACAGTGCCCCGTACCCCGACCACGGGGTGACGCGGCAACGGGAGTGGTCGACCATTGCGCCGCGTCAGATCCGCCTGGACCAGCTGACGACGACGCGCTCCACCCTGGACCTGCGCAACCTCCTCGACGACGACTCGACCTTCTTCGGCGACCTGTTCGCCCACGTGGTGTCCTACCGGGGGGAGCTCTACCTGGAGACGGGCCTGCACCGGGCGCTGCGCGCGGCGCTGCAGGGGCGCACCTTCATCCACGCGCGGGTCCTGGAGCTCGGCGAGTCCGGCGTCGCCCTCCTCGCCCCACTTCCCCCCGAGACCGGCGGGAACGGCACGCGGAACCGGCGGAGCTGACGCGCGGGACCGGCGGAGCTGACGCGCGGGACCAGCCCTCAGCCGGCGAACGCCAGCGGCTCCAGACCCCTCACGCCCACCTCGGCCAGGTACACGCTGCCCGAGGCCGGCTCGACGTCGTCGGGCAGGTTCTCCCGGGACGTCGTGATGTACAGCCGGTCCAGGTCCTCCCCGCCGAAGGTGCAGGCCGTCACCTTGTTCACCGGCAGCTCCACGACCTCGCTCAGCCGCCCCTGGGCGTCGTAGCGCCTCACCGCGCTGCCGCGGTGCAGGGCCACCCACACCCCGCCCTCGGCGTCGACGCACAGGCCGTCGGGCTTGCCGGCCCACTCCTCGATCTCGACGAAGGGCCGCGGGTTCACCAGCCCCGCCCGCGCGTCGTAGTCGAAGACGGTCACCGTGCGCGTGGGGGTGTCCGTCCAGTAGCCGAGCGCGCCGTCCGGGCTGAAGCCCAGGCCGTTGGCGGTGGTCGCCCCGCCCCAGGCGCGCACCGGCCTGGTCCCCGGCCCGTCCCAGCGGTACACGCTCGCCGCGCCGACGGTCCTGCGGTAGGACATGGTGCCGATCCAGAAGCGGCCGTCGGGGTCGCAGCCGCCCTCGTTCGTGCGCATGGAGAGGTCGTCGTAGAGGCGCACGACCTCCTTCAGGTCGCTCAGGTCCTCCGCCCGCCCCAGCGCCAGGCCGCGCTCGGTGGCGACGATCGCGCCGCCGCCCGCGCGGGGCCGGATCACCGAGGCGACCGGCGAGGGCACCGGCAGACGGCGGTAGCCGCGCCCGCCCCCCTCGTCGAGCTCGATGACGGAGCCGGCGAGCATGTCCACGAAGCGCAATCGCCCCGTGGCCGGCCACCAGCAGGGGCCCTCGCCGTGGTGGGAGATCGTGTCTGTGATGCGCTGCGCCTTCATGGGGCAACCCTACGGCCCGACGGCGCCGCGGTCACCACCGATCCGTCAGGGACGGGGCGCCGGCCGGCCGCGCCGGCTTCCCCACCGAGCGGCCGAGCGTCAGCCGCACGCCTGCCAGCCCCTTCGTCGCGCCCGCTCATCGAGGTAGCCGATCAGTGCGGGCATCTGCGATGAGCGCTCGACCGGCCACGCACCCGAGTTGTCCTGGCCTTTCAGGAGTTGCTCCTCCCGACGGCGCGCCTCGTCGGTGCGTTGAATCAACCACTTCGGGATATCGCAGCCCTTGTCGTAGCGCGGCCACTCGACGCTCAACAGCTCGATCGCCTCAGCCGCGGTAGATGGTCTTCTCGGCTTGTCGAAGTGCTGAAGCAGCCATCCTTCGAGCGCCGCACTCTGCAGGGCGCTTCTGTGGCGGTCACCTTCGCGCCTCCAGCATTCAAGCGCCTCGCGGTGGACTTCATTCTGGTCGACGTCGCAGATTATCCATATCACCGCCCGACATGCAGCTCCGCCCATGTTTTCTTCATGCTTACGGGCCATCTCCAGCAGATTGATGAGCGAGGTCTTGCGCCCTCGTTTTCTCCCCCGACGCCCCACGAATTTCGGGATGAAATGCCCCGGGTACCTGTGATCCAGCAGCGCCCTCAGGTACTGCTCCTCGCTCGACCCCTCCACGCACAGATAAACCTCCTCGCGGATCCGCCGGGTCCCGACGGCCCGCCGTCCCCGATCACGATAAGAACGCCGAGCCCCCCGCTTCGACGTCATCGCACCGCCTCCGAATCAAGCATCATATCCGCGGCACACCGCCGAGCCGTCCGGACATGTAGAAGGAGAGCAGGTCGGCGTCCTTGCGCACGCCGATACCGGCGAAGTCCGACACCCGCGTCAATCGGGACTGCCCGTCGACCTTATCGGCCAGCCAGATCTCGTCACGGCGAAGCAGATCCGAGCGCATGAGCTGGATCTCGTGAGTGGTGAAGATCAGCTGACACCGGTCGCCTGCGCCGAGCCCCTCCAGGAACGAGGAGATGAAGTCCTCCGTCAGCTTCGGGTGCATGGAGTTCTCCAGCTCATCCACCACGAAGACGCTCCGGGAATTCTTGTCGCGCAACTGGAAGAGGATCGGGAGCAGGTTCATGAAGCGCTGCGTCCCGTCGGACTCCTCCTGCAAGGGCAGTGTGAAGGAGGAGTGCCACTCCGGTGCCGGCCCGTCCTCCCTCTCGTGCACGGTCACCAGACGGCGCGCGGTGGGCTCCCCCTCGTCCGTCAGGGAGAGGATCGCCTGATCGGCGCCGCCAACGGCAATGACGAAGGTCCCACCCCTCTCCCGCAGCCCCTCCAGCAGGCCGGTGAGCTGGTCCGCCCCCACCGGCAGCGCCCCCATCTTCATCTCGTCGAAGCGCACCCCGGAGATCCCGGTGTCGGCCCGAGTCAGTCCCGAGCTCATGGCCCGTGAGAACACGGCATCGGCGTTGATTCTCGCCGGCAGATGCATGTACATCGACTCCGGGTGGATGATGTTGAGCCGGCGGGCGAACCAGTCCCACACGGCGCCGACCGCCCCGTCCCCCTCCGCGCCGAGCGCGCCCAGCAGCGTCTCATTGGGGGCGACCACCATCGCGTGGGCGCAAGCCCGCTCATCGCCGTCGAGCTCGCCGTAGAGGGCGACGCCGTCCTCGCCCCTCTCGAAGAGGAGCTCCTCCGCGCGGGCCTTGACCTGCGCGAGCAGCTCGCGGTGGACGCGGCGGCGGTCCGCCGCGAGCTCGTAGTAGAAGACCCGGTCCGCCGCATCGCCGTCGGCTCCGACGGCGGAGACGACGATCTCGACGGCGAACGCCGTCGGCTCGTCCCTCCCCTCGGGCAGGTGCGGGGCGACGGGCAGCATGGCGCCCGCACGGCGGGACTCGAGGACGATCCCGCTCAACGCCTCGAGGCCGTCGACGAGGGCCGACTTCCCGGCGGCGTTGGCCCCGTAGACCGCGGTGATCGGCAGGATGCGGGAGCGCCCGACCCGGGCGAGGCGGTCGCCGTGCCGCCGTTCCCGCGTCGCCACCATGGTGAACTCGACGGGCTCGTAGTAGGACTTCCAGTTCTGCAGGCGCAGGAAGCGCAGCATTGGACTCCGCCTCTCACATCGGATTTGCGCGAACGAATGACGCATATTTTCTGCATCATATGCTAGCAGAACCGTCAGGTGCGGTCCAGTCGGCCGCTGCGACTGCCCTCCGCGGCCCGCCAGTTCCCGCCCGGCCCCGCTCCGCTCCCGCCCGGGCGCGCGCCGGCCGCCGTCGGGATTCCGACGACGGCCGGCGATTCGGCGCTGCACCACTGCTCCCGGCGCGCCGGGCCGGGGAGTATTTCGGTCTCAGCCGGCGACGGAGGCGCGGTAGATGGCCTCGATGGTGGAGTCGAGCGTCGCGTCGAACTCCTCCTGGCTCTGGGCGTCGCTCAGGCCCTCCAGCAGGGCGCGCGAGAAGCTCGCGATGAGACCGGGGTTGCGGGCCAGGCGCGCGTTGGCGTCCTCGCGCTCGTAACCTCCGGACAGGGCGACCACGCGCATGACGCGCGGGTGCTTCATGAGCTCGCCGTAGCGGCCGTCGACGCTGGGGATGGTCACCTTGAGCATGACGTCGTCGCCGTCGGGCAGGGCGTCGAGGTGCTCGGTCAGCGCCGCGATCAGCAGCTCCTCGGCCTCGGCCTTGTCCGGGGCGTGGATGTCCACCTCGGGCTCGATGATGGGGACCAGGCCCTTGGCGATGATCCGCCCGGCCACCTCGAACTGCTGGTCGACGACGTCGCGCACGCCCCGCGGGTCGGCGCCCAGGATGACCGAGCGCATCTTGGTGCCGAAGATCCCGGCGGCCACGGCGCGATCGAGCAGCGCGTCGAGCTGGGGCATGGGCTTCATGATCTTGGCGCGGTGGGCCTCGTCGGCCAGGCCCTTGTCCACCTTGAGGAAGGGGACGACGCCCTTGACCCCCCACAGGTACTCGGCGGTGGGACGGCCCTCGATCCGCCCGTCCATGGTGCGCTCGAAGAGGATGGCGCCCAGGATCCGCTCGGAGGTGAAGGCCCTGGAGGTGATGACGCGGGTGCGCATGGCGTGGACGAGGTCGAACATCTCCGCCTCGTCGGAGTAGCGCTCCGGGCCGACGCCGTAGGCGGCCAGGGCCTTGGGCGTCGAGCCCCCGGACTGGTCGAGGGCGGCGATGAAGCCCTTCCCGTTGCGCATCTTGTCGGCTTGTTCGGTGTTCACGGTTCCTCCTTCGAGCCTTCGCGGCGCGCCGCGGACCGTCCGCGGTCGGGCCCCGGAACTCCGAACCAGTCTACATGAGAACGATCCTCATGTGCGCTCCCGGCGGGGCGCGGTGCTGCCCCGGACCACGAGTTCGGTGGGGATGAGGATCTGCCGCTCCCCGCCCGCCGCGCCGGAGTCCACCTGCTCCAGGACCAGCCGGACCATCTCCTCCCCCGCCCGGCGGAAGTCCTGGCGCACCGTGGTCAGGGGCGGGAAGCTGTACTCCCCCAGGGACAGGCCGTCGAAGCCGACCACCGACACGTCCCGGGGGACGCGCCGCCCCCGCTCGTGCATGGCGCGGATGAGGCCGATCGCCACCTCGTCGTTGGCGCAGAAGACGGCCGTGACCGCCGGGTCGGCCGCCAGGCGCTCCCCGGCCGCGTAGCCGCCGGCCGCGGTCCAGTCCCCCTGCACGGGCTCGGGCGGCTCGATGCCGGACTCCCTGAGGCGGGCGGCCCACGTGGCCGAGCGGATGAGGGCGGACTGGGAGTCCTGCGGCCCGGTGACGTGGTGGACCGCGCGGTGGCCGAGGCCCAGGAGGTGGTCGACGGCGGCCCGCACCCCCCGCACCTGGTCCGCCGAGGCGGAGGGGTAGTAGCCCACGAGGGCGGAGTCGGACACCGCCACCGGCACGTCCGCGGGCAGGACCAGGTGCCGGCTGTCGGCGCGGCCGGCCTGGACCACGACCAGGCCGTCGACGCCCTGGTGGGCCAGATGCGTCACGGCGGTGCGCATGTCCTCCGAGGCCGGGCGCTCCACCTGGATCATCGAGACCGTGTACCCGGCCCTCCAGGCCGCCGCGAGCACGCCCTCGGTGGTCAGGGCCTCGCCGGTGCGCTCGATGTGCTGGGTGACGACCCCGATGGTGCGGAAGGATCCGCGCCGCAGCGCCTGGGCGGCGCGGTTGGGCGAGTAGCCGAGTCGTTCCATGGCGCGCAGCACCTTCTCGCGCGTATCCGCCCGCACGTTGCGGGCCCCTGCGGAGACCCGCGAGACCGTCTGCGTCGAGACGCCGGCCAGGCGGGCGACGTCGGCGACCGACGGCGCCCCGCCGGACCGCCCTCGCCGCGGCCGTTGCGTCCCGCCCATGGCTGGAGGCTACCAAGCGCCCGGGGCGGGCTCGCGGACCTCGTATGTTAACGATAGTGCCACAGGGCTTCATCGCGAAGCAAGTGCATCACGAAGTGGCCTGACCACAAGGATCGAACACCCTCTAGCCAACATCTATTCCGTATGTTAACGTCGACATTGCGAGTCCGCTTCCGCCCCGTCCCGGGTACGACGACGTCGTCCGCCCGCCGCCCGGGGAGCCCGGCAGGCCCCTCGCCCCACCACAACCCGCGCCACCCAGGAGCCCCCATGGCGATCGTCCCCAGGTACTACGAGGACCTCGACGTCCTCCACGAGAACACCCTCCCGCCGCGCGCCCACTACGTGCCCGCCTCCACCGCCGTCGACCCCGGGCCCCGGGCCCGCGAGCGCTCCGACCGCCTGCGCCTGCTCAACGGCCGGTGGGCGTTCGCCTACCACCGGAGCATCCACGAACTGACCGAGCCCTTCTGGGAGCGCGCCACCCCCCTGGAGGGCATGGACCGCGTGTCCGTGCCAGGCACCTGGCAGCACCAGGGCTACGACCGCCACCAGTACACCAATATCCGCTACCCCATCCCGCTGGACCCGCCCCTCGTCCCCCAGGACAACCCCTGCGCCGTCCACCTGCGCGACTTCGAGCACGCGGCGGACCCGGACGCGCCGCGGACCCACCTGGTCTTCGAGGGCGTGGACTCCTGCTTCTACGTGTGGCTCAACGGCCGCTACATCGGCTACAGCCAGGTCTCCCACGCCACCAGCGAGTTCGACGTCACCGGCGCCGTCGAGCCGGGGACCAACCGCCTGGCCGTCCTCGTGCTCAAGTGGTGCGACGGCACCTACCTGGAGGACCAGGACAAGTTCCGCACCTCCGGCATCTTCCGCGACGTCTACCTGCTGTCCCGCCCGGAGTCGGCGCTGTTCGACTACTCCGTCACGACGGCGCTGGGCCCCGGCGCCGCCACCGTCACCGTGAGCGCCGCCTTCCTCGGCTCCCCCGTGCCCGCCGCGCTGAGCCTGCACGACGCCGAGGGCGGCCTGGTCGCCACCGGCTCGCTCGCGCCCATCGGCGCCGGCGGCAACGGCGGCGTCGACGTCGGCGATAACGGCGATGACGATGCCGGCAACGACGCCGTCGTCGGGCCGACGCACCGGGCCGAGCTGACGGTGGCCGACCCCCACCCGTGGAACCCCGAGGACCCCTACCTCTACACCCTGACCATCTCCACGGACCACGAGGTCATCACCGACCGGGTGGGCCTGCGCGAGGTCGATATCGCCGACGTCGTCCTGCGCCTGAACGGGCGGCCCCTGACCCTGCGCGGGGTCAACCGCCACGACTCCGACCCCGTCACCGGCCCGGCGGTCGACCTGGAGCACATGGAGCGGGACCTGGCCCTGATGAAGCGGCACAACATCAACGCGGTGCGCTCCTCCCACTACCCCAACGACCCGCGCTTCTACCAGCTGTGCGACGAGTACGGCCTCGTCGTCATGTCCGAGGCCGACGTCGAGAGCCACGGCACCCAGGCCCGGGTGCTGGCGGACCCCTCCTGGCCCAGCCAGGTCGAGCACTGGAACGAGCCGATCGCGGACAACCCGGCCTGGACGGAGGCCACCCTGGACCGGGTGCGCAGCTGCGTCATCCGGGAGCGCAACCGGCCCAGCATCATCGCCTGGTCGGCCGGCAACGAGTGCGGCTACGGCTGCACCTTCGAGGCCGCGCTGAAGTGGATCAAGCAGTTCGACCCCACCCGCGTCACCCACTACGAGAGCGCCTACTACCGCGACTCCAAGCGCACCTACGACTACTCCAATATCGACCTGTACTCCCGCATGTACCCGGCCCTGGAGGAGATCCGCGACTACCTCGACTCCGATCCGGACAAGCCCTTCATCCTGGTCGAGTACTGCCACGCCATGGGCAACGGCCCCGGCGACCTGGAGGACTACTGGGAGATGATCCTGACCGAGGACCGCATGTGCGGCGGCTTCGTGTGGGAGTGGTGCGACCACACGGTGCGCGCCGGCACCACCGACGACGGCCGGCCGATCCACCTGTACGGCGGCGACCACGGCGAGGAGCTGCACGACTCCAACTTCTGCGTGGACGGGCTGGTCTCCTCCGAGCGCGTGCCGCACGCGGGGCTGAGGGAGCTGTGGAACGTCCAGCGCCCCGCGCGCGTGGTCGCCTACGACCAGGTGCGCGGAGAGCTGACCATCCGCAACCTCCTCGACTTCACCGACCTCAACCAGTACGCGGCCCTGTCCTACGAGCTGGTGCGCGACGGCGTCGTCATCGACTCCGGGCCCCTGGAGCTGCCGGGCCCCGTCCCGCCGCACGCCGTCGCGACGCTGCCCTGCGCGCCGGGCGTGCCGCCGTCGGGCCGATGCCACCTGGTGATCGTCTCCCGGCTGCGGCGGGCGACGGCGCTGCTGGAGTCCGGGCACATGCTCGGCTTCGACGAGATCCCCCTGGACAACGCCGACCCCCGCCCCCGCGCGGTCGCGGACCTGGACTGGACGACGGCGCCCGCCGGCGCCGTCGAGATCGAGCAGGAGGGGTGCGACCTCGTTGTGAGCGGCGGGGGGACCGTCGTCGTCATCGACACCCGCACCGGCCTGCCGCGGTCCCTGCGCGCGGGCGGGCGGGAACTGCTGGAGCGCCCCGCGGAGCTCAACATCTGGCGGGCCCCCACGGACAACGACCGGCACGTGCGCGAGCAGTGGCAGAGGGCCGGATACGACCGCGCCACCGCCCGGGCCCGCTCCGCGCGGGTGGACCGCCGCACGGGCGCGCTCGTCGTGCGCGCCGACGTGTCGGTGTCCGCCTCCGCCGTCCAGCCCGCCCTGGCCGTGCGGGCCGAGTGGACCCTGACCGCCTCCGGGCACCTGGGCGTGCGGCTGCGCGCCCGCCGGACTGAGGGATTCCCCGTCCTGCCGCGCTTCGGCCTGCGCCTGTTCCTGCCCGAACTCATGGACCGGGTCGCCTACTGCGGGCTGGGTCCGGGCGAGAGCTACGTCGACAAGCACCGCTCCTGCCGCCACGGCGAGTTCCGCACCACGGTCGCGGCGCTGCACGAGGGGTACCTGCGCCCGCAGGAGAACGGCAGCCGCGCCGACTGCGACAGCCTCGTCCTGTCCGGCGACGGCGCCCCGGGGCTGAGCGTCGTGGGACTGCGGCCCTTCTCCTTCAACGCCTCCGCCTACACCCAGGAGGAGCTCACGGCGCGCGCCCACGACGTCGAGCTCACCGCGTGCGGCAGCACCGTCCTGTGCCTGGACGGCGCCATGGCGGGCATCGGCTCGGCCAGCTGCGGCCCCGAGCTCCTCCCCCGCTACCGGGTCGACGGCGAGGAGCTCGGCCTCGACCTGGTCCTCCTGCCGACCCCCTCCGACCCCCTGTCCTCCAACCCGATCCCGGCGCACAACGAGGTGACCCGATGAACGATAAGAAGTACCTCAAGTGGTACAACAAGGTGGGCTACGGCTCCGGCGATATCGCCGGGAACGTGGTCTACGCGCTCCTGTCGGTCTTCGTCATGTTCTATCTGACGAACACGGCCGGACTCAATGCGGGCGTGATCGGCACCCTCATGATGCTCGCGCGCATCTTCGACGGCGTGTCCGACATCTTCTTCGGCGCCGTCATCGACAAGACGCGCACCCGCATGGGGCGGGCCCGGCCGTGGATGCTGTGGGCCTTCTTCGGGTGCGCCGCCATGATCGTGGCCATCTTCGCGATCCCCGCATCCCTGGGGGACAACGCCAAGTACGCCTGGTTCTTCATCACCTACACCCTGCTCAACGCGGGCTTCTACACCGCCAATAACATCGCCTACTCCACGCTGACGGCGCTCATCACCAAGAACAGCGCCGAGCGCGTCCAGATGGGCTCCATCCGCTTCATCTTCGCCTTCGGCACGAGCCTGCTCATCCAGACCGTCACCGTCAAGGGCGTCGAGTTCCTCGGCGGCGGCACGCAGGGCTGGCGCGCCATTGCGATCATCTACGCGCTCATCGGGCTGGCGGCCAACACCCTGTCCGTCATGTCCGTGCGCGAGCTGCCCGCCTCCGAGCTCGAGGACCGCTCCGACGGCGAGGAGGGCGAGGGCGCCGACAAGCCCACCGCCCGGGAATCCGCCCGGCTGCTCCTGGGCAACCGGTACTACCTCATCATCCTGATCGTCTTCATCCTCACCCAGGTGTTCACCGCGACCCTCAATATGGGCATCTACTTCATGACCTACATCCTGAGGAACGACAATCTGCTGGGCGCCTTCGCCTGGGCGATCAATATCCCGCTCATCGCGGGCCTGGTGTTCACCCCCGCGATCGTCTCCCGGTTCGGCCAGATGCGGGGAGTGACGGTCACCGGCTATGTGATCGCCGTCGTCGGGCGTCTGGGCGTGGCGCTCGCCGGATACCTGGGCAGCGTCCCGCTCATGCTGGCCTTCACCGCCCTGGCCTCCATCGGCATGAGCCCGTTGCAGGGCACGCTCAACGCCCTCATCGCCGAGGCCTCGGAGTACACCTACCTGCGCAGCGGCAGGCGCATCGACGGCATCATGTTCTCCTGCACGTCCCTGGGCGTGAAGGTCGGCGGGGGCGTGGGCACGGCCATGGCCGGCTGGCTGCTGGCGGCCAGCGGCTACGTCGCCAAGGCCGCCGTGCAGCCGGCCTCGACCATCTCCATGCTCTACTTCATGTACCTGTGGATCCCGGCGATCGCCAACGCGATCATCCTCATCCTGCTGTGGCGCCTCGACGTGGAGGGGGCCAACGCGCGCCTGCGCGCCGAACTCGCCTCGGACGGCCCGGGCGGTGAGGCCCCGGCCGGCCGCTCGGACGCCGGGGCCTGACGGGAGGCCCGGGCGGCGGGGCCGGCCGCCCGGGCGCGACCTCACCGCACCAGCCGGCTGCTCGCGCGGAGCCGATCCAACCAGATGATGAGAGCGGGCATCTGCGAACTGCGTTCCCGTGGCCACGCCCCCGCCCGATCCGCGCCACCGGTTCGCCGTCGTTCACGGCGAACGGCATCGTCGACCCTGGAAATCAGATCCGCGGGCAGGGGCCGCCCCTTGCGGTACCCGGGCATGTGCCCACGCAATTCTTTTTCCGCCTGCCGGGCGCCCGCGCTGACTGGCGCCTGCGCGTAGTGCAGAATCAACCAGAACTCCAGGCACGGGTCGGTCAGCGCCGCATGATGCAGTTCTTCATCATCGTCCAGCCACTTTTCAAGCAGGGCGCTGTGAATAGAATTCTGATCGGTGTCGCACACGATCCAGACCCCGTCACCGGGATCCTCCCCATCCCTCAATCGGCGACGCACGTGCTCGATCAGGTTCCTGAGCGAGGACTTCGACCCGCGCGACCGCCAGAAGACGAAGGCGAAGGCGTCGTCGTATCGATAATTCAAGATCGCCCGGAGATACGCCTCCTCCGAAGCCCCTTCAACACAGAACACCACTCTGGGCTTGAGCGGGATCGATCCGGTCCGACGAGCACGGCCCCCACGACGCCGAGGCGCTCTCGTACTCCTTCGCGTCATATCGTGCCCCTCAAAGGCGCGGCACCCCGCCGAGGCGCCCCGAGGAGTAGAAGCCGAGTAGATCCGCACCGGCGCGCACCTTCTCGCCGGAGAATTCCGACAGGCGTGTCAGACGGGTCTCTCCGGAGACCTTGTCCAGCAACCAGATCTCATCGCGCCGGAGCAGCTGGACCCGCATGAACTGAAGTTCGTGGGTGGTGAAGATCAGTTGACGGCGATCCTCACGGCCAACCCCGTCCAAGAAGGAGCGGATGAGCTCCTGCGCGAGCAGAGGGTGCATGGAGCGCTCGAACTCGTCCACCAGGAACACTCCCCGGGACGGCCCCTCGCAGAGCTGGAGGATGATCGGCAGAAGGTTCATGAATCGGGCGGTCCCATCCGACTCCTCGCTCATCGGCAGCGTGAAGCCTCGCACCGGCTCGCCGTCGGAACGGGGCTCGCCGTCGTGCACGGCCACCAGCTGCCGGGCGCGCAGCCCCTCGGCGTCATCGAGCGAGAGCAGACTGTATTTCTTTCTCTCATCGCCGAACATAAGGGAGCCGCCCTCGACGGCGAGTCTGTCCCGCACGTTTTGAATATCCTTCTCATCATCCAGCACCGACCTCAGAGGAATGTCTTCGAGGTCGATTCGGGATATACCGGTGTCCACGGCGGACAATCCGCGGTTCATCGCACCGACGAAGAGCTCATCCATCCCGATACGGCCGGGCAGGGAGATGAAACGAGAACCCGGATGGACAATATGAAGCTCGGAGGAGAACCACTGACGCACGGCGCCGATCATCGCGGGCGGCTCCTCGGCGGACCCGAGAAAATCCAGGATCGTCCGATTGGGGGCGAGAAAACGTTTCACCGTCGCCACGGCAGGTCCTTCGTCGAGGTCTCCGTAGAACTCCACATCCGTCCCGCTCCGCTCGAACAGCACCTCCTCGTCCTTGGAGCGCAGACGGGACAGGAACTCGTACCGAATCTCCCGCCGAGTGGCGCGGACCTCGTAGTAGAAAATCCAGTCCCTGCGGCGTCGGGACTCATCGCCGGGCGCAGCGACAATGATCTCCACGCCGAATAGAGTCGGCTCATCCGCACCCTTGAGCCTGTGCGGCACGGCCGGCAGCGCCTCCCCTCTGGAGCGGCCTCCGGCGACAATGTCCCTCAATGCCGCGAGGGACTCGATCAGGATCGATTTACCCGCGGCATTGGCGCCGTAAAGGGCGGCGACGGGCAGGACGCGAGAGCGCCCGACGCGCGCCAGACGCTCCCCGTGCCTCCGTTCGCTGGTCGCGACCAGCGAGAATTCGACGGGTGAGTAGACGGACTTCCAGTTGGCCACGGTGAGGTAGCGCAGCATCCTCGCCTCCTCGGTCTCGCCCCACTGTACACAATTTCCCGCGTGCCGCAGACGATCCGCGGCACGCGCGAACGACGCATCGTCCGCCGCGATCGGCGCGCACGGCGGCCGCCGTCGGACCCGTAAGGCCGGGGAGTCGGCCCGGGGCCGGCGACGGCGGCCGCGCGGCTCAGAACTTCAGAGATTCACCTGGCGGGAGATGATCCCGGCCCGGGCCCGGCGGGCGGCGGCGTCCAGCGGGGCGGGGTCGGCCAGGGCGGCCTCCAGGCGCTCGGCCATGGCCCGCATGGGGGCGGTGAGCTCGTCGGCCTCGGTGCCCGGAACCAGCTCCCACACGGGGATGGCCAGCCCGCAGGCGCGGAAGGCGCCGATGAAGCGCGCCCCCTCCTCCAGGTCCGACCGCCTGGCCGCGTGCACGCGCGCGAAGGCGTTGAAGAACTCGTCCTCGTCCTCCCCGCGCACCCAGCGCACGAACTCCTTGCCGTTCATGCGGCACCAGTAGGCGTGCGCCACCCCGGGCACGGGCCGGGTCGCGGCCAGCTCCTCCTTGCCCTCCTCCACGGCCCTGACGGCCTCGGGGTTCTTCGCGGCCTCGGCGTCGAGCCAGAAGCCGAAGGAGTCGCGCACGTCGACGCGCGGGACGAACCGCGGGTCGAGGATGTCCTGGAGGCGCTCGCCGGGCTCGGGCAGGCCGCCCGCGACCAGGGCCGAGCCCTCGTCGAGCTCGAGGGCGGCCAGCACGGCGGCGGCGACGTCGCGGCTGGCGTCCCCGGAGTGCATCGTCGTCTGCATGGCGACCAGGACCTCGCCGTCGGCCCGCTTGACGGCCCGGGCGAGCTCGGGCAGGAGGGTGACGAGCTGGACCTCGGCGCCGCCGCGCTCCCTCCTCAGGCGCACGGTCGCGGTGGCCGCCGGGATGATCTGCATCATCGCCACGAGGTCCTCCTCGCCGGCGATCCCCTCGAAGGGGCGGGCGACGAAGGCGATCTTCTGCTTCTTGGGGGCCTTGGGCGCCCCGTCGGCGGTCTTGCGCCGCCGGCGCTTCTTCTTCGACATGGCGGCCAGGGTACCGGCCCCGAGGGCCCGGCCGCGGACTCCCCTGCGCGGACCCACTGTTAAAAATTAACAGTAGTTGTCAGTGGGTTGTCAGTGGTCGACGGCGGCGGGCGCAGCTCAGCCCCCGAGAGCCCTCCATGTCGCTCGAGGATCCCGACTGGAACGGCCGTCGCGAGCCACCAGGCCCTCCTCGCGCAGAGTCTTGAGCCGCTTGAGCGCGGTCTGACGGCTCACCCCCATGGCCTGCGCCACATCGGCGGTCCCGAGCGGCCCCGACGATCGCAGGAGCATCACGATGTCGATCGTGGCCCCGCCGAGGCGATCGGCGACCGATTCCGCGACCCGGGCGGCGGCGTCGAGCCTGACGACAACGCTGGTCGACGTCTGGCGATACACCGGATCGCCGAGCCCCGAACCCCGCATCCGATCCACCATGCGGCGAATCCCCTCGCCCAGCTCCTGGGCGTAGCCGAGATCGGAGCAGACCCGGGCAATACGCGGATTGCGCGCGTACCTGGCGATTTCCAGCGGCCGGGAGGGATCGACGAAGCCCGGAAAACGGCCCGGGGAGGAGACCTCGATGCGGCTCGGGAAGATGGAGATGCGGATATGATCTCCGGCCATCGAGTAGGAGCGGTGAACGACCGCGTTGACGACCGCCTCCGTCCACGCCTCGCGCGGAATGACGTCAACCGGGCCGAAGCGCCCATCGTCCCTCATCGCCCGGCGTCTCGGCGCCCAGGAGTCGACGAGCGCAAGAGAGGCGTCGATGACGTCCGGAATCGCGCCCTCCAGGCGCCGGTCGCCGTCGACGGCCAGTGTCTGCCTCGAACCGGTCCGCGCCTCGTCGGCCTGGTACCGCAGCACCCGGACCAAAGCCTGCGGGAGGTAGTGCTGCGGATGATCGCCGAGAAGAAGAAGACCCGCGATCGTCAGCCCGTCGTCGACGGTGACCAGGCTCCTGGCCCGCAGCACATGCAGGTCGTCGCCAACCGCATCGATGCTGCGACGAAGATGATCCACGTGCCTCGCGGCAACCATCTCCATCCCGACCGGAGCGCGCTGCGCCTCGTAGCTGTCGGCCTCCCGGTCGTAGACGAGCTCCTGCCAGGCGGTACGGCTCAGGGTCAGCGTCGAGTCGCCCGCGCGGATGAAGGCCTCGCCATCGGTCCGCTGATGCGCGTGCTGGCTGGGCGCCACACTGAAAAGCAGAACGTGGTCGGGCGCGCCCGCTTCGTCAACGATCCCGGCCTCCTCGACCCGGAGCAGCAGCGGCGGCTCGATGAGCTCGATGGGTGCCCGGCGCAGACGATTGACCTGCCGGGGGTCGGAGTCGATCCCCTCGACCCTGCCTTCGCTCAAGCCGACGGCGACGAGCCCGCCCTCCGAGTTCGCCATGCCGATGATCGCGGCCGCGAGCTTCTTGGCATCGACGCGCAGCGCCTTGCGCTCGAACCACTGAGTCTCCGGGGCGGCGACAAGGCGCGCGCCCCGCTCATCGGGTGCGAGGTCGAGCAGCGAGTCGAGATCGATCCGGTCCACGGAACCTACTGTAAAGGCTTACTGTTAAAAATTAACAGTAGTTGTCAGTGGGTTGTCAGTGGTCGACGGCGGGCGCCGCCGCGACGCCGGCCCGCCCGCTCGCCCGCTCAGAAGTGCGAGCTCGACCCCGCCCCGGAGAAGCCCCCGCCGCCCGAGTAGTCGCTGGAGGACCCAGAACTGCTGCTCGAACTCGACGGCGGCGTCCAGGTCGCCGCCGAGCTGTAACCGGTGACCAGCCCGGAGATCGGGGAGGAGAACTGGGAGGACGAGCCAGCTCCGGACCAGCGCACGCCGGAGGCCTGGGCGCCCGGCGAGGCCGGGTTGATGCGGATGGTCGAGGCCGGGTTGTAGGAGGAGTGGTGCCCGCCCATGCTCCACGAGCCCGAGTAGCCGACGCCGGACTCCCAGCCCCAGTCGCTCCGGGAGTCCTGGTACTGGCGCATCCGCTGCTCGCGGTGCGAGGAGGAGTCCGCCTCCAGCGCGCGCTGCGCCAGGGCGTCGGCCCGCGAGCGCACCTCCCGCGAGATGAAGTCGAGCTCGTCGAGCGCCGCCGAGGGCGTCAGCGCCCCCCGGGAGAGCTCGTTCGTCATCGCGGCCAGGCGGTTACTGCTCTCACGCGCCCAGTTCCGGTCCCGGGCGACGTCGATGCGGCTGTTCGCCGCCACCTGCGAGCACAGGCTTTGGAGCGAGGCGAGGTCCTCCTGGACGGGCCCCTGCTCGTTGCGCCAGGCGTCCTGCCAGCCCTCGGACAGGGTCAGCAGGGCGGCGGCGTTGGAGATGGCGTCGTCGAGCGAGTCGAGCTCGCCGGCGAGGTCGAGCAGCCTCTTGGCCTTGGAGCGGCGCCCGACCTCGAACCACTGGGCGCCGCGAGGCTCCCCGAATGCGTGGAAATTGCGGGTCAGCTCGCCGTAGCGGTCCTCGAACCAGGCGAAGCGGGCCAGGACCTGGGCGCCGTGGGCGTCGCTGAGGGGGATGAGGCCGGCCTTGAGCTCGGTGGCCTCGTAGTCCCCGGTGACCTGCGTGTAGTGGCGGCGGGCCTGCCCGAAGTAGGCCCGGGCCCGACCGCGCGCCCTCAGCATCCAGCCCAGGAGGGCCAGGCCGCCGCCCACGCCCAGCCCCGACACGAGGAGCACGCCCACCTCCGAGCCGATGGGCCGGCCCATGACGGTGGCGGCGCGCGCGGCCATCTGCTGGATGCCGGTGTCCCACCTGCCCGCCTGGAAGAAGGACTTAGCGGCGTCCTGGATGTTCTGCTGAACGGCGAGGTCGACCTTGATGTCCTCGCCGAAGTAGCAGCCGACCCACCGCCCCCTGGGCGAGACCGCCAGGATCAGCAAGCCGTCGGCCCAGTAGTTGCCGTCGAGCCAGCCGGGCTCGTGAGCCCTGGCGTACGCCAGGACGGCGGCGTTGAAGTTGTCGCTGTAGTCGACGTCGAGGGTGACCACGGCGAGGCGGATGTCCTCGCGGAAGCGCAGGGCGCTCAGGTCCCGCGCGGTGGCCTCGTCCTGGAGGATGTCAATCTCGTCGTGGACGGTGACCTCGGGGGCGTGCGTGCGCCCGAAAGGCCAGAACGCCAAGAGGGGCACGACGATGATGAGGGAGAGCACAAGCGCGAGCTTGGCGGTCAGCGAGATGACGGCGCGGGAGCCGCCCGCTCGGACGATGAATGGTTCGGGCATGCGATCAGCCTACGGCCCCGGCCCGCTCCCGAAGGCGTCTTGGCGCCGGAGCGCTGCGGCGCTCGCGGTGCACGATCCGCCCGGCCCGCCGGGGAGTCCGCCGGGGCCGAGTTCGCGGCAGGGCCGCGACGCTCAAGCGCGCCCCCGCGCGAGGCCC
>ERZ772977.837-NODE-837-length-17694-cov-27.657804_pt1 | contig 17694 bp, 9 predicted proteins | sample MGYA00511131_ERZ772977 | MGnify/ENA primary metagenome ERZ772977 (study PRJEB29015, sample SAMEA2737935) | human oral metagenome | biome: human oral; feature: human-associated habitat; material: dental | place: China | collected 2151 ...
CGTGTGGCGCATCGGCTACGCGCAGGTCGGGGTGAACATCGTCGCCATCCTCAGCGGGGCCCTGGTGTTCATGGGCTTCTTCGCGGCCATCGACTGGGCGATCCGTAGAACCAAGCGAGCCGAGGCAATCTCCTCCGGGGACGGTGCCGAGGGCAGGTGACCTCACGCCGCGCGGTGTGGTACGCGGCGTGGTTGCGGGGCGGGTATGCGCGGCGGCTAGGCCCGCCATCCTCAAAGGTTTCCTCGACCGCGCTGTCACCCCGCGCTTCGGCTGCCGATTTGCCGACTCCAAGAGCCAAGCAGTCTTGAAGGGTAAAACGGCTCGTCGCATTTGAGGCTACAGGAGTGGCGGCATGTTGTGGCTGCGGGTGCCCGATACGTTGCAATGCACCTGTTGGGTCGCGGTGCACCCGTTAGGTCGCAATGCACCCGATCGGAAGGGGTGTATTGCATACCGATCGGGTGCACCGCCAACAAGAACAACCGCGCGAGAGCGCGCGACAGTGCCAGCGCGTCGACCCGGTGCGTCGAGGCGCTCGCGTTTGGAGCGCGAGAGCGTCCTCAAGGAGGTGGGTCGCGCGACGCGCCTTACCTCCGCGGGGCGCGTCGTGGCCGCGGGGCGAGGTACCGCGCGCCAGCGTTCACCCACCGCATGTTCGCGTGCACGCCGCTAGTGGCCTAGCCACGCCCGCATCCAAGACGTCGGCGGGTGCCTCCCGGGCCTGTGGTGGCAGACCTACGACAGATGTGCGCGCGACCCCGGAGGTTGGAGCCGCAGCCCTACCGCGGAGCGACCGTGACAGTCGCGAGTGCGACCCGTCCGGCCTCGTCCGAGGCTCCCACGTCCACGAGGGCGACGATGCGCCAGTCCATGTCCTCCTCCGGGTCGAACAGGGTCTGCGTGGCCAGCCAAAACGTACCGGCCGCAGCCTGATCGACCGCGTCCGCGATCGCCTCGATGCGCGCCACCTGGGCGCGCTGGAACTCAGACGACACTGCAGCGGGGGCCAGCTCCAGCACATCCTCGCGGGTCGGGGCCTCGTTCAACGAACACAGCGACAGGGCACGCGCATGCTGGTCGATGCCGATCCACTCGTGCTCCGCCCAGTAGCGTTCAAGCACGGCGTCCCACTCGTCCTCGCCCCAAGGGGCTACCACGGGGGTACGCGAGGCCTCGTCCAGGCGCGCCAAGGCCTCGACGTTGTCGCGGCTCATCGCCTCCACGCGCTCGAAGAGCGCGCCACGGATCGCCGTGCGGAACGCGTGTCGGTTCGCGCTGAAGGGAACGGTCCCGTCCTCGCGGGCGCCGAAGGCCAGCTCCGTGCCCTGCGTGCCGTCGCCCTCGGACGCGGGGGAGAGGACATGACCCGTGGACATGGCCTCCCACTCGTCCAGCAGCGAGGAATCCACCGCGCGGATGAGCGCCGACAGCCAGGCGATAATCGAACGCAGCTCGTCCGTCATCAGCTCGTCGGGCACGATCTGGCGCAGCGCGCGGTACGCGTCCGTCAGGTAGCGCAGCACGATGCCCTCGGATCGTCCCACGTCGTAGCGGCCCACAATCCCCGTGAAGGTCAGCGCGTTCTCGATCATCTCGCGCACGACCGACTTCGGGGAAATCTCCTGATCCCCGATCCACGGATTCGCGCGCACATACACCGCGAAGGCATCCCCCAGGAGCGATGCCAGCGGCCGAGGCCACGTCACCTCCTCCAGGGCGGCCATCCTCTCCTCGTACTCCAACCCCTCGGCCTTCATCGCCGCCACGGCCTCGGCGCGCGCCGCCTTCTCCTGCGCGAAGAGCAGCGGGCGCGGATCCTCCAGGACCGACTCGATGACCGAGACGACGTCCAGGGCGAAGGTCGGCGACCCCGGGTCCAGGAGCTCCAGGGCCGCCAGCGCGAAGGGGGAGAGCGGCTGGTTGAGCGCGAAATCGTCCGGCAGGTCGGTGGCGGCGCGCAGGCGAGGCTCCCCCGAGGCCGAGGCCTGCGCAGAAGACACGTGCTCGACGACGCCCGCCTGCTTCATCGACGTGTAGATCTCGCCCAGGCGGCGCAGGTGCGGGTTGCGATCCGTGGGCGGATCATCGTTGTTGCGAGCTAGCCACACGAGGTGCTCGCCCGGGTCGCGCCCGGCGGCGGGTGCTCCCGCCAAGACGTTGAGGACCATCGCGTGAGTCATCTCGAAGCGGCTGGTCAGCTTCTCGGGGGCAGCCTCGACCAGGCGATCGAAGGTCGAGCGCGTCCAGGAGACCTCGCCCGCTTCTGGTCCCTTGCGCTTCTTCGCGGACTTCCTTGCCGCGCGCTTTGCCTCGCGCGCATCGCGGGCCGCCTCCTGAGCGGCGCTCAGGCGAGCGCGCTCGCGCGCGGATTCCACCTCGTGCTCGGGAGCCAGGACGCGCACGAAACCGACCGTGTCGAAGCCGGCGCGGCCCGCGCGGCCAGCGATCTGGTGGAACTCTCGCGCGCTCACGTGGCGCATGCGACGTCCGTCGTACTTGACGAGCGACGTCATGAGGACGGTGCGGATCGGCACGTTGATCCCCACCCCCAGAGTGTCCGTGCCGCACACGATCGGCAGCAGGCCCGCCTGCGTGAGGCGCTCGACCAGGCGGCGGTAGCGCGGCAGCATGCCCGCGTGGTGGACGCCGATGCCCTGCGCGAGCAGGGACTTGAGGGTCTGGCCGAACCCCTTTGTGAAGGATACGCCCGCCAGCTGGGCGCCGATCTCCTTCTTCTGGTCGGCGGAAATCAGCGAGGAACGATCAAAGGACTGTGCCGTCGCGACGGCGTCGCGCTGGGAGAAGTGCACGATGTAGACGGGCCAGCGGCCCTCGCCCAGCAGCCGCTCGACCGTATCGGGTAGGCGATCGACGACGTAGTCAAACTCGAGGGGAACGGGCCGCTCCGCGTCGTCGACGAGCGCCACGTCGCGTCCGGTGCGTTCCTTCCAGCTGCGCTCGAAATGCGAGGTATCGCCCAGCGTGGCGCTCATGGCGACCACCTGTGGGGCCGTCAGCTCCAGGAGCGGGACCTGCCACGCCCACCCGCGCTGGCGATCACCGTAGAAGTGGAACTCGTCCATGACGATCATGTCGGCGTCCAGGCTCGGTCCCTCGCGCAGCGACTGGTTTGCCAGGATCTCGGCCGTGCAGCAGATGATCGGGGCGTCGGCGTTGAGCGAGACGTCCCCGGTGACCATGCCGACGTTGTCAGCGCCGAAGAGAGACACCAGATCGAAGAACTTCTCCGACACGAGCGCCTTCAGGGGCGCCGTGTAGTAGGAGCGGCCCCCGTGGGCCATGGACGTATAGTGCGCGGCCAGGGCGATCATTGACTTCCCGGAGCCCGTGGGGGTGGCCGCGATGACGTGGTTGCCCGCCAGGATCTCGACGAGAGCTTCCTCCTGGTGAGGGTAGAGCGGCCTGCCCGTCGAGGCAGCCCATGACGTGAAGGCCTCGTATAGGGCGTCGTCGTCTCCCAGCCGACCGGCGTCCTCCAGGTCGTCCAGGATCTCGTTCAGTGTCGCGCTCATGCTCTCATTGTCCCAGACGGCGCCCGGGCGCGCCCCGCCCGCGCCCGGGCGCGCGGCGAGACGAGGGATGCCCGGACAGACGGGCTGTGGCAAGATGAACGGTACCCATCAACGCGGGTCCGTCCCGCCAAGCGCGCGAGGCCGCGACGAACCCGGTCTCGTCCCTGAACCCACGGGAGGCACCAGTGGAAGAGATCGCCCAGATCGAGCAACAGATCGCCGACTGGATCACGATGCACCTGACGATCGTCATCCTCATCGGCGTGGGCGTGGTCCTCACCGTCATCTCTCGCGGCGTCCAGGTGCGCCTCTTCCCCGAGATGGTGCGCACGGTCCTCGGGTCTCGGCAGGGCGCCAAGGGAGGGATCTCCTCCTTCCAGGCCTTCGCGATCTCCCTGGCCGCGCGCGTCGGCGTCGGCAACGTCTTCGGTGTGGCGGCCGCCCTCATGTTCGGCGGCCCAGGCGCGATCTTCTGGATGTGGGTCGTCGCCCTGGTGGGGATGGCCACCGCCTTCTTCGAGGCGACGCTGGCGCAGATCTTCAAGGTGCGCCACGTTGATGGCTCCTACCGCGGCGGCCCGGCCTACTACATCAAGCGCGGCATGAAGAACCGCCTCCTCGCGAACGTGTTCGCCGTCATCACGGTGGTCACCTGCGGCATCGTCATCACCTCCGTGCAGTCCAACGCGATTGCCGGGACGCTCACCGGCGCCTTCGGGGAGGCCGCCAAGCAGCCCCTGCCGGGCGCGGGAGGCTTCTCGGCCGCACAACTCACGGTCGCCGGCCTCGTGTTCGTGTTCTCCGCGATGGTGATCTTCGGCGGCATCCGCACGGTCGCCCGCGTCACCGAGTGGATGGCGCCGATCATGGCGCTCGTCTACGTCGTCATGGTCGCCGTCATTTGCCTCATGAACCTCTCGCAGTTCGGCGCGGTGCTCGCTCAGATCTTCTCCTCGGCCTTCTCCGCCGACGCTACCGTCGGCGGCCTCGGGGGCGGCATCCTCGCGGCGATGATCAACGGCACTAAGCGCGGCCTCTTCTCCAACGAGGCAGGCCAGGGAACCGCCCCGAACGCCGCAGCCACGGCAACCGTCTCGCACCCCGTGCGCCAGGGCCTCATCCAGTCTCTCGGCGTCTTCATCGACACGATCATCGTGTGCACGGCGACGGCGTTCGTCATCCTCATCGCGGGCCCCGCTGTGTGGTCTGGGGCGGACGTCAACCCCTCGAACCTGACGACGCTGGCCGTCGCCCACGAGCTGGGAGGATGGACGATCATCCCGATGGCGATCCTCATCTTCGTGCTCGCCTACTCCTCGGTCATCGCCGCCTACGTCTACTCCGATACGAACATGTCCTTCGTGTGTGGCGACGCCCCGTGGGCGACGTGGACGGTGCGCGTCGTGTGCGTCGCCTCCGCGACGGTCGGCGCGCTGCTCTCCCTCGACGTCGTGTGGAACGCGGTCGACATCGCGATGGCCGTCATGACGATCACCAACCTCGTCGCCCTGGTCTTCCTCGCCCGGTGGGTGCTGGGGGCGTTGCGCGACTACGAGGAACAGCGTCGGCGCGGCGTCGCCGAACCCGTCTTCGTGGGGGAGAAGAACCCGCTGCTCCCCGGCAACGTTCCCGGCCACGTCTGGAAGCGCGCGAAGAAGAAGTAACCCCGAACGGCAACGTCGGCGGGTGCGCCTGGCTCATCGCGAGCCCGGCGCACCCGCCGCATGCACGGGCGCAGCCTCCGCGCTCGGGGCGGGCGTGGGTTAGGCTACCGGCATGAGAATCGCACGTTTTTCCGATGGAACGAACCCCGTGTATGGCGCCCTGGAGGAGGGGTCAACGAGGATCGTGGGACTCAAGGGAGATCCGCTATTCTCGCCCGTGGAGCCTTCCGGCCAGATCTACGAGCTGGGCGAGGTACGCCTGCTCTCCCCGGTGATCCCGCGCTCCAAGGTCGTGGGAATCGGCAACAACTATTCCGGCGCGCCCATCGCCGCCGACGAGCGGACGGAACCGCCAATCTTCCTGAAGGCCAACACCTGCGTGATCGGTCCGGACGACCCCATCGCGATCCCGCGGTGGTCGAACGACGTCGTCTTCGAGGGCGAGCTGGCGATCGTCATCAAGTCCCTGGCCAAGGACGTCGCGACCGCCGACGCCTCGCAGGTGATTTTGGGCTACACGATCGCCAACGACGTGACGGCCCGGGATCAGATGACGGGTGGCCCCTGGGCGCGCGGCAAGTCCTTCGACACGGCTTGCCCCCTGGGTCCGTGGATCACGGTCGACCCGGACCTTGACGTGGATAACCTGTCTCTTCGTTCCTTCCTCAACGGCCAGGGCGCGCAGGATGCGTCGACGTCGACGATGATCTGGAACCCCTTCGAGCTGGTTTCCTACGTGTCTCACCAGATGACGCTGCTGCCCGGCGACGTGATCGCCACGGGTGCGCCCGCGGGTGCGCAGGTCGTTCACGCCGGTGACCGCGTGGAGATTGAGATCGAGGGGATCGGGCGCCTGACGAACCCTGTCGTCCGAGCCTAATTGTGTGACCTGTGTGATAGGATTACGTCGTTCTGACAATATCTCTGTCGCATAGGAGCATACCGTGAGCGAACCCCAATCCTCGGGCGCATTGGCCGTCGAAATGGCGGGCCTGGACGTCATCCCCGAATCCGATCGCAAGGGCAGGCCCGCCGACCTCTTCATGCCGTGGTTCGCCGCAAACATCTCCGTCCTGGGGATCTCGTGGGGCTCGTGGGTGCTCGGATTCGGCCTGTCCCTGATCCAGGCCGTGGTGGTCTCGGTCGTGGGAGTGTCACTGTCCTTCCTGGTGTGCGGACTCATCGCGATCGCGGGTAAACGCGGTTCCGCGCCGACCCTGGTCCTCTCGCGCGCCGCCTTCGGCTTCAACGGCAACAGGGTCTCGGCGGCCATCTCCTGGATCCTGACCGTGGGATGGGAGACCTTCCTGGCGATCATGGCGGTGCAGGCCACGGCCACCGTCATGGGAGCGATGGGCTTTACCAATCACGTGCTCGCCCAGGTGATTGCCCTCATCCTCGTCGTCGTCTTAGCGGCCGGTTCGGGCATTCTCGGTTTCGAGGCCATCATGAAGGTGCAGACGTGGATCACGTGGGCCACGGCGCTCCTGACGATCGTGTACCTCGTGCTGGTGGCGCCGACCATCGATGTCGCGGTTCTGTCCGCGCGTGAATCGGCTCCCGCCGCCGCTGTCCTGGGGGCCTGTTGCATGCTCCTCGTCGGATTTGGTTTCGGGTGGATCAACGCCGCGGCCGACTATTCGCGCTACCTGCCGCGTGCCGCCTCAACGCGGGGCGTGGTCGGGTGGACCACGCTGGGAGCGGCGCTGCCCACGGTCATCCTCGTGTTTTTCGGAATCCTCCTCGTCGGCTCGGCCGACGAATCTCTGTCCGAGGCGATCGGCTCCGATCCGATCGGAGCGCTCACGACGCTGCTGCCCACGTGGTTCCTCGTCCCCTTTGCGCTCGTCGCGATCCTGGGACTCATCGGCGGCATCGTCATGGACATCTACTCCTCCGGCCTGTCGCTGCTCGCCACGGGCGTGCCCGTCTCGCGGCCGGTGGCCACGGCCATTGACGGCACGATCATGACCGTGGGAACCATCGTTGTCGTGTTCTTCGCCGATTCTTTCCTGACCCCCTTCACCGCGTTCCTGACGACCCTCGGAGTCGTGATCGCCGCGTGGGGTGGCGTCATGCTCGCCGACATTGCGCTGCGCCGCAAGGACTACGACGAGCCCTCGCTCTTTACCCCGTCGGGCCGCTACGGCTCGGTCAACTGGGGGGCCGTCGCCTCCCTCCTCGTTGGCTCGCTGGTGGGCTGGGGCCTCGTCGTCAACGCGAACGCTTCCTGGCTCTCCTGGCAGGGCTACCTCCTGGGCCCCCTGGGCGGTCGCGACGGTGACTGGGCGGGCGCCAACATCGGTATCCTCCTGGCCATGGTCGTGGGATTCGTGGGCTACTGGGCGACCAGCGTCGGCCGCGTGCGCGCGCAGGAGAAACTCGAGTCACGCACCTACGCGCAGGGTGCGGAAGGCGACGAGCGGTGAGCGTCGACCCGCGCTTTGCGGCGGCTCTCGTGGACGAGGAGGCGCTGGTCGGCTCGCGCTCTCTCACCGAGCGCATGGGACGTCCCGACGCGCTCGTTGTCCTCGGGTCGGGCCTGGCCGACGCCCTCGATGAGGCGTGGGGAACCCCCGCGGCCACCGCGTCCCTGGAAGAGATCCCCGGAGTTCTTCCTCCCGTTGCCGACGGGCACGGCGGGCAGCTGCGCGCCTACGAGCGCGACGGCGGAGCGGTCCTCGTGGCGACGGGGCGCACCCACCTCTACGAGGGAGTGGGAGCGCGGGCCGTGACCGCCCTTGCCCGCGCCGCCGCCCGCGCCGGGATCAGCCGAGCGGTGCTGACGAACGCGAACGGATGCCTGCGGCAGTGGAGGCTCGGCGACGTCATGGCGATCACCGATCACGTGAACCTCTCGGGCTCCTCTCCCTTCGACGGCCCCCTTTTCCTGGACGTGTCGGCGGTCTGGGACCGGCCGATGACGGACGCGCTGCGCGGGGTCTGCCAGCGGGAGGGCGTCTACGCGATCCTGCGCGGACCCGAGTACCAGACACCGGCCGAAACCCGGATCCTCGCGGGCCTGGGCGTGGACTGCGTGGGCATGTCCACGGTCATGGAGGCGCTCACCCTGAACGCCCTAGGGGTGCGCGTGGCCGGAATGTCCGTCGTCTCCGACTTGTCCTTCGCTAACGCGCCCACGGATCCGGCGGCCGTCGTCAAGGCCGCGTCCTCGGCGCGAGCAACGGTTGTCGCCGGGATCGAAGCCGCCCTGCGCGCCTGATGCGTCGGGCGCGGCGCCATCTCCCGAGGCCTCGGCGCGAGCCCCGTGGGCGGCCACGGGTTGGCCAGGGGCGGGCCCCGATGGGGGAGGCCGCGTCAGAGCAGGTCGAGGACCCGCTCCACGATCCGCGAGGCCACGTCGGGGGCGCACGCCAGGTTGATGCGAGCCCACGAGGAATAGTCCGCCCCGAGGGTGCGCCCATCGTTGGCTGCGATGCCTGCTCGCTCACGCAGCGTCGCGGCGGGGGAGAGGGGACCCAGATCAATGCCGTCAAAGCCCCACCAGGTCAGGTAGGTTCCCTCCGGGCGCACGAAGTCGATCGGCGTGTCGGCCAACGCGTTCGCCACGCGCTCGACATTGCCTCGGATCAGCTCCTTGACCTCGCGCTGCCACTCATCCCCGCGCTCGTAGGCGGCGATCGCGCCGACTGTGCCGATGACGGACGCGTCGTGGCGTACCTCGGCGGCGAAGTCGTCCCAGCGCGCGCGCAGCGCGTCGTCGGGGAGGATGACCTGCGCGCTGGGAAGCCCGGCGATGTTCCACCCCTTTGACGCGGCCGTCGCCGTCACGGTGTGGGCCGCGAAGGCCGGGCCGAGTGACGCGTAGGAGACGAAGGGGAGCGCCTCATCGAGGACCAGGGAGGAGTGAATCTCGTCGGCGAAGACCAGCGCGTCGTAGGCGCCTACCACCTCGTGGAGCGCCCGCAGCTCCTCCTCGCCAAGGACGCGGCCGACCGGGTTCCACGGGTTGCACAGGATGACGAGGCCAGCCCCGGCCTCCAGCCCCGCCCGGATCCCCTCCAGGTCGAGCGCCCAGCCGCGCCCGCCCGCGCGCGTGCCGCGCAGCGACGGAACCTCGATGACGGGGTGGCCAAGCTTGGTGGGAATCGACAGGAACGGCATGTACGCGGGGGTCGGGACGACGACGGGCGCTCCGGACCGCACGAGACGCGCGATGGTGGCCTCGAGCGCTGGCAGGACCGCGGACGCCAGGCGCACGTGCGACTCATCCACCGCCCACCCGAAGCGCCTCTTGTGAAACTCCGCGGCGGCCGCGGCGGCGGCGGGTTCCAGCCAGGTGGGTTGGTAGCCGAGCAAGCCGTCATCAATCGCGCGCTTCATCGCCTCGGCGACCTCGGGGGCCGTCCCGAAGTCCATCTCTGCCACCCACGCCCCGATCGTGGGTTCGCCGTTGGAGCGAGTGATCCCCGTCCACTTGAGCGAACCCGTGCGGTAGAGGTGGGCGTCGGAAAAGAGACGGACGGGCATGCTATCTATCCTCCTGATGTGGTGGGTGCGGCGGCGAGGCCCCGATGGTGATACACGCTATCCCTCATCGCGTCAGGTGGCTGAGCGCGCCCACGCATCAAGCAAATGCAACAGCCGCCCCTGGAGTACGATGGAGGAATCATGAGTGAAACAACTGCCACCGGTGCCGACGTCCGCGTCCGCTTCTGTCCTTCGCCCACGGGAACGCCTCACGTCGGAATGGTCCGCACGTGCTTGTTCAACTGGGCGTACGCCCGACACACGGGGGGAACCTTCGTCTTCCGCATCGAGGATACCGACGCCGCCCGCGATTCCCAGGAGTCTTTTGACCAGATCATCGAGTCCCTCCAGTGGCTTGGCCTCGACTGGGACGAGGGGGTCGGCAAGGGAGGGCCCCACGGACCGTACCGCCAGAGCGAGCGCATGGACATTTACCGCGACGTGGCTGCGCGACTGCTGGAGGCCGGATACGCCTACGAGTCCTACTCGACCCCCGAGGAGGTCGAGGAGCGCCACCGCGCCAAAGGCGAGGACCCCAAGCTGGGCTACGACGGATTCGACCGAGACCTGAGCGACGAGCAGATCGCCGCCTACCGGGCCGAGGGGCGTCAGCCCGTGCTGCGCCTGCGCATGCCCGACGAGGACATCACCTTCACCGACCTGATCCGCGGGGAGATCACCTTCAAGGCCGGTTCCGTTCCCGACTACGTCATCGTGCGCGCCAACGGCCATCCGCTCTACACGCTGGTCAACCCCATTGATGACGCTCTCATGGAGGTTACGCACGTGCTGCGCGGGGAAGACCTGCTCTCCTCGACCCCCCGCCAGATCGTCCTCTACCGCGCGCTGGAGGCCATCGGGGTCGCGAAGTTCATGCCGCGCTTTGGCCACCTGCCCTACGTAATGGGCGAGGGCAACAAGAAGCTATCCAAGCGCGACCCCGAATCGAACCTGCTCCTGCACAAGGCTGCGGGCATGATTCCCGAGGGGCTCAACAATTATCTCGCCCTGCTGGGCTGGTCGATCGCCCCCGATCGCGACATCTTCTCAATGCAGGAGATGGCACGCGCCTTCGACATTTCCGACGTGAACCCCAATCCGGCGCGCTTCGACCAGAAGAAGGCCATCGCTATCAACGCCGAGCACATCCGGCTGCTGGACGGTGAGGACTTCCGCGACCGTCTGGTGCCCTTCCTGCACCGCGACGCCCTGGTCTCCGCCGCTTCTTTCGATGCCCTGAGCGAGCGCGAGCGTGAGATCCTCACCGAGGCAGCGCCCCTTGTCCAGACCCGCATCCAGCTGCTGGGGGAGGCCTCGGGCATGCTGGGCTTCCTCTTCGTCGCCGACGACGCCCTCGAGATCGACGACAGGGCGGCCTCGAAGCTGAAGGACAACGCCGCAGACGTCCTGGATGCCGCCATCGACGCCGTCGCCAGCCTGGCAGAGTTTACGACCGCATCCCTGGAGGCGACTCTGCGCGAGCGCATCGTCGACCAGATGGGCGTGAAGCCTCGCCTGGCTTTCGGGCCGCTGCGCGTCGCTGTCACCGGGCGTCAGGTCTCGCCCCCGCTCTTTGAGTCGATGGAGATCCTCGGCCGGGACTCCTCGCTCGCCCGTCTGCGGGCGCTGCGCAAGACGCTGGGCTGAGCGCGACGTGTGCCCCGGCCACATCGCGCGCCGACGAGGCCGAGGCGCGTGATGGGCGCCACGGGTCCTCGATTTGGCACGGGCCTTGTTGTCCGCTACAGTTATCTCCTGTCGCCAGCGACGCGCAAGCGAAGCGGGAGACGCCCTATGGGGTATGGTGTAATTGGCAACACAGCTGATTCTGGTTCAGCCATTCTAGGTTCGAGTCCTGGTACCCCAGCGATCTGAAGCGTAAGTTTCAGTCAAGGCCCCCATCGTCTAGCGGCCTAGGACGACGCCCTCTCACGGCGTTAACACCGGTTCAAATCCGGTTGGGGGTACGGATTCCGCGCGAATCAAGGCCCCCATCGTCTAGCGGCCTAGGACGACGCCCTCTCACGGCGTTAACACCGGTTCAAATCCGGTTGGGGGTACGACTGGCCTCGCCACCGCCTCGGTGGCGAGGTTTTTCTTTCTCCGTCTCCCGCGTATCGACTTGTCCTTTGCAGAAAAGTTTCCCTCTCGTTGCAGTATGTCTAACCTAGGAGCAGCCCCGCGAGACGGGGACAGCTTATGGACGAGGGAGTCTTTCGTGACATACCGACACAACAGGACGTTGCTGCGTCGCGCCCTGGGCGTTGGCGCCGTCGTAGCGCTCATGGGGACAGCGCTGCCGGCGGCGTGGGCAGCGCCGCAAGCCGACGCCTCCAACGCCGCAGCGGTCGCACCGACCGTCGAGGCGGGCGCAGAAGCGACGGCAGATGAAACGCTGGTGACAATCCCCGGCAGCCACAACAAGGCCATGGGATGCGACGCCGACTGGGCCCCGGGGTGTGAGAAGGCGGCTCTGACCCGCGAGGCGACCGGCGTCTACTCCGGGACCTTCACGCTGCCCGCCGGCGAGTACGAATACAAGGTCGCCGAGGGCGGATCGTGGGACGTTTCCTTCGGACGCGGCGGCGCGGCCGACGGGGCGAACATCGCCTACACCCTGGAGACGCCCACCGAGGTGACCTTCTACTACAACAGGGCGACCCACCGCGTGTGGAACACGGTGAGCGATCGCATGGTCACGCTTCCCGGATCCCTCCAAAAGGCTCTGGGATGCACCGATAACTGGAAGCCCGACTGCACGGCGCCGCTGATGGAACCGGTCGGGGACGGCACATACACGTACGCGACGACCGCCCTGCCCGAAGGCTCCTACGAAGTCAAGGTGGCCGTCGGTGGATCCTGGAGTGAAAACTACGGGAAGGACGGGGTGGCCGGTGGCGACAACTACCAGTTTGCGACGAAAGCGAACAACCTTGTGACCTTCACCTACGATTCTTCCTCCCATAAGCTCTCCATCGCCGCCTCCGACGCACCTGTCGCAGGAACGGGGGAGCAGCGCGCCTACTGGGTGAGCACTGACATCGTCGCGTGGCCGACCTCCCTCCTGCCCCAGGGCGTCACCCGCGCGCAGGTGCTCGACGGCTCCGCCCAGCTGGTCTACGAGCTGGTCACCGCCCCAGAGGGCGGGGCGACGCTGAGCGACGGGGCTCTCACCGGTGGAACCGTTACCGCGCTGACGGTCGCCGGAGACCTGAGCGCCGAGGTGACGACCGCTCACCCCAACCTCAACGGCTACATCGCGCTGCGCGCCAGCCTCGACGAGGCCACGGCGCGTGAGGCGCTGACCGGACAGCTCGCGGTCGCCCAGAAGAAAGACGGGGTCGTCAACGCCTTCACGGGCGTCCAGATCGCACCCGTCCTGGACTCCCTCTACGCCGCGAAGGCGACCCAGGCCTCGTTCGGCGTGGGCTGGAAGGACGACGGAAAACCAACCTTCGCGCTGTGGGCTCCCACGGCAAAGAGCGTGACCCTGCTGTCCTGGAATACGAAGACCCCCCGGGGCGCCGACTCGGAGGTGGTGGGCGATCCTCAGCGCACGCCCGCGACTCGCGGCGAGGACGGGCGCTGGAGCGTGGACAACGCGGATGGGACGATCACGGAGGGCGCCCAGTACCTGTGGGAGGTACGCGTCTACGTGCCCGCATCGGGCAAGGTCGAGACCAACACGGTGACCGACCCCTACTCGGTGGGGCTCACGGTTAACTCGACGAGGTCAGTGGCCGTCAACATGAACAACGCCTCGATCGCTCCCGCCGAGTGGCAGAACACGCCGGCGCCGACGATCGCGGACGACGCCCAGCGCGCCATCTACGAGCTACACGTGCGGGACTTCTCCGCGGCAGACAAGTCGGTTCCCGAGGACATGCGCGGCACCTACATGGCGTTCACGCAGTATCAGTCCAATGGCATGCGCCACCTCAGCGAGCTGGCCGAGGCCGGAATCAACACCATTCACCTGCTCCCCACCTTCGATATCGCAACGATCCCCGAGAAGCGCGCTGATCAGAAGGTTCCGGACATCCCCGCAAACGCCGGCCCCGCCTCCGAGGCTCAGCAGGCCGCCGTGGACGCGGTGGCCGATCAGGACGCCTACAACTGGGGTTACGACCCGCTCCACTGGTTGGCTCCCGAAGGCTCCTACGCGACCGCTCTGAATCAAAACGGAGGAGCCCGCATCCGAGAGTTCCGTTCGATGGTGGGTGGCCTTCACTCGATCGGCATGCAGGTCGTGCTCGACCAGGTGTACAACCACACGCCCGCGGCCGGGCAGGACTCCCACTCGGTGCTCGACCGAATTGTTCCCGGCTACTACCAGCGCCTGAACGCCGCCGGAGCGGTCGAAACCTCGACGTGCTGTTCGAATGTGGCAACCGAGAACGCCATGAGCGAGCGGCTCATGATCGACTCGATGATCCACTGGGCGAAGTACTACCACGTCGACGGCTTCCGCTTCGATCTCATGGGCCATCACCCGGCGGCGGAGATGAAGCGCGCGCAGGAAGCACTGAAGTCCCTGACGCTGGACAAGGACGGGGTTGACGGCTCGCGTCTGTACATCTACGGCGAGGGGTGGAACTTCGGCGAGGTCGCCAACAATGCTCTGTTCCGCCAGGCCACTCAGGGCCAGCTTGACGGAACCGGCATCGGCGCCTTTAATGACCGGCTGCGCGATGCGGTCCACGGCGGTGGTCCCTTCGACGAGGATCATCGCGTCTTCCAGGGCTTCGGCTCGGGAGCCTTCTCGGACTTCAACGGGCTCGATACGCGTTCCGAGCAGGAACGTCGCGCGGACTACCTGCACCGCGTCGACCTGGTGAAGCTGGGACTGGCGGGCAACCTGAAGGACTACACGCTCACGACCTATGACGGGCGCAGCGTGCGCGGAGCCGAGCTCGACTACAACGGCCAGGGTGCGGGCTTCGCATCCCAGCCCGCAGAGAACGTCAACTACGTCGATGCTCACGACAACGAGACGCTCTTCGACCTGGTCACGTACAAGATGCCGACGAGTGCGCCGATGGAGAATAGAGTGCGCATGTCGCTGCTCAGCCAGGCCTCGGTGGCGCTGTCCCAGTCGCCGTCCTTCTGGGCCTCGGGCACGGAGCTTTTGCGTTCCAAGTCCCTGGATCGCGACTCCTACAACTCCGGAGATCACTTCAATGCCATCGACTGGACGATGCAGGACAACGGGTTTGGACGAGGCCTTCCCGTCAAGTCCAAGAATGGTGCGGCGTGGCCTCACATGCGTCCGCTCCTGGAAAACCCAGACCTGAAGCCAACCCCGGCGCAGATCGAGGCCTCCTCGCAGGCCGCGATGGACTTCCTGCGCATGCGCTCCTCCTCGCGGCTGTTTACGCTGGGCAGCACCGACCTCGTCCGCGCCAAGGTAACCTTCCCGAACTCCGGGGCGAGCGCGGTCGACGGAACGATCATGATGCTCATCGACGACCAGGTTGGTGCGCGCGATGACATCGATCCGGCGATCGACGGCGCCCTTGTCGTCTTCAACGCGACCGGGCAGACGCTCACGCAACGTGTCGATGGCCTCGCGGGCCGCGCGTTCGCGTTGCACGAGGCTCAGGCGCGGGGAACCGATGAGGTCGTCAAGGCGGCGTCCTTTGACGCGCGGACGGGCACGGTTACGGTTCCTGCCCGCACCGTCGCCGTGTTCACCCAACCGACGGGTGCTCGCGTCGATCCTGCCCCCGACGCCTCGCAGGCGCGCTGGATGCAAGCGGGAGATGGCCGCTGGTGGCTGCGCTACCCGGATGGCACATTCCCCGCCGGCGAACGCATCGAACGTGACGGCGCCGTCTACTCCTTCGACTCCGAGGGCTGGATGAAGACCGGCTGGGAGAACGACGGGGGAGCGTGGCGCTACTACCGCGCGTCCGGAGCGATGGCGACGGGCTGGCTGAAGGTTGCGGGTTCCTGGTACTACCTAGATCCCGATTCGGGCGTCATGGCGACCACGTGGCTCAAGGACGGCCAGAGCTGGTACTACCTGGATCCGAGCAGCGGCGCCATGGCCACCGGCTGGCTGAAGCTCGGGGCCTCGTGGTACTACCTGGACCCGGGCAGCGGCGCCATGGCCACCGGCTGGCTGAAGGTTGCGGGTTCCTGGTACTACCTGGATCCCGATTCGGGCGTCATGGCGACCACGTGGCTCAAGGACGGCCAGAGCTGGTACTACCTGGATCCGAGCAGCGGCGCCATGGCCACCGGCTGGCTGAAGCTCGGGGCCTCGTGGTACTACCTGGACCCGGGCAGCGGCGCGATGGTCACAGGTCGCGCGGTCATCGCAGGGACGGCTTACACCTTCGATGACTCGGGCCGCTGGGTTGGCTGAATGATCGCGGGGGCCGGGACGATGGGAAATCGTCCCGGCCCCCGCAGTCTTGGAGGTTCAGGGGAGGCTCCTACAGGTCCGCGGCGTCCTCAACGGTGGCGAGGAACTCCGAGAGTCGATTGGCCGCGGCCATGACGGAGGGGCCGTGCTGTCGCCCGGGCTGGCGGCCCATGCGCTCGATGGGGCCGGAGATGGACAGCGCCGCAAGGACTCGGCCCGAGGGGCCGCGAACGGGAGCAGACACGGAGGCGACGCCCGGTTCTCGCTCGCCCACGGACTGCGCCCAGCCGCGGCGGCGGACCTCGGAGAGCATGGTCGCGTTGAAGGACGCGCCGTACAGGCCTCGGTGCAGGCGGTCGGGTTCCTCCCAGGCCAACAGCACCTGGGCGGCGCTGCCGGCGCTCATCGACAGAGTCGCTCCCACGGGAATGGAGTCACGCAGGCCCATCTCGCGCTCGGAGGCCGCCACACACACCCGATAGTCGCCCTGGCGGCGGAAGAGCTGGGAGGATTCCTTGGTGTGATCGCGCAGTGCTTGAAGCACGGGCATGGAGGCCTGCAGCAGGCGGTCTTCCCCGGCGGCGGAGGACAACTCCTGGAGACGCGGCCCCAGGATGAAGCGGCCCTGCATGTCGCGGGCGACCATGCGGTGGTATTCCAGGGCGACGGCGAGGCGGTGGGCTGTGGGGCGTGCGAGCCCCGTGCTGGACACGAGTTGCGCGAGCGTTGCTGGCCCCGCCTCAAGGGCGCCCAGGACCAACGCCGCCTTATCGAGGACTCCGACACCACTGGTTGTTTGCTCATCCATACAACTATTTAATATCTCAGGTTCTGAGATGACAAGCTGTCGCATAGTGAAACACGTCAAAGTGGCGTCCGAGACGTGAGACCGGCGGGGTCGCCGTGTAGCGAAGGCGTTTCCATTAGTGGACGAAGAATGAACGACGCGCTCGTCGCCGATGCGGGGGAGCCAAGGAGGAACAATGAGCGGAACAATGGCGGAGAAAGTGTGGCGCGACCACACCGTCACCAAGGGCGAGAACGGTGCCCCCGACCTGCTCTACATCGACCTTCACCTGGTCCACGAGGTCACCAGCCCCCAGGCCTTCGAAGGTCTTCGCCTCGCCGGACGCCAGGTGCGCCGACCCGACCTGACTCTCGCCACCGAGGACCACAACACTCCCACGGTTAACATCGACCGTCCCATCGCCGACATCACCAGTCGCACCCAGATCGACACGCTGCGCAAGAACGCCCGTGAGTTCGGGATTCGCCTGCACTCCCTGGGCGACGCCGACCAGGGCATCGTCCACGTCGTCGGCCCTCAGCTGGGCCTCACCCAGCCCGGCATGACGATCGTGTGCGGCGACTCCCACACCTCGACCCACGGAGCCTTCGGCGCCCTGGCATTCGGAATCGGTACCAGCCAGGTCGAGCACGTGCTCGCCACCCAGACGCTGCCCATGGCCCCCTTCAAGACGATGGCCATCACGGTCAACGGTTCCCTGCCCGCGGGTTCGACAGCCAAGGACATCATCCTGGCCATCATCGCCAAGATCGGCACGGGCGGCGGCCAAGGGTACGTCCTGGAGTACCGCGGACAGGCCATCCGGGAGCTGTCCATGGAAGGGCGCA
>ERZ772977.840-NODE-840-length-17636-cov-114.413401_pt1 | contig 17636 bp, 11 predicted proteins | sample MGYA00511131_ERZ772977 | MGnify/ENA primary metagenome ERZ772977 (study PRJEB29015, sample SAMEA2737935) | human oral metagenome | biome: human oral; feature: human-associated habitat; material: dental | place: China | collected 2151 ...
CTCGCTGTAACCGATAAAATTTACAATAAACATAACGACAACGACCAAGCAAAAACATCCTTATGAACAATAAAGGAGTCTAAAAGAGGAGTCTGTTGCAAGAATAGACTCCTCTTTTAGTAAGAAAAGGCTATATTAACCCTATAAAATACAAGAACAGGCAAGCGAGCTTGTTAGCTCCTAAGGCTAGCGCGTCTACCAATTCCACCACATCCGCGAACTTTTGCAAGCTCTAGCAATGCACTACTACCACGCAAATTGCATGCATTTTGCTTGCACAAATAATTATAGCAAACTTCTAACAAATTCGCGAAAAATTACTGCAGCTTATGCTAAAATAGATTTATATGAAGATGAGGGTGTATGAGCAAAATTGCTAATTACCTACGCGGACATTTGCTAGGAGAGATTGACTTCCGGCCCGATGTGCGGCAGGCTTATATTAACGATGCTGGAGTATTGAGCTTAGCGCCAGAGATGATCGTCGCGCCGCGCAACACCGACGACATCCGCAAAACGGCGCGTTTATCATGGCAGTTGGCTGAACGCGGGCATGTTCAGGCAATAACTGCCCGCGGTTCAGGCCGCGGAACTACAGGTGGTGCAATTGGCCGCGGGGCGATAGTCGATATGTCGCGGCATATGAATAATATTTTTGAGTATGATGCCAAGCAACGATTAGTTCGTTTGCAGCCCGGCGCAACAGTTGGATCTCTACATCAGGCATTAAGCTTGCAGGGCGTTAACATCCCGCCGCTCGACGGACTAGACGCGCGTCGAACAGTTGGCGGAGCTATCGCCGACAATCTGGCTGGATTGGCTAGCGGTAAATACGGCGATTTAAGCGCCTTTATCAGCCAGCTCGAGATCGTTTTGGCAAATGGCGATATTTTGCAAACAGGCCCGCTCGGCCGGCGCGAGCTCAGCCGCAAGAAAGGTCTGCAGAGTCTAGAAGGCGATATTTACCGCGGCATTGACGCAATCATTGATGAATACCACGACGTGATTACTGCTCTCCCAGAATATGATAAGTCTGGCTATAGCTCTATAGCCTCTGTCAAGAGAGGAAATCAGTTCGACTTGACACCGCTATTCATCGGTGCGCAGGGTACGCTAGGTATTATCAGCGAGATGATTTTGCGCACCGAATTTCGTAGCCAGAGCAACGAGGTCTTCGCGCTGATATTTGCTTCGGCTAGCGTAGCCAATGATGCTATGCGCATATTGCGCGATAGCGGCGCAGCTTTTGCCGAGTATTTTGACGCCCAGCTATTTAGCGCTGCCGCCGCTGCTGGCCGGCGCTTTGACTGGTTTAACCTAGACGGAGCTGACCCGCAAGCAGTCATTATCGCCGGATTTGACGATTTTAATGCCCGCACTCGCGCTCGTAATCTCAAAAAAATCCAGAAGACATTCAGCAACACCGAGGGAGTCAAATTTGTTTCTAGCGATGACGCGACTGATGACGCGCTGTTGTCAGCACTTGATATTGCTTGCTATGCCGAATTGCCTGACAAAAACCCAGCTTTTGCACCGCATTTGTATAGCGATATTTATATTCCAGCTGCTCGTTTCGATGAATTTACTAAAGCATTAACAGTTTTGGCTGGTCGTCTGCATTGTAATATGCCTATTTCTGGACACGTACTAACCGAAACTTACACGGTTCATCCGGTGTTGTCGCTGCGTCAAGTTGGAGATAAGCAAAAATTATTCAAGATTTTTGATGAATTGTCTAATTTGGCTGTTAAGTATGACGGCGCGCTCATTGGCCAAACAGCCGAGGGACGGATCGCAGCGCATTTCGCGTATAAGCACCTTGACGTTCGCACTCGCGAGATGTACGCGGCTATTAAAAAAGTTTTTGATCCGCTCGGTATTATGAATCCAGGCGTCAAAGTCGGCGACAATCTGCGATCGCTTACCGCTAGTGTCAACGGCGATGTTTTGCCGCAGATATAGGCAGATACTGCCAAATATATATTTTCTACAAATGGATTGTTAGAATTGTTAACGCCGCTAGCAAAAAGTGGCCTCTTAATCAATTAACAGACCAAATATATGCATACTACCACTTACACTTATTTAAAACCAACGTAGAAGAAGAGAAAGCAATCGTATTTTGAGCAGAATAGCTAGGCTGCTTGGCTCGACGCTAAATCAGGAAACTTTGCCTCTACTCGGCGCAAGCGCTTATCAAGCGAGTTATAAAGCGTGTCGTCTACCATCTCGCGGCTGCCAGACTCATGGTACAGCTCGCGGCGAACGACAGCAAGGTCGGCCCGCAGACTCTCTTGGTTAGCCGCTAGCTCGGCTTGCCCAGCCTTTAATTCCTGGAATCGTTCATCTGCCGCCAGATCCATGTCTTTCACGATATCAACCAGAGTCTTGTGGTCTTTACGGATATCAGCGAGCTGCTCATCGATCTGTTCAAAACGCTCGTCAATTTGTTTAAACCGTTCGTCCATCGTTTTTGCTAGATTAGCAACGATATCGCTTAAGTTCTCAATTTTAATCGCTAGCTCTTCGTTCGTCATACTTCTATTTAACCACAAACATTAGCTGCGAGGCAACTATTTGCTCAACAAAAAGCCCGCTTTACCTGGGCGGGCAGTATTAACATTGTTCCACTAAATACAAGTTATGGTACAGATGAGAGGACTTGAACCTCCACGCCCCGAAGGGCACTAGCACCTGAAGCTAGCGCGTCTACCAATTCCGCCACATCTGCGTGTTATTGTAAAGTACTATATCGCGACATCTACCGATTCTTAGCAACGCGCAGCGCGTCTACGTATACTTGCGTTGCCCACGCAGTCGCCACATCTGCGTATAACTCGTGAAGCACTACATTGCGATTATCTACTAATCTCTAGAAGACTGACGCACAGCGCATCCACACATACGTGAGTTGCCCACGCAGTCCGCCGCGCATAATCATATCTAGCGCGCAAACTCATTCTAGCTGATTTAGGTGCGCCTGTAAAGAGTTTGTAGATAGCACTCTTGCAAAATAATTCCATTTATGCTATAATAGAGTATATGATGGCACCAGCATCCAATGTAACCGCCGATACAGACGTGCACTATCCGAATACAGTGCGCGCTTGCCAACTCGTCGAGCAATCGTGGCGTAACACGGCAACACTGTACGGCTATGAAGAATATGATATTGACACTGAGTCAAAATTACAGAATCGTCGCCGTTACGACATCGTAGCGGGCGCTTTCGGCGTGTCGGCCTACCCGAGCGCATCTTATCTGCTGCGCTACGAACATGCCGGCTGCGAGTCGCCGCGGGCTGATGTCGAAGCAATCGCTATCGCCAAGCGCGGTCTCGACGCTATGGGCATCAAGCGTTCGGCTTATAATTTGCGCATCAATGACTCAGAGATGCTCGATTTGCTACTGAGCGAATACCTTGACCTTGACGCCGTACAAACTAGCCTGATGGCGCGCCTACTAGCGCAGAAGCGAACGCTGGCGCCAGATAAGTTTCGCGACCGCGCGATTGATATCGTCGGGTTGTCGCACTCTAGCGAAGTTCTGCAAAAATTATCTAAGCTTTTGACCGCCAGGTCGGCCGAAGACCTACCAGAAGTTATCCGCCATAGTGAATGTTATGTGAATTTAGTAGCATTGTATGAACGGTTAGAGCGGCTGGGAATTGATAACGTTATCCTTGATATCACGTTGGCACATCCAGAATACACTGGCGGCATTATTTTCGATTTCACCGAAGCTGATGCTACACATAGTGCCTTACTATATAAGGGCGGACGCTACGTCAATAACGACTTGCAAAGTTCGGTCGGTGGCCAATCAGATATGTCGAACATTATTGAGCTGCTAGCGCGCCATACCGGTATGCGCCACCTCGAGAGCGCTACTCAAGCCTATATTGTAACCGTAGGCAATGTACTTGACGACGCTGAACGAATCGCCGAAAAGCTGCGCAGCGAGCGGGTTTCAGTCGAAGTTGATTATACTGGCCGGCCGATTGACCGCCAGGTCAAGGAAGCTATCAAAAAGCGCGTCCGCTACGTGATGACCGTCGACGAGCAGTCTGTCGCCAAGGGTTTGTATAATCTGCAAAATATTCGCGAAAACAGCGAACAGCAAGTCAGCTTCGAGCGGGTAGTCACCGCTGTCAGCGATCGCCGTCATCATCAGCAGTACGACGAAGACGACGATGTTTTCGACTTGTCAGATATCTTGTAGATTAGCCAAAATAGCCAGTCTGAGCATAATCTGTTATAATACGTCGTTATGAAGACGACTGTGAAGAAATTATCGGCCACCCGCGTCCTGGTAACGGTAGCGGCAGGCCAGTCAGAGCTTGAGGCAGCAGAACAAGTTGCGCTCAAGCGAATGGCTAAAAAAATCAAAGTTAACGGCTTTCGCCAGGGCCACGTGCCGATTGCGGTAGTCAAAAAGCACGCCGACCCGCACACGCTTAGCCAAGAGACGTTAGAGGCGGCAATTAATCGCGCTGTTGCCGAGGTGTTTCTGAGCAACAAACTGCAAGTACTTGATCGCCCGGAAGTCGAGCTGAAGAAGTTCGTACCTGGCGAGACGCTGGAATTTACAGCCGAGGCTGATATCATGCCTGAAGTTAAGCTTGGCGATTACAAAAAACTCAAAGCAACCAAAAAGGCGATCAAGGTTGACAAAAAAGATGTCAAAGAAGTAATTGAGCGTATTCGTAAAGGTTTAGCTGAAAAGACCGAAACCGCCGAAGCAGCGCGAGACGGCGACGAGGTGATTATTGATTTCGTTGGCAAACGTGATGGCGAAGCTTTCCAGGGCGGCACTGGCAAAGATTATCCGCTGACTCTCGGTAGCGGCGCCTTTATCCCAGGTTTTGAAGAAGCGCTAGTTGGCCTCAAGGTAGGTGATAAAAAGGACGTCGCCCTGCAATTCCCGAAAGATTATCACGCCAAAGACCTGGCGGGCGCCGACGTAGTGTTTGAAACGACTATCAAGAAAGTCAACAAGATAGAATTGCCCGAGCTGAATGATGAGTTTGCGGCCAAAGCTGGTCCTTATACCTCGATGGACGATTTGCGCCAGGATATCGAAGCCGAAATCACTGCACAGCAAGAGCGCCAAGCGTTAGACGAATTGAAAGACGATTTGGTTAAGCAATTAGTGGCAGCTAGCGATGTGGCTGTGCCGGACGTACTGCGCCAAGACCAGATCCGCTCGCTCGAGCAGGATTTGGTGCAAAACTTGCGGTACCGCGGCATGACGCTGGATCAATACTACGAATCGCGCGGGTTTTCTAACCACGACGCTTGGGTCGAGGCAGAAGCTAACGATACAGCCGAAGCGCGTATCAAAGCCGGACTGGTACTAGCCGAGCTAAGCAAAGAGTTGGCAATCGAAGCGACCGCCGACGAGCTGGCAGCGCACATTGATGCCTACAAGCAGCAATACGCTAATAACGCCGAAATGGCCAAGCGCTTTGACCAGCCAGAAGCTCAGCGCGAAATCGCCAACCGTTTGATCACCGAAAAGACCGTTGATAAATTGGTTGAGCTAAATACTCCAGAGGCCAAGAAAGCTAAAACTGCGAAAGCCGACAAAAGCAAGGCGGGCAAGACTGTTAAGGCCGGCAAAGATAACAAAGACGGCAAACCAGCCGCCAAGAAACCAGCTGGCAAGAAGCCTAGCGCCAAAGCAAAGAAATCAGAAGCGGCAAGCAAATAGCAGTAATAACACGCCTACTAAAAAATATCTCGCTAGCATAGCGAGGTATTTTGAATATGGTATAAAATACTGCCAAAAAAGACTAACAGCCCCGCCCCCGGCGAGACTGTTAGTCTGCGGGGACGGGGCTATGCCCCGTTCTCACTCCGCGGCGGGCGGCTCGCCCGCCGTTCCTGTGTGGTGTGACCGGCGTCAATCAGAGAGACGCCGACACAAAATAGAAGGCAGCCCCAGAGCGGGGTGCCTTTGATGTCGGTTGTCGCGGGGTCGAGACCCCACGACAGCAACAGGGCGAATGCGCTCGCCCCGACGATGAGATCTCCCACCAGCCTGATGGCGGCGGGAGCACACAGCAGAGTGGCGGTGACCAAGGCCATGGCGGCCCCAGCTGTCGCCCACCAGGGAGCCTCGACCAGGGCGGTAAAGCCCCGGCCGAGGGGACTGGGACTCTCCTCCCCGGCTGCGGAGCCGAGGAGAAGGAGAAACGCTCCTACCGGCCAGATGGCCAGCAGGAGGGTGGTGATGAGGCGCCGCCACAACGGCGGCGTCTGGTTACGGGGATCGAGCGGCGGGATAGGTGTGCTCACAGCACACCACCTCCTTCTTTCGATAAAAAAACGGAGCTAGACAGCGCGGGATTGCGCCATCCATCTTCTTATTATACTACATTTCGCGTTAAATAGCAAATTATTAGCACTCTGCCTTGACGAGTGCTAATTAGTACGCTACAATTAGACCATGAAACCATCGAATTACTTAGTGCCCAACGTGATCGTCCGTACGCGCGACGGCGAGCGCGGTTACGACATTTATTCGCGTCTGCTAGAGGATCGCATCATTTTCTTGGGCGAGGAAGTCAACGAAGCTACAGCCAACGTCATCGTGGCACAACTGCTGCACTTGGCTAACGAAGATCCCGAAAAGGACATCCAGCTCTACATTAACAGCCCGGGCGGCGTGGTGTACGATGGCTTGGCGATTTATGATACTATGCAATATATCAAGCCTGACGTCCAGACGATTGGCATTGGGCTGCAGGCCAGCATGGGCGCTTTCTTGCTCAGCAGCGGCGCCAAGGGCAAGCGCTATTTGCTGCCGAATGCCCGGGTGATGATTCACCAGCCGTCGAGCGGTACCCACGGCAAGGTGACCGACCAAGAAATCAGCCTGCGCGAGGCGATAGAGTTAAAAGAGCGGTTAGCGAAAATTATAGCTGGCAACACTGGCCAGAAACTTGACAAAGTCAAAGCTGACATGGAGCGCGACTACTGGATGAGCGCCGACGAAGCGCTGCAATACGGCGTAGTCGACGAAGTAATCGGCCGCAAAAACAGCAAAAGCAAACCAGCGAAATCTGGAAAATAGTTCGCCGAGGTGGTAGTCGTCCGGTTTAACGGCTGCGCGATAACGGTGATGTTTTTTAACTGATTTGCGATTTCGAGGTATAGGTCGGGTTTTACGAGATACTGTGGTATAATTTTAGATATTCTAATCGTTTCTGCCTAAGTAGGTGAAGAGAGAATGATTAGGGTTATTTGGGTCATGATTTTGGCCTCTTTCAGTTGCGGCACTGTTGCCGCTGCGTTTGCCCATAGAGCATACATACTTGCTGAGGGCCAAGGGATTTTCAGTCCCTACTCGGCTCGTATGTATACCGCGTACAAAACGCGGTACTATAGGCTTGGAGCAGTCACATGGTGTTTTTACACCATAGCTGCTTGTTTTGCAGCTGTTAGGCTGCTAGCAGTAGACTCTGTTTGGGCAGCCATCGGCGCTGCTCTGCTTGTCACAATCAGTTACGTTATGGCGGCTTTCGCCCGCGCGATGGCCAAAGCCGCCATAGTATGGCGTGACTCACAGCGCGACAGCGCCTCTTAACGAGGCGACTCCAGCTAGGGGGAGTCAGCCCTAGCCGCCCCGCCGGGTAAAACTGGCGGGGATTTTCCTTGTTTTTATCGCCAAACTCTTGACTTAGCAGCTTCGCGCGATTATAATTGGAGTTAATGAAGATTGTGTAATGTGGGTTGGTTGTGTACTGCGCCCGTGGCGCGGCGTTTTTGGTATGCGGTATCTACATTTAGTAAAGCTTCGGCGCCAATCGCGAGCGGGAATCACCCTAGTGCGGTTTTATCAAACTTAACCATCAAGCAGGAGTACTATGCCACAAGCAACAACGGCGCAGCACACCCCGGTCAAACGTGTCTTCTTCACCAATGATGACACAGCGGTCGAGGTGCCAAACCTCTTGGCTCATCAAAAGGAATCATGGAGAGATTTCGTCGAGACGGGCCTAAGCGAGATCTTCGCAGAACTCAACCCAATCGAGGATTACACCGGTCAAAAACTTGAACTGCGATTCAAGGATTACAAATTTGAGGATCCAAAAAACGACGAGAAGTTCGCCAAAGAGAATAATTTGACGTTTGAAGCGCCGCTGTCGGTAACTGTCGAACTGACCAACAAGGTAACCGGCGAGGTCAAAGAACAAGAAATATATCTAGGCGATTACCCATGGATGACCGATCGGGCGACGTTTATTATCAACGGCACCGAACGCGTAGTCGTTAGCCAGCTGATTCGTTCGGCGGGCGTCTTCTACACGGCCGAAAAGGGTGCTGGGCGCAGTCTATACAGCGCTAAGTTGATTCCGGGCCGCGGCGCTTGGCTGGAGTTCGAAACCAGCGCTAGCGGCGCTATCTACGTCAAGATTGATCGCCGCCGCAAAATTGCCGTGACGACGTTCCTGCGAGCACTAGGCTACAGCAAGGTGTCCGAAATTAAAGAATTATTCGAAGATATTGATACTGGCGATGTCAAATATATCGAGGCTACACTCGAGAAAGATCCAGCTCACGGCGTCAACGAAGCCTTGATCGAAGTCTACCGCCGCTTGCGTCCAGGCGACCTGGCGACAACTGATAACGCACGCCAGATGATTGAACGAATGTTCTTTGATTTCAAACGTTTTGACTACAGTCGTGTCGGCCGTTACAAGATGAACAAGCGTTTGGGGCTAGATGTGCCAAATATCGCCGAGAATCGTACTTTGCAAAAGAGCGACTTGGTGGCTATCATCCGCGAATTGATCCGCATGAATAACACTCAAGAGCCAGGCGATGATATTGACGCGCTCGACAATCGGCGGATCAAGCTGGTAGGCGAACTAGTAGCGCGCCAGTTCCGCGTCGGTATGCTGCGCATGCAGCGCAACGCTATGGATCGCATGTCAATGTCTGATCTCGAGAATGTCACGCCAAGCCAGTTGATTAACGCCCGCCCGGTCGTGGCAGCGGTGCGCGAATTCTTTGCTTCTAGTCAGCTCAGCCAGCTGCTCGATGAGGTTAACCCGATTTCGGAGCTTAGCCACAAGCGTCGATTGAGCTCAATGGGGCCAGGCGGCTTGAGTCGCGAGCGTGCTGGCTTCGAAGTGCGCGATGCCCACCCGACGCATTACGGACGAATCTGCTCGGTCGAGACGCCAGAGGGCGCTAATATTGGTTTGGTGTTGAATCTGGCGACTTATGCGCGGATTAACGAATACGGCTTCATCGAGACGCCATATCTCAAGGTTGTTGGCGGCCACGTCACCGACGAAGTTGTCTATCTCGACGCTTCCCAAGAAGTTAACGAAGTGATTGCCGATGCTGGCGTCAAGCTCGATGAGAATAACAATCTGAAAAGTCCGCGTGTTTCGGCCCGCAAGTTCTTGCAGCCGGCCCGCGTCGATGCTTCGGAAGTGACGTTGATTGACGCTTCGCACAAGCAAATCCTCGGCTCGACTGCTAGCCTGGTGCCATTCATTGAGAAAAACCGCGTCGACCGCGCTTTGACTGGCTCAAACATGCAACGCCAGGCAGTGCCGCTATTGCAGCCGCAGTCGCCGACTGTCGGTACTGGCATCGAAGCTAATATTGCTCGTGATTCCAGCCAACTGGTTGTCGCTGAAGCTGATGGCGAAGTTATCCGTGCTGATGGCGATAGCATTGAAGTCAAGTACGCTGACGGCGTCAAAAAATACGACTTGATTCATTTCACCAAGAGCAATGACGATCGCTGTATCAACCAGAAAGTTCGAGTCCAGCGCGGCGAGCAGGTCGCTAAGGGCGATATCTTGATCGAAGGTATGTCAATCGCTGACGGCGAATTGGCGCTCGGTAAGGATTTGCTGGTAGCTTTCATGCCGTGGGGCGGCTACAATATGGAGGACGCTATCGTCATCAGCCGCCGCTTGGTCGAAGACGATACACTAACCTCGGTTAATATCAAGGATTACTCAGTTGAAGTTCGCGAAACCAAGCTCGGTCCAGAGATTGTCACTCGCGATATCCCGAATGTATCAGAAGACAGTTTGCGTCACCTCGACGAAGACGGCATCGTACAGGTTGGTTCTGAAGTACGCGCCGGTGATGTCTTGGTTGGTAAGATTACGCCAAAGGGCGAGCAGGAGCTGAGTTCTGAGGAGCGCTTGCTGCGCGCTATCTTCGGTGAAAAAGCTAAGGACGTACGCGATACCTCGCAGCGTATGAATAATGCTGGCGGCGGCAAAGTTGTCGGCGTCAAGATTTTCAGCCGCGAAAACGGCCACGAATTAAAGGCTGGTGTGCTAATGCAGATCCAGATTTACGTCGCGCAACTACGCAAAATCAGCGTCGGCGACAAGATGGCTGGCCGTCACGGCAACAAGGGCGTGGTAGCGCGTATTTTGCCGGTCGAGGATATGCCATATTTGGCCGACGGTACGCCGGTAGATGTAGTGCTTAACCCGCTAGGCGTGCCAAGCCGTATGAACTTGGGCCAGCTGTTCGAGACACACTTGGGCATGGCTGCCCGCGCTCTCGGCTACAAAGTCGCTACGCCGCCATTTAACGGTGTCAGCAACGAAACGATTGAAGAACAACTCGAGAAAGCCGGTTTCGCCAAAGACGGCAAGAGTCAACTCTTCGACGGCCGCAGCGGCGAAGCTTTTGAGGAGCGTACTACAGTTGGTGTGATGCATATGATTAAGCTGCACCACATGGTCAGCGACAAGATTCACGCCCGTTCGACTGGTCCGTACACTATGGTTACCCAGCAGCCGCTCGGCGGTAAGGCGCAAAACGGCGGCCAGCGCTTCGGTGAAATGGAGGTTTGGGCGCTAGAAGCTTACGGTGCGGCGACTACTTTGCAGGAAATGCTGACTATCAAGTCCGACGACGTTTACGGCCGCGCTAAAGCTTACGAATCAATTATCAAGCACGACGTCATCACCGGCCCGAAGCTGCCAGAAAGCTTTAATGTTTTGGTGAAGGAACTGCAAGGTTTGGGGCTGCGCGTCGATCTGGTTGACGAACACACCAATAATATCGACGCCGAAAATCTCATCGCTACTAGCGGTCCGGCTGACAAAACTGTGCCAGCGAGCGACGATAACAATGGTAGTGATAATTCCGACGACGATGACGAAGAAACTTATCTTGATGAATCTGACGGCATCGGCAATATCGACGACGGCATGAGCGTGCGCGATATTGACGATGACGGTCAAATCTCGGAAGAGGAAAGCGATTACGATAATTACGACGATATAAACGATAATGAAGAGGAGGAGGCGTAAGATGGCACGAGTAGTCTCGACATCTGGTATCGCAGATTTTGACGCAGTGCGCTTGGTGGTTGCCAGCCCAGAAGATATCCTAAAGTGGAGCCACGGCGAAGTCACTAAGCCGGAAACGATTAACTATCGCACCCAAAAGCCAGAGCGCGACGGCTTGTTCTGCGAGCGAATCTTTGGCCCGGTCAAGGATATCAATCCGCATGATTCCAAGCTCAAGGGCGTGCGTTCGCGCGAAGCTGCCGTCGATAAAAACGGCGAACTAGTCACCAAATCAATCGTCCGCCGCGAGCGCATGGGTCACATTCAATTGGCCGCACCAGTGGCACACATCTGGTTTATGCGCGGCACGCCGAGCGCCATGAGCTTGCTGCTGGGTATCACAGTACGTAATCTCGAACGGATTGCTTACTTTGCTACGTACGTAATTCTGAAGGTTGACGAAGAGAAACGCGACCAATTACTAGCCGACCTCGAAGCCGAGACTGAAGCTGCTCGCGCCGCTATCAAAATTCGCTACGAACGCGAAGCTGGCGCTGACGGCGCTGACGTCAAGGCTTTGGCCGAAGAACAGAGCAAAGAGCTCGAAGAGCTAGAAAATCAATTTACCACCAAGAAATCGCAGCTGGAAAGCTTGCAAAAGCACGCACTGATGAGTGAAACTGATTACCGCAACTTGCCGGAAGCTTACGAAGAATTAGTCGAAATAGCCATGGGCGGCACCGCGCTCAAGGCAATGCTCGACGAGATTGACCTCGATAAACTAATCGCCGATTTGCAACAAGAATCCGAGGATGCCAGGGGCCAGCGCGAGAAAAAATTACTAAAAAGACTTAAGGTTCTAGAAGGCATGCAAGCAGCTGGCATCAAGCCGTCGAGCCTGTGCATGACGGTTCTACCGGTGATTCCGCCAGACCTGCGGCCGATGGTATCGCTGGCAGGCGGCCGTTTCGCGACGAGCGACTTGAACGATCTTTATCGCCGTGTCATCAATCGTAATAATCGCCTCAAGAAACTGATCGAATTGAACGCGCCAGAAGTGATTCAGCGCAACGAAAAACGCATGCTGCAAGAAGCTGTCGATAGCTTGATCGATAATTCATCAGCGCGCGGCGGCCGGGCTGTCAATGCCACTGGCAACCGCCGACGCTTGAAGAGCCTTAGCGACATGCTCAAAGGTAAACAAGGCCGCTTCCGTCAGAACCTGCTCGGTAAGCGCGTCGATTACTCTGGCCGTTCGGTAATTGTCGTTGGTCCAAAGCTTAAGATTAATCAGTGCGGCTTGCCAAAGCAAATGGCGATCGAGTTGTTTAAACCATTTGTCATCAGCTGGTTGATTGAGCATGATTACGCGCATAATATCCGCAGCGCTACTCGTCTGATCGAGTCGAGCGAGGCAGTGGTTTGGGACGCGCTCGACGAGGTCATCAAGGGCAAGTACGTCTTGCTTAACCGCGCACCGAGCCTACACCGTTTGAGCATCCAAGCTTTTCAGCCGAAATTAGTCGAGGGCAAGGCGATTCAGCTGCATCCGCTAGTCTGTGCCGGCTTCAATGCCGACTTTGATGGCGACCAGATGGCTGTTCACTTGCCGTTGTCCGACGACGCTCAGGCTGAAGCTCGCGAGCTGATGAGTGCCGTCAACAACTTGCTTAAGCCAGCCGATGGCAGTCCAGTGCTTAGTATCAGCCAGGATATCGTGCTCGGTAACTACTACTTGACCTACGAAAAGCCGAGCGTTCAGACCGAGCACCGCGCTGTCTTTGCTAACAGCCGCGACGCAGAGCTGGCTTACGACATGGGCCGGCTTCACTTGCAAAGCCCAATTCGGGTTCGCGCCAAGGGCGAGATTCACAACACCACGCTGGGCCGCGTCTTCTTCAACGAAATCTTGCCGGACGATTTTCCTTACAACAATAACGTCCAGACCAAGAAAGAGCTAAAGAAAGTTCTGGCGCAAATCTTTGATCGCTACGGCGCCGAAGAAACCGCCAAGACGGCCGACCGCATGAAAGGCTTAGCTTTCCGCTTCGCTACAGTGGCCGCAGTATCGACTGGTAAGGACGACTATGTCCACCTTGATCAAACCGAGGAGATAATCCAGGAAGGCGATGAGCACGCCGCGTTAATTGCCGACCAATACGACCAGGGCTTGATCACCGACGACGAGCGTTACAATTTGACGGTAGCAGCTTGGCGCAAGGTTGACAATCAAGTTACTAAGTTACTCCAGGACAACTTGCACCACATCGACACTAGTATCTCGATCATGGTTAACTCGGGCGCCCGCGGTGATATTAGTAACGTCAAGCTAGCTAGCGCCATGATTGGTATCCAGGTCGACGCCGCCAACCGCGAAATCGAGCTGCCAATTCGCTCGTACTACACCCGCGGCTTGTCGAGCTTGGAATCGTTCGTCGCTACTCGTGGTTCGCGTAAAGGTTTGATCGATACCGCGCTAAAGACGGCCGACTCAGGTTATCTGACGCGCCGCTTGGTCGACGTCTCGCAAGATGTCTTCACTGTTGAGGATGAAGAGGGTGACGACGAGGGCTACATGATTTATCGTTCAGAGACTGAAGAAACGATGATTAGCTTCGGTAATCGCTTGTACGGACGCTATACGCGTGATGCTGTGCCAGGTTATATCGGCGCTAACGAGTTGATTACCCGCGAAATCGCCAACAAAATCGAAGCCGACACTAATATCAACGAGGTTAAGATTCAGTCGATTCTCTCGACTAACAACCTTGAGGGTATTCCGCGCCGCAGCTACGGTATTGATATGGCAACTAACGAGCTAGTTGGCGCGGCTCAACCAGTTGGTGTTATCGCTGCTCAGTCGGTCGGCGAGCCAGGTACTCAGCTGACACTCCGTACCTTTCACAACTCTGGCGTGGCCGGTAGCGACATCACTCAGGGTCTGCCGCGCGTCGAGGAGCTCTTCGAAGCGCGCAATCCAAAGGGTCAAGCTTACATCACTGAGGTGGCTGGTACTGTCGATGTCTGGGAAGACGGCAAGAAGTACATCGTCCAGGTCACGCCAGAGGCTGGCCGCGTTGAGCGCTTGCCGCTCGAAGGCCGCAAACCGCTGTTGCAAGACGGCTCTAGCGTCAAGGCTGGCGATATCCTTGCCGAAGGTCTCGATAATAGCCGTTCGCTAGTAGCGCCATTCGACGGCGTTGTCGAAGCTGCCGAAGACACTATCGTCATTGCCGCTAACGCTGCCGCACCAGTCCGCTACGAGATTCCGGGTACTGCGCAGCTAGTGGTATCGGCTAATGACCATGTTGAGGCAGGCGACCGCTTGACGATCGGCTCGCTCAACTTGCATGACCTGATGCGTTTGAAGGGCACCGAGGCAACTCAGCGCTATATCATCAACGAAGTGTTGCGCATCTACGCCGCGCAAGGCCAAGACGTAGCTGATAAGCATCTCGAGATCATTGTTCGCCAGATGTTTAGCCGCGTCCAGATCGAGGACCCAGGCGACAGCGACTTTGTTATGGGCGATATCGTTTCGAAAGCGCGCGTCGTTGCCGAGAATAAGGCTTTGGTCGCTAACGGCAAAGAGCCAGCGCAATACGCGCAAATGCTCTTGGGCATTACCAAGGTGAGTATCTGGAGCGACTCGTGGCTAAGCGCCGCATCCTTCCAGGATACTACCCGCGTATTAATCAATGCTGCCACCAGCGGCCGCGCCGACCACTTGCACGGCTTGAAGGAAAACGTCATCATCGGTCGCAAGATTCCGGTGGGTACTGGTGTCCGTTCGCTCGACACTAGCGAAGACGATTCGCCAGCCGACGAGTACGCTGAAAGCGTTGATGAGGAGGCCGACGACATCACGCCAGATGTCGATGCCGAATCATAGGCAAACCCGCTCAAACTATAATTACCGCTCATATAGACGAGCGGTAATTATTTTTGCAGCTAAATTTTTGGCACGCTGTATCTTTGCATATTCCAACAGCCAGAATAAGGCGAGACCTAATCTCGTTTGCCGGAATACGTCACCGTATCTTTAGTACTGCCGCCAATCGGCTGGCACTTTTGGTCAGCGTAGGCCATCCGTAATTCGCGGTTATTGTAAAGCGTGCAGGCAACCAGTATGTTGCGGTTGCGGTCTTGGAAATAATGCCACAAGCCGTCTGGCGTCTGATAGAATAATCCTAGATTGTCAGGCGCAGTCATTCGCTGATATAACACTGTGCTGACTGGAATTTCTAGCAGCTGGTAGCCTTTCAATGCGCCCTTGAACGGAGCTGGCTTACCGATGAAACCGTACTGTCCAGCAGCGCTCACGGCCGGGGTGTAGACCGAAACGACCGGCTGCTGCGCTTCAGCGTATTCAGCGTAAACTTTAGTGTCGAGACAGCGAATCTCCATCCAATCGCCGAGCTTGTCGCGCTGCGAAATATCGGTACTCAGCTGGCAAGTGACATCGTCGCGCGTGAAATCAGCTAAATAATTTGCTCTGTTGCCCTCCGAGAAGACCTTGCGAGTAAAACCATCATAGTCCATGTTTTTCTCGATTGATTCGCGCTGCGAAGTTGATTTATCCTTAGGAACGTAACCAGCCAAACTCTGAACTTGATCGAGGTCGGGCACTACGGTGTAAAATTTCCTTCCTTTGACTCTTACCGGAGTGGTGATTGACGATTTGGCTTTTTCCTTGCCTTTGAAATAAACGTTGACGTGCTTGATAGTTTCGGCGGCGGTCAAGTGGGCTACCTTGGTCTCGTCAGTTTTTTTCTTTTCATCCGTCTTGACTGTTGACGAGTGAGCGAGCGTCATTACCACGATCGCAACAACAATCACTAAAACGGCGGCGACACCAGCGCCAATCATAATCAGGCGAAATTTACGGAATGGGTCGCGCGGCGGCCGGCGCTGCGGCTCTGGCACCAGCGGATCAGGCCGCGGCGCCTGTTCAGGGTGGCCAGCGTATTGGATATCATTGTCATTTAGCGGATTCATACGTTTATTATACTATATTGCTTGCGTTTTTAATGCGATAGCGATTCAAGTTTAGTACAAAAAATACGGCGAAAGTATTGACATGTAGACGATCTTAATTAAACAATATAGCTATGAGTAAAGAAATCATCATAACCTATATCACTGTAGCTATACCGTATATAGTAATAATTGCAACCGTAGTAGCCGCTATCGCTTTGATTCGATGGTTTATCCGAAACGACAAGAAATCAAGCAACGACGACAAATAACTCTTGCTATCATTTACTTCAATTCCTAGTTATAAATATAGAGCTAAGTTTATCCGCAGCTGCAAACGTCGCAAACAGGTGAAAATGCTTGTTTTTCGTTATTTTCGCGCTTTTTTGCATAAAATTCAATAAAATTGCCTGATACATTGACTTACACATTCATATGTGATATATATATCAGCTTTCATTGACAGGGAGTAGATTCTTGTATGAAAGCGCACTTTGACAAGCCGACCAACCTTTGAAAGAGGTGCTCATTTCGTGCACTCGGAACTTATGATAGTGCATCGACCCCGAAAGGGGGTCATGGCATGGCTCTTCAGAAGAGCTATGCCCCGAGACACTAGGCCAACTTTTGTTTGGCCTAATCTGGCCCGCGCAATCGGAGATGCCAGATACTTCGATCAGCGATGGCTCACCGCTATCGCAACAGTATTGATTATCGTGACAATCGCCACGATAAAAGTGCTACTGATGATTCCGGGGCTTGATAGCTCCGTAGTCGAGCTGCTGACTAGTATCTTTGAGACGTTCCTCCCCGCGAGATGGGCAACAGGGGCTGCCTGGGTTGCCGGTGCAGTGGGAGTCTTCCTCATAGGAGACTTCACGAACTACACGAAAAAGCAGAAGTCTCTGCACGGTCTCAAGGCAACCGGATGTGGGGTGTATGACACTCTATTGCTCTTCGCACTGCTAGAGGAGCAAGCCTTTCGATCCGGGAGTGAAAAGTGGAGCTGGCGCGAACGAGCACGCGCTAGTGTGTGCTTTGGACTCCTGCACATCACAAACATCTGGTACAGCCTGGCGGCAGGGGTCGCCCTGTCCGCGACTGGCTTCGGTTTTTTGCTGGTGTACTTGTGGTACTATCGCAAATACCGTAGCCAGGTTGTCGCTACAGCGGCAGCTACGACGTTGCATACGTTATACAACGTCATAGCATTGAGTCTCATTGCTGTCGCAGCAGTAGCCTACTTGGTGATCAATATCGCCAAGATGCTGTAGCGATACCAGTCTCCAGCGAACCTCTGTCAAAGTCTCTGCTTGTCATGTTCGCTCCATAGATGCGTATCTATGCTGATGAGTCGGAAACGACGAAAGCGAAC
>ERZ772977.841-NODE-841-length-17630-cov-5.947141_pt1 | contig 17630 bp, 16 predicted proteins | sample MGYA00511131_ERZ772977 | MGnify/ENA primary metagenome ERZ772977 (study PRJEB29015, sample SAMEA2737935) | human oral metagenome | biome: human oral; feature: human-associated habitat; material: dental | place: China | collected 2151 ...
CTAAGTAAATAAAGCATACCAAAATGTTGCTTTAGTTTAGCTAGGACGCCAGCAGCTTCGCTTTGCGAATCTCATGGCTAAAAATTGAGCCTAAGGTCTCAATTTTTCCAGTGAGACTGGGCAAAAAGTCTCGAAAATAGAAGAAAGCACTATAAAATTCTGAAACAGGATTTTATAGTGCTTTTTAGTCTTATAAATTAAACATAGGAGTCTACCTCTGTTATAATAAGTTTGAACGAAATAAAATAAGAAAGGGTGACTCCTATGTACAAAAATTATACCACACCAACAGATACTTTAGAACTAAATTTTACATTAACGGTTCCTAAAAATCATATTGCTCGATTCATTAATCAGTTTGTTGAGAAAGCCACTGCATAGGAATATTTTCTTCATTCAATCTTTTTACGATTTTTTCTATCTGACTATTTGTTCTACATATAATACAACTTTTTCCAAGATTTTTTATTTTTCCTTCCTTAAGCATGTATACTATATCTTCATATGTCTTGGCAACTTCAGATTTATCAGGAATTTCTCTTAAGCAATAGCTAAAATATCCACCCTGATAATCTTCATCATCTCTGTATTTTACAGGTAAATATTCCCAATTTTTATCGTATCCCTCATAAATCCTGTTTACATTTTCAATAACCTGTTTATAGCTTCTGTAAGATTTATCAAGATTTTCAACTTTTCCATCTATTATTTTATCAAGTTTTTCAAACAGCTCTTTTTCTCCTCCACGCCATCCGTATATACTCTGCTTTTCATCTCCAACGCAAATTATATTTTTTGCACTTTCCATTAATAGACTTAAAATTTTCCACTGCAAAACACTTGTATCCTGAAACTCATCTATCATTATGGTGTCTATTTCTCCACCAATCAGTTCAAGGAAATTCTTTGTAACACAGTTTCTCTGAATAAAGTTAAGTTCCTTGTTATAAATAAATTTATATGTGTAAACTGAAACATCATTATGAGTAAATCTCTTTGACTTTCTCTTTTCATTTTCAGCAATACCATAAATTATTTCTGTCATTTCTGTCATTTTTTCATGCAGTGGCACTACTTTACTTGTAAATATATATCTTGACAGACTTTTCATGAAAGGTTCTTTTAAATTACTTATTTCTTCAATAAAATTAGCAATATCTTTTCCTTTTGCAGTACTCCCATTTTTTATTTTAAAGCCTTCGTCTTCATAAAAAGGTTCCCAGTTTTTCATTACTGTTTCTATTTTTTCCCTTTTATTTTCAATTTTATCCCTTATTACTTCACCCGTATTCTTAAATTCTTTATAAATATCATGAAAAGCCTTATTTATATAATGTTCTACTGGTTTAATTTCAACTTTTTTCCTTTTATTTTTCACTTCCGCTATTGCTTCAATCTGTTCAAATGTTTCTTCAAGATAATTTACAAAACTTGTATTTTCCTTTTTTTCACCAAAATCAGTTTTTTCCTCAGACAAAATAAAATAATTCTGTATTTTTAGTATATCTTTTATAAAATCTATATATGTTGTTATTTTCTTTTTTTCATTTTTTTCTTCTACTAAAAATAGAAATTTTTCAAAATATTCTTCATTTTCTAAAATTTGGCCAAGAATATTCCCATAAAATTCCTCATCCTCTTCATCAAGAGTCTCAAAATTATATATTCCAAAAAAAGGTGCTATCGTATTTTTAAATATCCTGTTTGTAAATCCGTCAATTGTATAAATACGCATTTCATCCTTATTTCTTATAATGTTAAAATATATTTCCTGAAGTTTTTCCTTATTTATCTGGAAATCCTTTAATCCATAAATTTCCTTAAGATTTTTTTCAAGATCCTGCCAGTTATATTCTTCAAAGGCAATCTGATAAAGAAAATCATATATTCTTTCTTTTATTTCAGCAGTTGCTTTTTTTGTAAAAGTCATTACAACTATATTCCTATAATCTGTTCCTTTTATAAGATTAGCTATAAATTCCAGGGAAAGTCTATACGTTTTTCCTGTCCCGGCACTTGCTTTCAGTACTGTCCTATTCATTTTCTCCATCCACCTCATCTTTCCATCTGCATATATTTTTATATGTTCTATAATTAAACGTTTTTGGTTCTTTTTCTCCTTCTCCAATACTATAATATTCATTTTCATAATATCTTTTTAAAACATTTTTTATATCGTCTTCAGTTAAAGGAGGAGTATCCCTCCCATCTTTTATTATTTCACCATTCCATGTATCTACTATCCATTTTTTTATTTCTTTTCCATCATTTTCTTCCAGCATTATTGAATAATAGTCAAGCTGTCTCTGTGCATTTTCTATTTTTTCCTTTTTATCTAATTTTCCTGACTTGTAATCTACAAATATTTTTTCCATAGCTGTCTTTATATATAAATCCATTCTTCCATTTATATATACATTTTTATAAATATTTTTTTCTTTATCAAGTCTTACTTTTTCTTCAGAATAAATCTCTATTTCAGATTGATTCAGCATTTCTTCCTTCAGCTGACAGAAAAACTTCCTGATTGATTTTGCAATTTCTTCAAATGATATTTCCCTATAAAATTTAATAAATTCCTGTGGCATCTTATATTCATAGGAACTAAGTACTTCATTCAGTATTTTTCTTATTTCATTAATATCTGCATCATATTCAAACTTTTCTATCTTTTCCTTATTTTCCTTTACAATTTTTTCATAAACAGAATGAATTATGCTACCGAACATCAGAGGGTTAATCTTTTCATCAATTTCCTCTATTTCCGTTTTTCCTATCATATTTTCAAGATAATATCCATATTCAAACTTTTCTATTTTCTCAAAAGAATAATATCCTAAATTCAATCTTGCATCCTTTAAGCTTTCCAGATCTTTTTTCAGCTTTGATTTTATAAACTTCCCTATTTTTCTCTTTTGCCACTTATCTTCTGTAAAATATCTTTTTACAAATTCAAGTTCGTCCTTTTCTGATATTTCATTTTTTATTACTTCCTCACCATATTTCAGCCTAATTTCTTCAATAATTCCTGAACAGTCTTTATTTTCATCTATATTCTTAATATACGAAAGATACACATTTCCTGCATTCAGGATATTATTAATAAGTTTAAAGTTCTCAACCTTTTTTTCTTCTTCTGAAACAGGAAGTCCTATTTTTTCCCTCTGTATCTTTGAAAAAAAGAAATTATTTACCTTTACTTCAGGAAACGTATCCTGAAGATTTAAAAATATCAGATTTTTTTTAGAAGTTTCTGAAATTGAGGAAAAATCATTTATACTGTACTGCTCCACATCTTCTTCACTTATTTTTTCAAGATCAAGGCTTATAGCCTTTTTATCTAGATATTTCAAAAATAATTTCAGCAGGCTTGCAGATATATTTTTCCCAAAAAATCCTTCCCACAAATCATCAAAATCAAATTCTTCCAGAACTGTCATTTCTGAAAGTGCTTCAAAATATTTATCACGGACATTGCTTCCTTCAATATCATTTTTATTGAAGAGCTCTGAAAGATAATCTTCAAAATCCTTTAAAGTGGAAAAATTCAATATTCTTTCCAATTCCCCCATAAATTCTGCAAGTATTTTAACTTCATCTTCATATAGGAAACTTTTCCCATCTTCACTCTCTTTGACAAAATTACTTAACTGCTCCTTCGAAATATATTTATAATCCTCCCTTGCAAAAGATTGGAAATAGGAATAAGTTTTTCCAAGATCAAAAGTATTTAAAAAATTATCTGATTTATACGCATTATAAAATTCCTTAACTTTAAACATGTAATGGACATCTCCATTTTTTAAATGAACTGGCCTTACATTTTCCAGAATATTGTATAAATGTTCCAGAACCTTGTAAATCTTTGTTTTCTGCATTGTTATTTCAAGATTATATTTTATTTTAGACTGATTCAGAAGATGATAATCTGACTCATTATTTTCAATGCTTCCCTGTAAATCATATATTTTACATTCCTTTACATCTTCACCTGAAATATCACCGGAAGAAAGCTTTTTTATCATTCCCAGAAGCTGAGCAAATTTATTTTCATATTCATGAATTTCAATATTTACAACAAAATCCCTTTCAAATTCTTCCTTTTCAGGCAGTGAAAAGCTATCTTTTATTTGGAGTTTTTCCTCATCAAAATCATTTTTCCCAAGCTGAATCTTATTTTCCACTTCAATTCCCTTCGATTCAAGAATTTCAATCATTTCTTTTTCAAATGGAGTAAATTTAATTTTATTTATAAAACATATTTTCTTATATTTTTTTATGAAAACATCTGATATATTTTCTTTTCTTCTGAGCATATAAGGCAGAATAAGCCCTTTTTCCTGTACTTTTTTTTCTATATTTTTATTTATTTTAACAAGCTCATCAAATGTTTTTTCCTGCCATTTTTCAAGTCCTAATTCCTCTTTATTTGAATAATCCACTTTATATTCCTGTAATTCAGAAAAAAGTGTATAAAAATTATATGCAATGTCTATTGCATCATAGTAATTCTTTATTTTCAGCTCTCTTTTTATACTTTTATCCAATGAATTATAGAATAGTACAGCCTGTTTTTCTTCCTTTATGACAATTTTATCCGTTTCAAAAAGTTTCTCATAAAAATCATAGCTGTTCATCAGTTTAAAATTATTGAAAATGTTCTGAAATGTTTGTAAATACTCCCTTTTTATTTCAAAAAACGAAGATGTATTTTCAAATACATATAAAACTTCTTCGTTCCTATTAAATTCTTCCGGAAGGATTTCCTTCAAGTCAGATTTTAAGCCAAGATAAGTTAGTTTCATTATAACTCCCACACTCCTTTTCTAATATTATATATTATACTTCTTTATCTAATTATTTACAACTGAAATTGCTGTGGATATTTTTACTTTTACACTATTTCCTTATTTTCCTGGATTTTTGGCCATATAAAAAATCAACTCAGTTTTTAAATTCCTAAAAAGAACTTTATAAAACCAAGTTGATTATTTTTTTATTATCTTATTATTTGAAACAATACTGCTACAACTAGAAATGCTGTTGCTATCCATTCAGTAAACTTTTCAATTCCTTCTTTTTCCTCGTCTACTATATTGGCATTTTTAGCAAGTCCCTGACTTCTGTCAGGCTGTAACAGAATAACAGCTATCATGATTATAGCTAAAACTACTAAAATTATTACCAGTAAATTTTCTAACATTATTCCTCCTATGAATTTACGGCAAATTATACATTAACTACTTAACTGCAGAATCTCCCGCTTTTACTATTACAGTGAATTTTTCAGGAATTAAGCTTGCTCCTCCAACTAATCCACCATCTATATCTTTTTGAGCAATAAGCTCAGCCGCATTGGCATCATTCATTGATCCACCATACTGAACTGTTACATTTTCAGCAACTTCAGCACTGTAAAGTTTTCCAAGTAATCCTCTTATAAATGCATGAACTTCCTGAGCCTGTTCTGGAGTTGCAGTTTTACCTGTCCCTATTGCCCATACAGGTTCATAAGCTATTACTACATTTGCCATTTCTTCAGCAGATACATCTTTCAATCCACCTACTACTTGTTCTTCAACTACTTTTTCAGTAGTTCCATTTTCTCTTTCTTCCAATTTTTCTCCAACACATAAAATTGGTTTTAATCCATGTTTAAGTGCCGCTTTTACTTTTTCATTAACTATGGCATCAGTTTCCCCATAGTATTCTCTTCTTTCCGAGTGTCCTAAAATAACATATTCAACACCTAAATCTTTTAACATTAATGGAGAAACTTCTCCTGTATAAGCCCCACTGTCATTTGCATTCATGTTTTCAGCAGCTATTTTAATATTTGATCCTGCTGTTTCTCTTGTTGCTGTCTCTAAAGCTGTAAACGGTACCCCTATAACAATCCCTGCATTTTTAACATCTGCAACTAAAGGTTTAAATTCTGCAAAAAATTCTGCTGCCTCTTTTGCAGTTTTGTTCATTTTCCAGTTTCCCGCTACGATTACTTTTCTCATTATTCTTCCTCCATATTTTTATTTTTCCTAAATATTTTAGCATACTTTGTCATATTTAACAATAATATTTATTTAGTATATTACACTCTGAAAAAATATAAGCTTTAAAAGCAGTTCTCAAACTGCCGGACTATTTTAGTTTTCAGTTTTTTCATTTAATTCTGCAAATGCAGTTATTGTGCTTGCAAGGTTTTGGAAATTTGCAGGAACGATGATTTTTGTAGCATTTCCATCAGCAGCTTTTTCAAACGCTTCCATTCCTTTTAATGAAAGTACTTCAGGTGTAGGTTTTGCTTCATTCAGAAGTCTCAATGCTTCTGCTTTTGCCCTCTGAATTGAAAGAATAGCTTCCGCTTCCCCTTCAGCTTCCTTTATAGCCTGTTCCTTTTTAGCTTCCGCTCTCAATATTGCCGCCTGTTTTTCCCCTTCAGCCACTAATATTGCAGATTCTCTTTTAGCCTGTGCTTCAAGGATATTCGCTCTTTTTTCCCTTTCCGCCTTCATTTCCTTTTCCATGGCAGATCTTATGTCAGCCGGTGGAATTATACTCTTTAACTCAACCCTGTTTACTTTAATTCCCCATGGATCTGTAGCTTCATCAAGCTCAACTCTCATATTTGTATTTATTACATCTCTCGAAGTCAATGTCTGGTCAACAGTCATATCCCCGATTATATTTCTCAATGTTGTTGCAGTAAGATTTTCAATAGCTGATATAGGTCTTTCAATTCCATAAGTATATAACTTTGGATCAGTTATCTGAAAATATATTATTGTATCAATTTGCATAGTGGCGTTATCTTTTGTAATTACAGGCTGAGGTGGAAAATCCACAACCTGTTCCTTCAATGAAACAACCCTTGCAACCCTGTCAAAAAACGGATTTATAAAATTCAGACCTGATGACAGCGACTGGTCATATTTTCCTAATTTTTCAATAATGTAAACTCTTGATTCAGGAACAATTTTAATAGCCTTAAATATTATTATTAACGCAGCTACTATTACTATTATTCCAAATGGTAATAAAAGAAACATTGTAATCTCCTCCTAAGTTTTATTTAAAATATTTTTCTGATACTATTTTCTTTCAAGTATAATCTTATTTCCTTCAAAATTTTTAATTTTGACAATATCTCCTACCTTAAAAAATTCATCACTAGTTCCTGTCCATATGGAACCTTTAAATTTTACTTCATATTCCTTTTTCTGTTTGTCAGTATTTACAACTTTTTCGATTTTTATTTCAGAACCTTTCATTTGAGGACTGAATTTTTTGTCTGCCTTTTGAATGTATCTTCTCAAAACAGGTCTTGTAAATATTACAAAAATCAATGAAAACACCGCAAAAATAACAAATTCCACAGTAGGATTATTTATAAATCCTGCAAATACTGTCACAATTAGAGCGGCAAGAGCCAGCCATATTGTAACAAGACCAGGTATCACAATTTCAAGTATTGCAAATACTGCCGTAGCAATTGCCCAAAACATAGCTCCCATTAAAGTTCTCCCTCCCGGAAATTAATCCATTTGTAAGTTTTTTGTTTTTATACATTTAATATGTCATGTATAAAATTTCTTTTTTATATTATACTACATTTTTTACTTTTTTTAAAGATTAATAAATTTTTCATCCAGTAGCAGAAATATAAAATTTTATCAGAATTTCATTATTTTACACAAATTATTTATACAGGTTTATTGATTCCCTGAATTTTGCAATTTTAGTTTCAAGTTCTTCCTTAATTGCATTTTCCTTGTCAACAACAGCCTGAGGGGCTTTCGCTAAAAATGCCTCATTTGAAAGCTTTCCTAAAACTTTATCCAGTTCCTTCTGAGTTTTTTCTATATCCTTTTCAAGCTTTGCAATTTCTTTTTCCTTGTCTATAAGATCAGCAAGCGGAACATATATTTCAGTAGTTTCAACTAGTCTGAATCCTACAAGTTCAGGAATTTCAACATTAGGTGTGAAGTCATATTTTTCAACATTCGCAAGCTTATCTAAAATCTTAGGATTGTGCTCCAGTATTTTCTTTTCAGTTTCATTTACTGTCTTGAATATTACTTCAATTTTCTTTGAAGGGGAAACATTGTTTTCTCCTCTTATGTTTCTTACAGCTGTTACTACTTCCTTCAAATAGTCAAATTCCTCTTCTGATTCAACACTTACTAAAGCCTTGTCTTCCTTAGGAAAATCTGAAAGCATTATAGTAGGCTCATCTATTTCAAGTTTCTGCCATATTTCTTCTGTAATGAACGGCATGAACGGATGAAGCATTTTCAGACCATTATCAAGCACATGTTTCAATACCCACTGGGCAGTTGCTTTATCTGTACCTTCTCCACCGTAAACTCTTGTTTTAGCAATTTCCACATACCAGTCACAGAAATCTCCTCTGAAAAATTCATAGGCTATTTTTGCCGCACTGTCAAGCTCGTATTTTTCCATATTTTCATTTATAGCTTTTGATGCTGACTGAAGTTTTGACAGTATCCATCTGTCTTCCAGCTTGAATTCCAAATCCATTACAGAGACTTTGTCATCAAAATCTTCAAGATTAGACAACACAAATCTTGATGCATTCCATACTTTATTTGCAAAAGCTGATCCCATTTCAAGAAGTTTTTCTGAAAAATGTATATCCTGTCCCTGTGATGTATTGTAAAGGAAACTGAATCTTATTGCATCAGCTCCGTACTTATCTATAAGATCTAGAGGATCAGGTGAGTTTCCTAGGGATTTACTCATTTTTCTTCCCTGTTCATCCCTTATAAGACCATGTAAATATACATAATCAAAAGGTATCTCATCATTTATATATAAACTCATCATTACCATTCTTGCTACCCAGAAGAACAGTATGTCTGCCCCTGTTACAAGTACATTTGTTGGAAAGAATTTTTCAAGATCCTTTGTTTTATCAGGCCATCCCATTGTGGAGAAAGGCCATAAAGCTGATGAAAACCATGTATCAAGTACATCTGTCTCTTCCCTTAAAGGAACATCTTTCCCAAACTTTTCCCTTGCCTGAGCTTTTGCTTCCTCTAAATCCCTAGCAACAAATATTGAACCGTCTTCCGCATAATAGGCAGGTATTCTGTGTCCCCACCAGATCTGTCTTGAAATTGTCCAGTCCCTTATATTTTCAAGCCAGTTATAGTACACTTTTTCCCATCTTTTTGGAGTTATCTGTATTTTACCATTTTTTACTACTTCCAAAGCTCTTTCAGCAAGAGGCTTCATTTTTACAAACCATTGTGTAGAAACTCTTGGCTCAATTACTGAGTCACATCTGTAACAGTGACCTACAGCATTTTTGTGTTCCTTCACTCCTACAAGGTATCCCTGTTCCTCAAGGTCTTTCAGGATAACCTTTCTTGCTTCAAATCTTTCAAGCCCGCAGTATTTTCCACCATTTTCATTTACTTTTGCATCTTCTGTAAATATATTCAGGAAAGGAAGTCCAGTTCTTTTTGCCACTTCAAAGTCGTTAGGATCGTGGGAAGGTGTCATTTTAACTACTCCTGTTCCAAATTCCATATCTACATATTCATCAGCAACTACAGGTATTTCCCTGTCCATTAATGGCAGTATTACCTTTTTTCCTATTAAATCCTTATATCTTTCGTCGTTAGGATTTACAGCTACACCTGTATCTCCCAGCATTGTTTCAGGTCTTGTTGTAGCAATTACAACATATCCGTCACTGTCTTTTATAGGATATTTTATTTCCCAAATTTTTCCATTTTTTTCAAAGTGATTTACTTCGTCATCTGCAAGGGCAGTCTTATCATGTGGACACCAGTTTACAATGTATTCTCCTCTATAAATAAGACCATCATTGTAAAGTTTTATAAATACTTCCTTTACAGCTCTTGAAAGTCCTTCATCCATTGTAAATCTTTCTCTCGACCAGTCAGGAGAAACTCCCAGTTTTCTTAACTGCTTAGTTATAAGTCCACCGTGTTTTTCCTTCCATTCCCATGTTTTTTTCAGGAATTCTTCCCTTCCAATTTCTTCCTTTGAAGTTCCCTGTTCCTTCAGCATTCTCTCAACTTTATTCTGAGTTGCAATTCCTGCATGATCCATTCCGGGAACCCACAAAGTATCAAATCCACTCATTCTTTTATATCTTATTATTGCATCCTGAATAGTATTATCCAGCATATGACCCATGTGAAGTATTCCTGTTACGTTAGGAGGCGGGATTACTATTGAGTAACCTGGCTTCTCATCATTATGCTGTGCACTAAAGTATCCATTTTCTTCCCATATTTTATACCACTTGTCTTCGATTTCAGTTGGCGAATAAACTTTATCCAGTTCTTTTTTCATATTTCCGGAATTTTCCATAATTTAGCTACATACCGGAAAATTCCTTACCTCCAATCCTTTTATATTATATTTTCTACCACAACATCTTTTTTATATATCTTCATTTTTCATCATAATTACTGCATTCTGATTATTTCCATAATAATTTTTTCTTACCGATATTTCTTCAAAACCATTCTTTTTATACAGTTTTATCGCTTTTTCATTGTTTTCATTAACTTCCAGCAATATTTTCTTTCCGTTTCTGAAAAAAATATCAGCTGTATAACTCAGTAATGTATTGCCATATCCTTTTCCCTGTTTTTCCTTCGATACAGCTATTTCAAAAAGATCTATGCTGTCAGATGTGTCATAAAATACTGCATATCCTGATATTTCCGGAATTTTTTCTGCAGATAGGCAGTAAACGCTGTACAGTTCATTATTCAAAATTTCTAAAAAATAACTTTCATTTTTCTTTTCTTCAAAATTTTCATTGTGAATTTTTGTAAGCTTTTCGACTATTTCAGGAGATTCAATCCCTGCTCCAATTTTTATTATATTAATCCCAGTCTGTTTAATGGCCACCATCTTAATAGTAACTTTCCTTTTATTCTATCTTCTGCAACATATCCGAAAAATCTTGAATCAAGACTGTTTGTAGTGTTATCTCCCATAGCGATATAATAGTTCTTATTAAGAGTCAAACTTTCTCCCTTTAACAGTTTCAGGAACAGGGCATCATCATATTTAAAGTCCATTATAGGAAGTACAAGTTCATCTCTTCCTTCCACTTTAAGGAAGAATGTATAATATACATCATATTTTGGATTACCTTCCTCATAATGATCTTCATTTCCTATTATATCCTTAAATCCTTTATCTGTACCTATTCTAGCTAAAAATTCCTCCGGAGTTAAAAATTTGTAACTTCCATCTCTATACCCTGCCCAGTAAGTTCCAGTAACAAAGTTATCTGTTTTTTTCACTCTTGCTTTTCCTTTAGGAATTATAACTATTTTATCAATTTTTACTTTATCACCTTTTTTAGGAATATATATCTTACTGTCTAATAAAAAACCGTCTTTAGTGTAAGGTCTGTTCAATTTTTCTGCTTTTTTATCATCTAAATAAATATTTCCAGCATCAACAGTTGATACTGTAACGTTTCCTGTGTCTTCATCAATCATTGAAGGATCTGTCAGATTCATTTCCTGTATATCTTTAATCTGTAAAGTCTGCCCTGCTACCCCTACTAATCTTTTTGTAAACATAAGCTTATTTGTCATAGGTTCTTTAAATGCCACAATATCATTTACCTTCGGAGATGTAAATTTATATTTTACCATATTTGCAAAAACTCTGTCTTTTATCTTTATTGTTTCTTCCATTGATCCTGTAGGAATTACATAATTCCCAATATAGAAAGTCTGTATCAGAAGTACAAGTACTACTGCCATTACTGACATGTCAACTCTGTGAAGAGCTTTTCCAAAACTGCTTCTACGTTTCTTTTCAATTTCTATTTTTTCCTCAAGATTTTCTATTGTAATCTTTTTATCAGCATTTTTTTTATCTTCCTTTATTTCCTCCAGAAGAGTTCTCTCTGTAATTTCCTCTTTGGTAGGACGTCTAAATAGGAAGATTAGAGCTAAAGCTAATATTGCATTTATTACTAAAAATATATAAAATTTTACATCCATTATATTAAACATTAGACGGCCAAGAATAAGCATTACTATATTTCCCATAAATATCCATTCATGCTGTGCACGAAGCAGAAAAAATACTGTATTCAATATAAACATGGCATAAACACCTATTATTTTTATTCCAACATTGGCATCGGGTGTCCTGTCTGAAATAAAAAAGAAAATAACAGTTACTATCAGTCCTGCTACAGTAATAATATTTCCCGTCTTTAAATTTTTTTCATTTTCCTCCAGTGAAATTTTATTTAGCAGAAGATCTTCCTTCACTTTTATAAAATCTATGACTTCCTTTTCCTTAAAAAAGAAATATGCAAGAAATATAGCAGTCACTAAATAAAATATTCCCCATAACAATATATTCATCTTTTTCCTTTCCTATAAACAGAAAAAGCTAGCAATTGCTAGCTTATAGCTACTTTCTAATTTCTTTAATTCTAGCAGCTTTTCCTGATAAGTTTCTTAAATAATATAATCTTGCTCTTCTTACTTTTCCTATTCTCTTAACTTCTATTTTTTCGATTAAAGGAGAATTGATAGGTATTATTCTTTCAACACCTATACCTGAAGATACTTTTCTTATAGTGAAGTTTTTAGCTACGCTTCCTCCAGAAACTCTAATAACTACACCTTCAAAAATCTGTATTCTTTCTTTGTTTCCTTCTTTTACTTTGTAGTGAACAGCTATTGTGTCCCCTGCTTTAAATTGAGGAATATCAGATTTAAGATAATCTTTTTCTACTAATTCGATTAATTTCTCTTTCAAGAAATCCACTCCCTTCTTTACGCGATATTCATTTCATCTATACCGATATTCTTCGGCAGCAACAATAAAAGCGGAATATCCTTTTTTATGTACGTGATATTCTAACATATTTTTTTTAATTAAACAAGTATAATTTTGAAATTTTTTTTATTTTTTTACTTCTTTTATTTTATACTCCAGAAATTTCCCCTGCAATGTTCTCATTCAGCTTTTCTTTTATTATTTCCACATCATTATATTTTCCTAAAATATGCATAAATTTTGTAATGGCAGCTTCAGGAGTCATGTCATATCCACTTATCACACCAAGTTTCACAAGTTCTGAGCTTGCTTCATAAATTCCCATTTCCACACTTCCTTCATTGCATTGGGTAACATTCAGTACTACTACACCTGAATCAATTACAAATTTTAACGCCTTTAAAAATGCTTTATTTTGCGGAGCATTTCCATTTCCGTATGTTTTCAGGATAAGTCCCTTTATATTTCCATTTCCTGAAAAAATTTTCAGAAGAATTTCCGGATTGAAACCAGGAAAAATATCAAGAATTATCACATTAGTGTCTATTTCATAGTCTACATAAAATTTTTCTTCAGGTTTTGGCATTTTCAAAAGCCTGTCTTCATATACTTTTATTTTTGATCCGGCTTCCCCTAGAAACAGATAATTTGGAGAAGAAAATCCAAAATAGTTTGATGTATTCAGCTTTCTGGATCTATTCCCCCTAAAGAGATAATCCCTGAAAAAAACACATACTTCAGGTATTACAGGTAATCCATACTCACTTTTTCCAGCCGGAATTCTATTCTGTCTTTCTATTATTTCAATGGAAGTTAAGAGATTCTGAAGTCCGTCACTTCTGACTTCCTGAATAGGTCTCTGCGCTCCTGTAAGAATAACCGTCTTTCCTAAATTTTTCAGCATAAAGGACAGCATCCCTGCAGTATAGGACATTGTATCTGTTCCATGCAGAATAACAAATCCCTTATATTTATAATAATTTTCATCTATTATTTCAGCAATTTCCTTCCATACTTCACAATTCATATCTGAAGAATCTATAACATCCTTTATTTGTGCGTATCCTACATTCAGATTTTCCAGAAACTGATAGTTTTTTACAACTTCACTCCATGATTTTGAAGGTCTTAAGGCACTTTCAGGATCATTTTTATCTGAATGAACCATGCTTATCGTTCCTCCAGTATTTATTATGAGAACTTTTTCATCCTCCATTTCCCTTTCCTCCATTCTTAAAATTCCGGTTTACTTTTTAATTTTACATAGTAATTATAACCTACATTGTATCTTTTTTAAATAGAAAAAATCATTTTTTCCTAAAAATGTAAAATTTATATAATATTATGGTATAATCTGATAACTAAAAAACATTTTATATAAATTCAATGTAGGGAGTGATTACTTTATGAAACCTCAGGAACTTTATGAAATAATGTCTAGAATACCTTTATTTAAAGGTTTTAATATAGAAGAAATTGAAGAAATTCTGAAAACCATGAATTTTCAGATTAAGAACTACAAAAAAGGTGAAACCGTTTTCTTTAGAGATGATTCCCTTGAACAGATTATCATTATCCTGTCAGGAACTTCCAGAGGAGAAATGCAGAAATTCAACGGGGATACTATAACTATTGACTACATTACTCCGTATCAGCTTATTGCTCCCGCCTTTATTTTTGGAAGCAATAGAACTTTCCCTGTAGATCTTATTTCTACAGAAAATTCAAAATTTTTATTTTTAAATAAAGATAATTTTCTAAGTGCCATGCAGAAGGATGAAAGGCTTCTTGTTAATTTTCTGGATGAAATTTCCAACAAGGGGCAGCTTCTTTCCAAAAGAATATGGTTTAATTTTATGAATAAAACAATAAATGAAAAGGTTCTCAGCTATATTAAGGAAAACCAGAAAAATGGATATATTTCATTTAAGCCTAGTATTTCTGAACTGGCTAAAAAATTTGAAGTTACACGTCCTTCCCTATCAAGAGAAATTTCTTCCTTGTGTGACAAGGGAATTCTTACAAAAATCAAAAGTGGCAAGTATAAATTGAATTGTGAAAATCTATAAAATTAAAACGTTTGAATAAAAGAAGAAGAGTGGTTGGGGATCCACTCTTCAAGTAACGCTATGAAAAGACAAAAAAGATAAAATCTTTTTTAAAAATAAGTACTAATAAAATATACCCCAATTTTGATAAAAAGCAATACCTTCTCAATAATTTTTTTACACCTTTTTCAACTCACTGTTATTTTAAATCTTTTTTCCTTATATTTTTCCATTGTTAAAACTGGATTTCTATCATCTTTATCCTTTTTCAACTTTTAAAAGAAAATATTAACATTAATTTTTTTTGTTATTTTTCAATAAAAATTTTAATAAAAAAATCCGGTCTACCGTTTCGACTTAATTTTTGGTAGCCTGTAAAAGTGTACAGGTGGTAGTCATGTTTATAATGATGTACAGAATCCGTGCTAAGTCTTGACCGCCGTGATTTTCCTGATTCAGCATATAAAGAGATGACCCCATTATAATAGAGTAAAGCCCAAAAATTGTATTGTCGGTAACAAATAGACCAGAAATATTAATTTTATATTATTTCCTTATTTTTTACATATACATTATATACTCTAAATTTCATATTGTCAATCTTTTAAAATTTAAAATTTTCTGTTATAATATTATAAAAACATTTTTATCAGCAGGAGGAAATCTTATGAATGAAACACTGAAAAATCTGATTGAAAGAAGAAGCATAAAAAAATATAAAAATGATAAGATTGACACAGGTCTTTTAAATCAAATACTTGAAGCAGGAACATATGCCGCAAATGGCAGAGGTATTCAGGGAACATCCATTGTTGCCATACAGAATGCTGAACTTATAAAAACTCTGGAAGTAATGAATGCAAAAGTAATGGGAAATCCGGATGCAAAGCCATTTTATAATGCACCTACAGTAGTTGTTGTTTTTGGAGACACTACTTCACATACATTTGTTGAAGACGGAAGCCTTGTAATGGGAAATCTTATGAATGCCGCTTATGCTCTAGGAGTTGATTCATGCTGGATTCATAGGGCAAGACAAATTTTCGAATCTGAAGAAGGTAGAAATCTTGCACGTGAATGGGGAGTGGAAGATAAATATGCCGGAATAGGATTCTGTATTTTAGGCTATCGTGACTGTGAGCTTCCTTCTCCTAAACCTAGAAAAGATGATTTTGTAAGAATTATTCTTTAATGATGCGGGATTATTTATATGGAAAATAAAAAAGAAAATAAAAAAAAGGTTGCGGAAACTTTCAGACTTGGATTATTACTTTGCCTTGTAGGCGGTTTTACCGATGCCTATACTTTTACTATAAGAGGAAAGGTTCTTGCAAATGCCCAGACAGGAAATATGGTATTTTTCGCCCTCAGACTTATTGAAATGAAATGGATGAAGGCACTATTTTATTTCCTTCCAATTGCAGCCTTTGGACTTGGTATTTTAATTGCTGAATTCATAAAAGAAAAATTTAAATATAGCAAAATCCACTGGAGACAGATTATAATCCTTATGGAAATAGTGGTTCTTCTTGTTTCTTCCTTTGTTCCTAAAGGTGAACTTAATGTCTATGTAAATATTGCGATTTCTTTTGTCTGTTCCCTTCAGGTACAGGCCTTCAGAAAGATTCGGGGAAATATTTCTGCAACAACAATGTGCACTGGAAACCTCAGAAGCGGAACGGAAAACTTATACCACTATCTAACTACAAAAGATAGTGACTTCAAGCATAATGTTTTAATTTATTATGGCCTAATAGTCTTTTTTATGATAGGTGCAATCGCAGGTTCATTTTTTTCTGAACTTCTTGCAGAAAAAGCCCTTCTAGTATGCTGTGGAATATTATTTATAGTCTTTACTGTGATGTTCAAAGATAATATATGATTTTTACCTGAAAAATAAAAAATAATAAAACTAACAAATGGAGTGATTTAAATGAGAAAAATATTAACTATTATTATGTTAACATTATTGTTAACAGTTAGCTGCGGTAAACCGGAAGCTCAGAAAATTCTTGAAAAGGATTTAAATGCGTTACAATCTGGAGAAATAACTAATATAACAGGAATTAGTCCAAATTCCAAGGAGTTTTCAAATACCAACAGTGAAATGTCTGCAGCTTTTGCAAATGCCTATAAAAAATTAACTTATAAAGTTACAAAAACAAAAGTTGAAGGGGATACTGCAACTATGAATGTTGACTTAAAAATACCTGAATTGGCAAGTTATTTCCCTGAATATTTCCAGAAGGCAATGGAATTACGTTTCTCTACATTAAATGGAAAAGAAGAAGATATAGAAGCAAAAATTAAAAACCTTGCAAAAGAATTCTTTGAAGAAAAATTAAATTCAAAAGATTTAAAATATTTCGAAAAAAATGTGGAAGTCGTATTTAAAAAAGAGGGAAATGAATGGAAATTCGATGAAGGAAATTCTAAAAACAAAGATTTTCTAGATGGTCTGACTTTAGGATTTGCTTCTATACTGGAAAAAATAAATAAAGACAATAAAAACGACGGTAAGTAAAAGGGTAAATACACAAAATTACCTTTCTTTACTTCATTTTTAAATTATACAAAATTTGAAATTTTCTCGTAAAAAAAAGACAGTGAAACCTAAGTTTCACTGTCTTTTTTCTTATCTTTACTAGTAAATAGCCCTAAATCCTAATCCTCCTCTTACATTGTGACCTTTTGTATCATATCCGGCATTAAATGTTACTCCTACTCTCTGATTTTCTATTCCAAGGTTCAGGTCTGCCT
>ERZ772977.842-NODE-842-length-17628-cov-2.911114_pt1 | contig 17628 bp, 19 predicted proteins | sample MGYA00511131_ERZ772977 | MGnify/ENA primary metagenome ERZ772977 (study PRJEB29015, sample SAMEA2737935) | human oral metagenome | biome: human oral; feature: human-associated habitat; material: dental | place: China | collected 2151 ...
GAATAAATCTCCTTATTAACTTGTTATTATTCTCTTGTGCTCCCTCTTTCTTAGGTAGCAATTCATTTCCACTCTCATCTACATACGTAGTGATTGTTGCAATTTTCTTGTATACGTGCTCTACGTCACCATTTGATTTGTTGTCTGTACGAACAAATTCGTATCCAGCAATTGTTTCTTTTTCTTGGATACCTTCTTTTGGTGGTAGTAGTACATTTCCATCCACATCAACATAAGTTGTAGCATGTTTGATTTGTTTGTAAATATGCTCAACATCACCATTTTTGTGAGTCTCGGTACGAATGTACTCGTAAGATGGAATTTCTTCTTTGTCGAAAATTCCTTCTTTTGAAGGTAGTAATGTCTTACCACTTTCATCTACGTATGTAGTATGATTTGGATTTTTCTTGTAGACATGTTCAATGTCTCCGTTATCTTTCTTGTTTGTACGAACAAAAGTGTATCCCGGAATAGCTTTCTTATCTTTTTCACCTTTCTCTGGTGGGGATAATTCTTTTCCACTCTCATCTACATAAGTAGTTGTTGGTAATTGTAACGATACATCAATTTCTTTTACATCGAATTCTTTGTCCACAGCTGGTTCAGTTGGAATTTCTGGTGCGTGTAGTGTTACTTTACCCCCACGTCCAAGTAGGTCAGCATACATATGTGTTGTAAATTGAGGATTTGCTCTAGCTGTTGCTAAAGTTTCTTCATCAAATGCTGTACCGTCTTTCGGTGAACCATCTACGTTATATGCACCACGCCATCCATTATGTCTCCAAGTGAATTCCGAACTTTTAATAATTGAAACATATGAACCATTTGGGATAGATGATGCGTCATTTAATGAGCTAACATCGTTTTTGTCATTAATATTCTTATTCTCACCCATGTCAGAATACATTTCTGGGTATGAGCGACCATCAATTTCAAATGTGTGTTTGCGTACGTTGTTTTCTGGTACAATATCACCAATTTTACCATCACTCGTAACGGATACACCTTGACCGTAGTCAATGTCTGTATGAACTAATGCATAAACTGGTTTTACTTCATTACCACCCTCATCTACGAGTTTAAACTTAATCTCAGTACCTTTAGTAAATGCACTATAAACACCTAGCTCACCGCTACCACTATTCAGCCAGTTCACTAATGTGACATATCCGTTACCTTCATGCTTATGACCTAGAATGTCATTCACTTGATTTAACAGTGAAATATCACTACCTTGGAAGTCAAATTGTGTTACTTCCGCAATCATATCCACTCGTTTTCCATCTACTGTGTCACCAACGTGAGTAATTTTCACTTTAGAACCAGTAGGATTTGTTTTATCGTTAGACATGTCGTGATACACAGCACTTCCATTTACTGTAGCTTGCGTATCTCCATTTAAAACCTCAAATGTGGAATCAGCGTGAGTTCCCAATCCATCTTTCAATCCAACGGTTGACTCGTCATCTGTGAATACATGAATATCTTTGTAATATTCTTGTGAACCACGTTTTGTTTCGTCAAAACGACCGTACACTCGAACTCCATCTTTTTCCATTAGAAGTGGAAACTTAGCTTTAATTTCATCTTCTTCTGTTTTCACAGTCTCTACTGCTTTTTTAACTTTTTCTTTGTAATCCTTGATAGCGGTTACATATTTCTCATACTTAGTAGCTAGACCATCTAACTCAGACTTAGCTTCTTCTTGAAGTTTATCGAATTCTTCTTGTGATTTGGCAACACGTGATTCTTTTGTGGAATTCACTGTAAAACCGTTCTCCTTAGCTTCTTTCACTAAATTATCCAATTTTTCCGATTTAACATTCACTGTCTTGTCGTACGTAACTTCTTCTGCCGCCAATACTGGTTGGACAGATTGAACAAGTACAGTTGCTAAAGCTAGTCCGCTTGCTGTACGAAATGCTTTCTTTTTCATTTGTAAATCTCACCTTTCTTTAATGATTAATATAATATATTATATCATGATAAATGCTTCGATGTCAATGATTAAAATTATTTTCAATAAAATTCGTTCCATGTCTGTACATGGTGACGATTCTGTATTAAAATAGTTATATCAAAATAATTATATGTGAGGTGAGACGTATTGATTACATTAAAACAATTACGATTACATTTAGGATTAACACAAGTACAACTAGCTGAGATTCTCCATTGGAAGCAACCACGAATTTCTCACATTGAGAGTGAGTGCATCCAAGCACAAGACGTGCTTAATCTAAGACATATTGACTTACTAGCTAGAGCATTAGATATTAAATTAATTGACTTGATTTTATTAGTTACAAGTGGAGGTCTATAATCGTGAAATACACATCTAAAAAAGATTTTATGTCAGATGTGGTAGAAGCGATTGATGAAAAAAGACGAGCAACTGGTAGACGAGAATTAGCACAAGCAACACTTGTAAAGTGTGTGCTGAGAGTAGCGGAAGTATATCGAGTAAATATGTCAAACGGTGAGACGATGTATCTCATTCCAGACTATGACAATCAGACGTTCCAGACAGATTTAAACTACTTTAAGCTTCTATGTACAGAAGCTAGTGACTTAGCTGGAATGGACAGTATGATTGACGACAAGTTTTTATTTGGTACAGACTTTGCCGCAATTGCACATGTCAATGGATATACGCAAGTAAAACGAGAAGCACCATCAAATCTCATCAAAACAACGCATGGTGTTTATGACTTGTTCAAGAACAAATACGTTGACCTTGATGATAACTTATATTTCAAGCAAACGATTGATGTGGACTTATCAAAACCAATTGATGTGAAAAATCCGTACTATCAAGCAAGAGAGTTAATGTTCGAAACTTGGTCTCAAGGTAATCCAGACCGAAAGAACGCACTTAAGTTTTTACACCTAGCAAGTCACATTGGATACGGTGGAAATCGATACATGTTATTTGTTGGTACTGGTGGTAATGGTAAGTCAACTTACATGAACATGGCAATTGGTGTTACTGGTAAAGACGTGTATCAAACATTCTCAATGGACCAGCTCGTAGATGACAACGCTTTAGTAACGATTAGTCCAACAACACGACTGATTGTCGGTCACGAGTTACCAACGAATTACAAGTTTAATGGTTTAGCTCTGTCTCGATTCAAAGCATTGACCACTGGGAATCCGATTTCTGTAAACCGTAAATATCTATCGAACGTTGTCATCTCTAACCGAGGAGTGAAACTACAAGCGACAAACGACATCCCACGTTTCGTGGGTCGTGACAATGCGATTGACTCACGTTTAATCATTGTGGATTTCGGTACGTTCGACCATCGACATGACTTTTCTGTCGGTGATAAGATAAAAGACTTGACAAGTTACTCAGTAGATGAACTTGTTGGTGATGGATACAAAGATTTCGGTGTGGATGAGTTTTACGCCACACACTTGAATGCATTGGTACATGAGTTTCAGTTCGGTTCAGTTGACGATTTAAAGCTTGAGTTCTCAAATATTGAAGCTCAGTTGAAATCAGAATACGATGCTCTGATAGCAGAAACAAGTGATGACGTGGACATCTTCTTACGAGAAATTACAGAATCTGGGTTCTTTGACCAAGAGTTAATCGTGTACTCACTCGTTTACTCCATGTATTGTGAATATCTAAAAATCCACAATCCGGGTTCATCTCCACTTCGTGCAAAAGCATTTGCCACAAGATTGACAAAACATCTAGAAAAATTCAAATTTGACTTCAATCCATCTCCAAATCGCATGCGACCACGTACGTTAAAATTAACGGAGTGTAACATTCGTGAGTGCTTGGGTGGTGAGAGTATCGACGACTTAACGAAATACGACAATCGTCGTACAATGCTTGCGTCACCATCGAAGTGTGTACGCAATTTAGAACCAAAATCATTCTTCTACGAATTATCTCAAACGATGAGTGATGAAGATATTCTACAAATTTGTAGTGAAATTCACGTGATGAATGATATGAAAGATACTGATTTCTACATGTTATCTTCAAACGAAATGAGAGCATTGTATGAAAAATACAAGAATAAATAAGATACTTGATTCGTGACTTTTGATTGCTGATTCTCAGCATTTGGTGGTCACGGTCGAGTATCTTTTTTATTTTTACGCTAGAACCGTCTCAGATGAGCACAGATTACATCTCTGAGCTTTTAAATGAATTCTAGAGTAATTGTACATTAGAATCGTAAAACGTCTCTAAGGTGCTTTAATTTTCAAATAATAAAGTCTGTAAATATAAAGTTTATATTTACATGCTACCAAAATAAAAAGACCTAGAAATCTAGGTCTTTATTTGTTATAATAATTCGTCTAACTTGTCCGGTCTGAATCCAGCGAATGGTTCATGTCCGTCAGCAACAACAACTGGTAATGAAGTGAATCCAAGTTCAATGATTTCTTCTTTGAATTTCTCAGATTCAAACACGTCACGCACTTCAAATTGAAGTCCGTTTTCTTTTAAGAATTTCTTTGTGAATTCACATTGCATGCAATTCGGTTTACTATATACTTTAATCATTTATTCGTCACCCTTCTTTTGTGAAATTTTTAACAGCTGTTCAATAAGAGATTTCATTTCTTTTAATTCGTTTTTGTCATATTTAGTTGTAGCTATATTTCCCAACACTTGATGTAATTCTACTTTTAATGTTGGATACCAATTTTTGTTTTCAAATGCATTTTGAATTTTGCGATTAGACACCTGCGTACGCCATGTGAAAAACAAATGGTCTACTGGAATGTCAAAACATGCTGAAATGAACATCAGCTCCTCCAGAGTCACTGGTTCTTTAAATTGTTTTTTCTCAATCCACTTCTCTACTGGGATTTCTAATATTTGAGCAATTTCTTTATCTGTCATATCATGCTCGTGCATTAAATCACTAATGTTTCTTGCGAAATTATTCCTTGGTGATAACAATTGTTTCATTTATTATCACCTCTCAATCGTAACGCTTCTTCTCGAAGTGCTTCATAATGTCTTTGTTCACTTTCCATTGCTTTTCCAGCATAGTAGAAAAACTCACTCTCCGCTGAGAAGAATACATAAATAGCAAATGCTAATGGTAAAAATACTAGTGAAGTGATAGCAGCATCTACAATTGTTGCGTATTTTGCTAAAATCTCGATTGCCATGATTTGAGAGTGCAACTGACTCATTACAATCGCTAATATGATTGTAAGCAGAATTCCCCACACATGCATTGCGACTTCTTCTTGCAAATGCATTAGATAATACTTACGGAATAACCAGTTTTTAGACGATGCTGTTTCCCATTCATTTTTGTAATCTTGCACTAAAGCAGATGCTCTAGTATGTTTGAATTTCAAAATCTCATATTTACTTTTCTTGAACCGAGACACGCTACGATTCATTTGTTTAATCTTTTCTTGTTTTGTCATTTTACAAAAACCTTTCTATAATGAATTTTGTAGCTAGACTGAAAATAAAGTCTAGACCACCAATAATAATTGTTGAAGCTATAAGCGTTGTAATCACAGCAAATGATGTTCTCACCACTTTACTTGGTGTCATCCAAGTGATTTCTTTCATAATCTCAAACATAGTCACACCTCTAAATAAATTCTTCTGCCATTTCTTCTAAGATTTCGTTACTTAGTTCTTCTCCACGATGTACTCGTTCATACAATTCTTGGTCGAAACCACAGTCACTAATTAAATAATAGTGATGAACTAAATCTGTTTCCATTGCACGTCGAACGTTCCGCCCACGACCTTGAATTAAAGAAATGTGTGAACTTTGGTTTTCGTAGAAAATCGTACAATCTGAGTTTTTCAACTCAATACTCGCAGCACCAGCTTGATACTGAATCAAAATCGGAGCTGTAGATGAATGGTCAATTTCTTCAAAGTTCGTGCTTCCAGAAATTAACTGATGTGAAATACCATGTTCGTTTAATTTCTCAATCACTGCGTCACGAGCATCATTGTAACGATAGAAAATCAACGGTTGCTTGTGTTTCTTCACAATATCGATAAGTTTATCCAATCGTTTCTCATCTCGTGTAATACGATTTGCTACAGCGATAAGATAATCCGTGATGGAATCGAACATACGTTTTCGTTGAGCATATTTAAGTGATTTCAAGTCACTCATCATTTGTTCATTTTCTTCCAACTGGATAATATGTGATTCTACATCTGGCATGTCAAGTGATTTGATATCTACGCTTGGAGCATAAAGAATTTCTTTGAACTCATCTAACATTTGGAAGTAATACGGCCATGCAAATGTGTTCACATTACCATCAAAAAGATAAATACCATAACCACCAAATTCGTTCTTGAACGATTTAATTCCAGACTTATCTTCAAAGTTATTCTTACTTGAGTAATACCCACCAAGAATTAAATAGCTACACATATCTAACACACGGTCATTCGTTAACGGTGTTGCAGTCACACCTAACTTATGAAACATGTTCAGCTTGTGTAACATCTTAGAACGTTTCGACGTTGGATTTTTATACAAATGCAACTCATCAATGATGATATATCCATTATTCCCAATGAGTTTAATCATCTCAAGTTGTGACGTTGGATGAGCAATGATATTCGACAGTTTTCCAGGAGTCGTGATTGTTTTCGGATATAGTTGATTGTCTGGAAAAGCTCTGTTGTAAGCAGCGATGGTATTATGCCAGCCGAGACCTTCAACCGTTTTACTCGGAGCAATAACGATAAATGATAGTGGTTTGCCATGTTTTTTCTGCAACTCACCAAGAGCGTAAATCGATACAGCTGTCTTACCAGACCCAGTTGGCATTTTAAGCAGTGTCATCTGACTCTCACGCATACGCTCTCCAACGACTATTCCATTCTTCGAAGTCGAAGCATCAGACCAGTCGATATAATCGTATGGTTTAATCTTCGGATTTGACATTACGTCTACGTCAATTACTGGTTTATTCTTTGGTATTACATTTTTCTTTGATTTTTTCTTCTCAGCTTTTTCCAATCCACGTTCTCGTTTTCGTTTCGCAATTGCTCTTGCAACAATAATTCCATATGGATTTTTTGAACTCAATTTCACACCTCACAATTCATTTAATTTGATATTCTTATTATATCACAGCTACATTGTCCATGTATAGATTTTGCAATAAAAAAGTCGTACCTAATTTAGGTACGACCTGTCAATTTATCAACACATGTTAATAGATATTTCATTTTAATTGTGAATTCATTCACTTGTTCCTCAAATGCGTCTATTTCTTCTTGTCGAGCACCTTTGAAGAATAGCAGTCTTGGTCTAGTATGATTCTCGTGGAATTCATTGATTGCTTGTAGATATATCGGAATTCCCGATAATATCTTGATACAAGCATCTCGAACCAATTTAGCATTCTCCAACAAATCTGGCGAATACTCAATTGATTTCACATATTTTTGAATGTTACTAGAAACTAGCTCACCTAAATCATCGAGAAAGTCAATTGTGTACTTCATTGAATATTCATCCAAGTCTGGAATGGAATATAATACTTGATGACCACTGTCGTCAATCGAAATCATCAAATCTTCAAGGTCATCACGTCGCATATCAATACGCTCAACTAATCGTTGTTCTTTCGCTAACTGTCGATTTAAACTTTCTCCTAGTATTTTAATTTTACCACTTGTTTCCAAACGAATTGGTATACTAGCGTTTCTTGCATCTTGTTTGAAATCATTCGTCAATAACACTGGATTAAAATCGATTAAATTTGCTGGGATTGCTTTACCATCGTATCCTTTCTCGAACATTGGCATTTGCATCAGTTTCCATTTCAATAACCACATGTATCGTTCCATCTTAATTAATTCGAGTGGTGCAAATTGTGTGTTAGATGTTGATACAAAGTTCCCATCTATTTCATCAAATGAAATCATACAAGAAAATTTACAACTCCACCACGAGATTGGTTGTAACAGACCAGTACTTAAATATTGTTTTCTTTCCCACCAAACTCGGTTATACGAATCATATTTGAAATACCACTCCCACACTTTATCTGGAACTGGAAATGTAGTATCCGTTCTTAGCTCAACATTTGGATAAATCAATGAAATCGCTACATCATTACCAACAATAGCATCTACTGACAATTGCAAGTCGAGAACACCCATGTCTGGAATTATTTTGTGTAAGTAAGATAGTATAACGCTTTTTACAATACGTTCATCGATATTTTCTAACATAGTCTCACCTACTCACTGTCTTCCACCAATAATAATTTAAGAGCACATTGTAAAACCTCAATTGCTGGGATAATATCATTTTCAATATAACTATAAACATATTGTAATGATTGTACATGTCGTTCGTATCCATTTGATTCACGACCACCATTCAATCCATTAGACTCAACATCATCTTTGTAAACAGACATTCTAGCTTGTAATCTGATAATTACATCTTGAATTTCCACAGATTCATTTACTTGTGAGCGACGAAGTGCATTTTGTAGCATCTTATGGTCAATTCGTCGAACTACATCTTCTGCTGAATTCACTGTAAAGTCTCCAATTCGACCTAGTGATTTAGACATGTTATCAACCATCTCAGAAAGAGAATTCAACGACACAGATTCACCATCTTCACTTAATTTCTTAGTTGGTACTACATCTACCAATCGACGACAGTTGCTTGCAATATCATCTAACATATGTAAGCATGAATCGAATTTTTTAATATAATCCAAAGCAGCTTCTCTCACTTTAGCACTCAATTGAATATTACCATGACATAAGAAACTTTGACCCTTAAATCTTGATTCAGTGAACACATCTTTGTATGCATTCGAAATATCTTCCAAGTAGGACTCAGTTAACGTGGAAAGAATATTTCCGACACTGAAATCAGTGTGGATTTTACCGATTTTTCCGGGACCATAGCTGTGAGTCGTCACTTGTAAACGATGAATGTCATTCATCTTTGTTTCAACAGATTCCACAACAAATTGATTCCGTAAACTTGACGATTCAACAATATGTAATTTAATGAGACCAACCGCACCACTGACATTTGCCAATCCACCGACGACTCTACCACTACTGATAACTTCGTCCAGTACTTTTTTACTAGAACCATCTTTCACTCTTTTGAATAAATAGTCTAATTCTTCCGGAAAGTCTGCGAAAAATCTTAAATTTGTTACACGTGTAATCGAAATAGTGGCATCGAAACCATTTTCAAATTGTTCCATTCCGACAATAGACCATGTTGTTGACATCGTGTGTGAAACTGGTTCTAATTGCTTACTGATTAAATCTGCAACTCTTACGAACATTGCTTGTCTATTTGTTTTTAAAGCTACCATGTTATTGTACCTCACTAATTAGAATATTAAATAAATTATGGTCATAAATGCTAGATAGAGTGTCATCCACTAACAAGTCTTCCCCACCATCAACAAGTTCAAACAAGTCTGTTACGTATTCAAATGAACTTTCAAGTAACTCAACTTCAAACTTATCAACTCGTGGATTTCCAATTGGTAATTGCTTACCAAATTCAATGTTTTTCAATGTGTGAAATGCTGTCAATTTCACATTATACTCTAACCAACCAACTTCGTCACCAATTTGTAATTTACTTCGCAACTTAGCATGTGCTTCATATGATAATCTAACACGATTGTCACCGCTTGAACCTTCAAGGTCACAACGTGCATCGACTAATTTAATCATTGGTTGTACTTCGAATGTAATATTTAATTTGTTTTTAGATGAATTTACTTTAAATGTATATGTACTAGCCATATTAAAAATGCCCCTCTCCATGTAAATCGTGAACTACTCCTACCTACACTATCGCTCAGAAGTGAGAGTTTCTTGGGTAATATGCTTACTTGTTAATTTGTTGACAAACTAACAGAGGTTACATAAATTTACCAAGCTATCCCCGTAGTTCCTACGGTTTTATTTTATTTTATTTTTTACAATAAACGCAAACCTTCATTTAAAATGTTAATGCTTGCGTTAATATCTCTATCATGGTGACTACCACAATTTGTACATGTCCACTCTCTTACAGAGAGTGGTTTCTTTCCAGAACTAAATCCGCAATCTGAACAAATCTGAGAAGATGGATACCAACGACTAATTTTGGATACTTGTTTTTCGTACCAATTAGACTTGTATTCTAACATTCTCACAAATTCAAACCACGAAACGTCTCCAATAGCTTTTGCTAATTTATGGTTTTTCATTAGATTTTTACTTGATAAATCTTCAATACAAATCACATCGTGGTTCTTGATGAGATTAATACTGAGTTTATTTAGAAAATCTTTTCTTTGATTAGCAATTTTCTCATAGATTTTAGCAACTTTCATTCGTTGTTTTTGATAATTCCTACTATCTGAGAGTTTTCGTCCTTCTTTCTTAGCAACTAAAGCTCTACGTGATAAAAGTTTTTGTTCTTTCGCTAACTTTTTGGATAAAGAAACTAAAAATCTAGGATTTTCTATCTTCTCTCCAGTTGAAAGAATTGCGAAATCAGAAATACCAAGGTCTAAACCAACTGATGAATTGGTTTTTGTCAGCGGAGTAACTTCTGTCTCACATAAAATTGAAATGTGATATTTGCCAGTTGGTGTCATCAAGATAGTAGCACTTTTAATGACACCGTCAATTTGACGATGAGCTTTGACTTTAACCCAACCTATTTTTGGTAATTTCACATAACCATTCTCCAAAACAATCCTACTTTTATTAGTATTGTTGTTGGTCTTATATGATTGACGATGACTCTTTTTCTTGAACTTGGGAAAACCAAATCCTGATTGGAAAAAGTTTTTATAAGCTTTCTGTAGATTGAGTTGTACATTACAAAGTGCTAAACTATCTACTTCTTTCAACCACGGAAACTCTTTCTTATATTGAGCTGGTGTGTTATATAATGTTTCCTTTGTATCTTCATAATGCTTGATTTTATCAGCCAACATCATATTCCAAATAGCTCTTGAACATCCAAATGTCTTAGCAAACAATTGCTTTTGTTCTTCATTTGGGTATAACCTAAACTTGTAAGATTTTTGTCTAACAGTCATTTCTTTCTCCTTGATTTTCGATATACTGACGAATGGTTTCAATAGGCGCTCCCCCACTCGATAGTAAACAAAATGAGCGAGACCAAAACATTTCCTTCCACAATTGCTGTCGAATAGTTGGATATTCCTTTTTCAACAGTCTACTAGAAGCGGATTTATAAGCATTAATGAACTTACTCATTTCTGTTTTAGGTTGACCCTTGAATAGAACGTGGACATGGTCTTTATCGTAATTCCACTCAACCAACTCTATCTTATAGTCTGGTGCAATATACTCGAAAATTTCCCTTGCACGATTCGAAATCTCGTCAGTAAATACTTGACGTCTATGTTTCACAACTAAAATCAAATGATAATGTAAGGAAAAGACTGAATGTGCATTTGTATCTAATTTCATTGATAAATCAACCTTTCTAATCATGTAACTGATTATAGTTTAACACACAATGAAAGAAAAGTCAAGAACTTTTCATAATACACTAAACCATTACATCCCCCACCTAAGAAGTGGGGGATTTACGGTTTACTTGTTAAATTAAATAAAAGTCAGTTCAACCTTATTATAATTCATAATATTCTCCATCCACATGTAAGTCGCTAATCATGTCATTTAATAAATCTTGAAAAATAGGAGTTGCGTAGTCTTTCAAATCAATGATTTTTACAACAGATTTCCCATTCTCAATCTCACCGTAATACCACTCGTCAAAATTACCATTTCGCAATTCACTCATTACTTCTTTAGCACTCTTGTTACCAATTGGTACATTTTTATCATTTAATGCACTCACCACAAAATATGTCTTATCGTACAACTCATAGTAGACATTACGCATACATTTAGCACAAATACTTACCATATCATTGATAGTTTTCTCAATATCAATTTGTGTAGATTTTACATTTTCTTCTAATAGTTTCAATTTAGCTTTCAATTCGTCAATACGTACATGCATCATTTTGATAAACTTATCACAATCTTCCGGTGATAATTCGTTAACATCAGATACTCCAAACTTGACTAGTAGATATTTCACTAGCTCATCTGCGTTGAATTTTCCAGTTGATGAAAGCACATCATACGGTTTACCTAGACCGTATTTCAAGTAATATATTCTACCTTCGTTGAAATCCCAATCCTTACCAATTCGTAAATATACTTTTCCGTCTTTCCTTGTCTGACGTAAAACACCTTTTATGATAACATCATCAATATAGTCATATAGCTTATTCGGAAACTGATTATATTCATAGTCAACTTCTGAACATTCCTTCTCATGAAATATGCGACTTGTTTCATCAAAACTAATCGAATATCCGTTTGACAATAATTGCTCAATTTTATTCATTCCACTTTCAAAAATGTCATCATACTCCGAATAAACAGCCAACATTTCATCAAATTGTGGTAGTGTAATTGTGTTGTTACTCATTCTAAATCACCATCTTTCTTTAAATAAACCATACATTAAGTCTCAAGTCAATAGCAAGGTTTTGCATTTCTACTTCCATGTCATGAATCACGTCAACTGAACCATAACTTGATACTGTACTGTCATACCATGAATCGAAATCTTTATTAGTTGCTTGTAAAATTTTAGTCACCAAGTCACCAGTACCGTCGTACTGTCTCAAACTATCTAACTCATCCATAATGTAATCAAAGTCATGTTGATAGATTGGTCGCATGTGAGTAGCACAGCGTTTCACATTATCATTCAACAAATCCTTACATTTAGTGTAAACTTCACGCATATCATCAACTCTAAATACTTTTCCAACGTTTTCACAAGCAGCATCAAACATCTCTAATGTCGATTCTAAAACTTCATTCTTGAAAATGTCTCTTTTTGTTAAAGAAAACTTAATATTAGCTACGTTTTCTAATAGTTTTTCCAGTGAACGATTACCACCACCAAAATCGTAATTGTAATAATGTCGCAATTCACCGAGTGATTCGTCAATCAATGTTTCTAAATCAGTGTGTTCTAAACTGAATGTTTTTCGTGAAAATCTATCATCCATCAACTTGAAATCACTTTCAGTTGCGATTCGATTCAATTCATCACTCGTTTTATCTACCCACCCACGATAAGCTTCTTGCACCCAGTCCCACTGATTGTTTGGTGCAAAAATTCGCTTCGTCGTTTCGAAATTAGTCAAAATTGGTTTATGAAACTCCTCCCAATCATTCACTGCGTTGTCTAAATTCGCATTCAATAAGTCAAATTTATTTTTCACATCACCCAATAATACAACCATAATATCACTCCTTCATTTATCTATCCAATTCCTGTACCAAACGACCCAATTCATTAAGAATACCTACAATTTCATTCATTGGTATTTGGTTTTCCACGTGATATTTGTACCAGTCATCGAAATTACCATGTTTCAATTGTTTATTCATTCTAACCACAACATCATTAGTTTTAGGATAATTAGCTTCTAAAATAGATATAGCCGACAATGCTTCATTGTAAGATTCTTCATAAATTCCACGCATGTAATTTGCGCAGTCACTCATTGAGCACAAAATCTCACTTGATAATTGAGCATGTAATTCTTCCAACCCACTACGCTCAATCATGTAATTCATACTCTCAATCGCTGTTGGTAGTTTGTGTTCTACAACCCAACCGTCGGTCCCATCAAACATGTAGTCGAATATTTCATCGGTCAATCCGTTTTCCAATGACACCCCATATGGTTCTAATCCAAGTGCAGATTTAGCAACCTCGTGCATTACATCGTCGAAAGTCTCACCTTCTTTTTGAGCTGGTAAAATAATTTGACACTCACAGTACACGTCACCCTCAATATTCAACCAATATCCTTTATCTTCTACTAGTTTTGCCAATCGAGATTTAAAATCGTTTTCCCACTCCTTGTATTTTGTAGTCATTGGTTCAAGTATGTTGTTTCCGAACATCACGAATTCTTTATGAAATGAAAGTTCACGTTTAGAGCAAATGAATCGTAACTCATTTGCTCGTTCGTTAAACACATTCACAAATTCTTTGTATAATTTATATGCTTCTTGTCTTGTAATCATATGTTTCACCTCAATTGTGATTAATCCAGTCGTTCTCTGTTTTTAAGCGCTTCAACATATCCTACGATATTTCGAATTGAAGTTCCACGTACATAAAATCCATGAATTCCACCATAGTACCAGCGATTGAAGTCACCGCAAGCTAGAAAATTATAGATTAGTGATACATCTTCCTCGTAATCGAAATCATCCTTCAAGTCTTCTAGTAAACGAATCGCTTCGTCGAATTTCGATTTATATACAGCTTCCATGAACTTAGCACAATCGTCAGTCATACTATCCACTAACTCATTAATCTCAGCGACCGTCTTCGCAATCGATTCGTCCTTCAATCGATAATGTAACATGTCAATAGATTCCGTAATAGATTTATACAAGTCGTCATAATCAGACTCATTAAATTTCGCATCTAAGATTTCTTCGAAATTAATCTCATCTATATGCACAGACTTTGGTAAGTATGACTGCAAAACACCTCTGATGCACCACAATCCCATTGCTGGAATAAACCCATCTAAACTTACTCCTTGAGTCAGTTCACGTAATTCAATCTGATAATGGTCATCATCAATGTGTAGAAACAATCCGTTTTTGTTAGCGATGTCGAATAGACGATTTCGTTTGTATCGCACCCATAAAAGATAGTGACCACGAATTTCTGAGTCAGTTGTATCTCCAAAAACGTCCCAAAGTTCATTGAATGGTAATGGATGCTTCTCATTTAACCACTTACTAATATTATTTCCTATGTGTTTATACATAGCAATGTAGTCGTTCCAAATTCCCAATACATCATCTTTAGTTCTCATTCTCAATCTCTCCTTGCTTTTCTAAAATCAACTGTTCCAGTGTACGTTTTGCTGACCTAATCTCATCCAACGACATCTCACGTTTCACACAGTGGTCATAAAATGCTTCAAAATCAAATAGCTCAATCCTTTCGCCCCACATGTCTAACTCAAATGGTTTACCAATCATTTCTTGGAATTCCAATACTAAGCTTTGAACTCCATCATAATAGTTCTTGTAAGTATCTTTCATGAAATCACGACAATCTTCGAATGCGTTGTCACGTAAATTCATGATTTCACTGACAACTTTGCTATATTCAGATAGTCGATTTGACAAATCCACACTTAATTGATTGTAAGCACTTCTAAGTTCTTTCTCAATCTCCGACCATTCTTGTGGTGTCACTTGTTCCCATGAATCCTTGTGTGTTTTGTACTCTAATACATATTGTTTTAGCGAGTCGAATTCATTTCCATATAATTCACGAGCAGATTGATACACGTGGTCTCCGAGTTTTACTTTCATCAACTCATTGATGTCGCTCATATCTACAGTAATCAGTAAATTAGAATCGTTTTTCACATCGAATTCAAATACCTTACCGATTTCTTGCATTTTTCCAAAGCAACCCTTATACCATGTATCATAAGCATCATGTAACATCGGTTCTTCACTATAAAACACTTTCTCTGTACGACTGAATGGTGATATAATCAATTGTATTGTTCGTAATCGAGCTTCCTGTCTCTTGTAAGCATTTACAAACATCATCCAATCAGCGATTAATCTGTTCACAGCCATTGACCATCTTACGTCTTTTTCCTCACCCATGCTATAGCACCTTCTTCGCTAAATCTAGATATTTAACCACTTCGTCTAACTCACGTTTATGATTCGTTGCATCATTATACCAAATTTTAAAGTCCTCCCAGATTATTTGGTCTGATAGTGTAATTGCAAAATCTTCCTTACCTCCATCATATAACCCTTGAACCACTCGTCTTAACTCATCATGGTATTTCTTGTAATGTGGACGCATAGCCTTCTTACATTTTTCTTCCAAACCTAATTGCTCAGTTGTCACAATCGCAACTGCGCTCCGCAGTTTGAAAATACAGTCATCCAAATCTGATGTCATTTTATCAATTGCGAATTGTAATACCTTCTCAAATCCATCAAATTCTACATCTCCAGTTTTGGTAACATATATTTTTACCAAATTGCTCCATTGGTGTGAAAATACAATATCACTCAATTTGAAATCATCTCCAAATCCCGGAAAATACTCATGTCCCAATCCATCGATTAAATCACCGTAAGTATCCATTCCATTATCACCCGGAAACGATACTTTCCATACAAACCCTTCAATTGTATATTCATTACCAGTTTCAGAAACTTTTTTAGCGATTGCTTTGTCTTGTCGTTCACGCCAAGCGTCATATAAGTCACTTAAATCATCACAATACCATGAGTCATAATATTTTTGAAAATCAGCATAACTTGCTCTACGTGTTTGTCGCAAATCCTCAACGACTTTTAATCTAGATGTAAATTCATTTTTGAAAATCTCTGATAATTTAATTACGTTATCTCTTATACTCATTAAAATCTCTCCAATCTGATTCATTACTATCATGATTATAACATAAAAAGAAGTCATCCTCAAATTAGATGACTTCCAATTATTTACTTATTTTTCTAATCTACCGTAAATATACCACATACCGTTGATAACCACCTAAACATTGATAGTCATAGTAGCGTCTAGCCCCTCTATCTCAAATATTTTACGCATTGCTCTACTCTTACGCATGCTATCAAATGACCTCTCGTTATCAAGTCCTACGACCTCACGAACTCGAATCCAAGATGAATTTCCATTCACTGGTATTTCACTTTTATCCCCATTCAGCAGTATTTGTAGCAACAATTTGTTGTTCACGAACACATCGCCAACCATTTCTAGTGGATTTTCGAAATGATACGGTACCCACATTCCCATCATTTCGTTACGATATCCAATTTTTCCACTAATGTCTTGTGCTGGAAACAAAAACTTAACTCCCATGAAACAAGTAGCGTGTACATTATCGTCAATTTCGATGTCCTTACATTCACCTAGCGACAAAATAATTGGATGTTGTAGTTCACTACTAACTAATTTCGCATTAATATTTAATCCCATACGCTTATTCCTCCTAATATTCACTCTCAGCGAGAGCAATGTTCTTCTTCAAGTTGTATGTAATAACCAATAGTGGATGAATTGAGCGTTCTCTATCAATCATAAATTTATAAAAAGTATCAAATCCTTCCACAAATAACGTTTCGTTCAGTTTACGAATGTATTCATTTCTTGGTTGCAGCTCTACTAGTTTTTCATACAACTCTACAGCGTTATCATAATGGTACTCCACCAACGGTCTCATGAATTCTACGCAGTCAGTCAACGCTTCTGTTTTAATTTTGTGTTCAATATTATTCATCACCGTGTCAATATTCGATAACTTATTCATTAAGTCAATTTCGAGATATACTAGTCCATTTCGTAACAATTGTGCAATGTCATTCCACTCGTCCTCAGTCACTTCTCTAAGTCTCGACTTTCTCAAATAATGAAGTCCCAATTGCTCAAAATCAAAAGTATCGTCACCAATACTAGCAAACATCTGGTGTCCTAAACGTCCCAGAGCATTAACATG
>ERZ772977.848-NODE-848-length-17486-cov-9.756985_pt1 | contig 17486 bp, 15 predicted proteins | sample MGYA00511131_ERZ772977 | MGnify/ENA primary metagenome ERZ772977 (study PRJEB29015, sample SAMEA2737935) | human oral metagenome | biome: human oral; feature: human-associated habitat; material: dental | place: China | collected 2151 ...
AAGATCCAGATACAGTGTTTGCTACATTAGAAGTTGATTTAGTTAAACCTGTAACTAGAGAAACATTAACAGAGCGTTACGCTAAATATTACGGAGTTACTTTGGATGAGTTAATCGAAAAACTTGCGAAAAGATATCCAGAAGATGACGTACTATACGTAGTAATGTTCCATATTATAAAGAAATAAATAAAGAAAGAGGATGAAAATGGAAGTAGAAAACTTATTAAAAATTGTTGTAGATGCATGTGACGATAAGCACGGATATGATATCGTTGCTTATGATTTAACACAAGCAGGAGTATTATATGATTATTCTGTAATCTGTCATGCACCTTCAAATAGACAAGTAGAAGCAATTGCACAAGAAGTTAGAGAACAAGTATTAGAAAATGGTGGAGAAATTCACAGCACAGAAGGTTTAAGAGAAGCTAAATGGGTTCTTATGGACTTAGGTGATGTTGTAGTTAACATTATGACACGTGATGATAGAGAATACTATGAATTAGATTCATTATTTGAAAAATACCCTATAAAAGGTGTTTAATATGTATGAAAATTTAAGTATTGTTTATGATAAACTAATGGATGTCAACTACGATGCTTATAGAAATATTATTAATCAAGAATTAGAAGATAGAAGAAATCTTCTAGTTCTTGATTTAGGTTGCGGTAGTGGAACGATGCTACCAACACTGAAAAAATATGGAGAAGTGTTTGCAGTAGATAATAGTGAACAAATGTTAGCGATAGCGAGTGAAAAAGTTCCAGGTTGTAATTATTTTGCGATGGATCTATTAGAAATCTTATCGTTAAATATAGAATTTGATTTTGTTTTAAGTGCATTCGATGTATTTAATTATTTATCAGATTTTGAGGAATTTAAGCAAGGATTAAAAGAGGTTTATTCATCTTTAAAAGAAGGCGGAAAATTTATTTTTGATATTCATACTCCTAAAAAAGTTGTAGATATGCTAGAAAAACAAGTTTTTGGGTATGAAGATGAAGAAATTAGTTATCTATGGTTCACATATGAAACAGAAAATTCGTTAGAGGTGGAAAGTGAACTGTCATTTTTTATAAAAGAGAATAATGGATTATATAGAAAACTTGAACAGTTCCATTTACAAAGAACTTATGAAATAAATGATGTCCTTGGAGAAATTCAAAATATTGGATTTAAAGTGAAAGATTATTTCTGTGATTTTGATAAGAATAATAAAAATTACTCTGAATCAGATCGAATAATCTTTATTTTGGAAAAATAAAATGGCAGTAGATTTCAAAAAAACTCTTAAGCATTTATATGCACCTAAAACTAAACCAAGTATTGTAAATGTAGATAAGGCTAATTATATAGCTGTTAGGGGATGTGGTGATCCTAATGATGAAAATAGTGAATATAAAAAATCAATAAGTTTATTATATCCTGTAGCTTACGCGATAAAGATGAGTAAAAAGGGAGAGTATAAAATTCCTGATTACTTTGACTTTGTGGTACCGCCATTAGAAGGTTTTTGGTGGCAAGATGGAATAGAAGGTGTTGATTATGCTAATAAACAAAATTTCAAATTTATTTCATTAATAAGAATCCCAGATTTCGTTACAAAAGAAGTATTTGATTGGGCGATTAAGCAGGTGACAGAAAAGAAAAAAGAAGATTTTTCATCGGTTGAATATTTCACTTATGATGAAGGACAATGTGTGCAATGCATGCATATAGGCCCATATGATTCAGAGCCAGAAACTGTTGCTAAGATGCATGAATATATGATTTCTGAAGGTTATGAGTTAGATATAAATGAGACTAGATATCATCATGAAATTTATATTTCAGATGTGAGAAAAACAGTACCGGAGAAACTTAAAACAGTAATAAGACATCCAATTAAGAAAAAATCTTAAACTTGATTTTAGCATTGCTAAAATCAAGTTTTTTATGAATTGACATTATATGTTTAACATAGTATTATAGTTACAGATGTAACTGAGAAAAAAAGGATGAATGGAAATGGATATTAATATTTCAGAAGCTGAATGGGAAGTAATGCGAGTAGTCTGGAGCAATAAAGAAACTACAAGTAAATTTGTAATAGATACTCTAGGTGAAGAAAAGTCTTGGACTCCTTCAACTATTAAAACTTTACTTTCAAGGTTAGTAGAAAAAGGTTTTTTAGAAACAAGAAAACAAGGTAACAAATTTTTATATTCAGCAAAATGTGTAGAAGATGAGTGTTTAGAGATATTAACACAGAATTTTTTAGAAAGAATTTGTGAAAGAAGAACACATATAATTGTTAAGAATATAATTGAGAAAGATAATTTGAGTAAAAGTAATATTGATGAAATTATTGAATTATTACAAGAAAAGAGAAAAACTGCAGCTGAAGTTATTACCTGTAAATGTCTAAAAGGACAATGTAGTTGTGCTGCAAAACATGGTTAAAAGAGGGATGTAAAATGGAAACTGGTAAACAAAAAATACTAATCACAGGAGCTTCAAGTGGTTTAGGTCGAGAATTAGCTCATCAATTCGCACAAAAAGGAAACGTGGAGTTGATATTAGTTGCCCGTAGAAAAGAAGCATTAGAAAAAGTTGCTAAAAAGTGTAGCGCCTTTGACAATGTAAAAACTAGAGTTTATAGCGTTGATATTGGTTCGCAGGATCAAGTAGAACAGTTACTTTCTTCTATTACAGATATCGATATTCTTATTAATGGTGCAGGATATGGTATTATGAAAGACTTTAGCGAATTTAGTGATGCTGAGGTAGTTAATATGTTTGATACAAATGTAATTGGAACTATTCAATTGACTACAGAAATAGCTAAGAGAATGAGAGAAAGAAAATCTGGAACAATAGTTACTATTGCTTCATTAGCAGGTAAAATTGCAACGCCAAAAAGTTCTGTATATTCAGCAACTAAATTTGCATTAATTGGATACTTCAATTCTTTACGTTTAGAACTTAAAAAAGATAATGTTCACGTTATGACAGTAAACCCAGGGCCTGTAGCTACAAATTTCTTTAATATAGCTGATGAAGATAAGAGTTATCAAAAAGCTATGGGTGGTAAAACATTAACACCTAAACTTGTTGTAACAAAGATAATAAAAGGAATTGAAACAAAAAAACGCGAGGTAAATTTACCGTTTAAATTAGTTGTTGGTGTTAAAATTAGTCAATTATTCCCAAGGTTAAGTGATCGAATTTTAGCAAATATGTTTAAATAACAAAGAATAAATAAAAATCAAGGTTAGAAGAATCTAATCTTGATTTTTAATTTTATTCTAAAGTTTTTATTTTAAAAAAATCCGTTTTTTAATCGTTATCATTATTTCATACAGATTTTAGTATTGAAAAACTCGTACATTTATGATATTATGTAAATTATAAATTACAAATATGAAAGCGAGAAAAAAAGTTATTATGAAGAAAAAAAATTACACATTAGCGTCAGCTACAATAGTAGGATTAGCAATTGCAACTTCAGGGGGAGTAGCATTCGCAGATGAGACGCAAGGAAATACTTCGTCGTCAGCAACAACTACGCAGACACAGCCAACAGCACCAGCTTCTGCTTCTGCAACAGCATCAGAGAAAGATTTAGTATTAGTTCATACTAATGATGTTCACGGGCGTATCGTAGAAGAAAAAGGTCGTGACAAAACTACATCAGTTGTTGGGGATGCAAAATTAGCTACAGTAATTGAAAATGAGCGTGCTAAAAAAGATCAAACAACAGTAGTTTTAGATGCAGGGGATGCTTTCCAAGGTTTACCTATCTCTAACTCAACTAAAGGAGAAGCTCGTGCGGAAATTTTAAACAAAATGAATTACGATGCTATGGCTGTAGGGAACCATGAATTTGACTTTGGGTTAGATGAAGCTAAGAAGTATAAACAAATCTTAAAATTTCCACTGTTAAGCTCGAATACATACGTAAATGGAGCACGTTTATTCGAAGCTTCAACAATTGTTGATAAAGACAAAACAGTTAAAGGTGATGAAGTTGTTGTTATTGGGGTAACAACACCAGAAACTGCCACAAAAACACACCCTAAAAATGTACAAGGTGTAACGTTCAAAGATCCTATTCCAGAAGTTTTAAATGTTGTTAAAGAAATTCAAGCAAAAGCAAAAGCTACTGGTGATGATTATAAAACGTATGTTGTTTTAGCTCACCTTGGAGTAGATACAACAACTCCAAACGAATGGAGAGGTTCTACTCTTGCTGATGAACTATCAAAAAGTCCTTTACTTAAAGGAAAACGTGTAGTAGTAATCGATGGACACTCTCATACTGTTGAATCGAAAACATATGGAGACAATGTTACTTATAACCAAACAGGAAGTTACTTAAACAACATTGGTAAAGTTACATTAAAACCAAATAGTTTATTAGGAACTCCAAGTTTAATTAAAGCTTCAGAAACTACTAATGTGACTCCAAATGCTGAAGTTAAAGCGTTAGTTGATAAAATTAAAGCTAAATACGATGCAGAAAATGCTGTTGTGGTAGTGAAAAATAGTCCAGTTGAATTAAGTGGTACTCGTGAAAATGTTCGTGTTCGTGAAACTAACCTAGGGAACGTAGTAGCTGATTCACTTTATGAGTATGGTCAAACAGGATTTAAAAATAAAGCGGATATCGCAGTAACAAATGGTGGTGGTTTACGTGAAACTATTGCTAAAGACAAACCTATTACAAAAGGTAGCGTAATTGCAGTTCTTCCATTCGGTAATACAATTTCTCAAATTAGTGTTACAGGTAAAGACGTATTAGCTATGTTCGAAAAATCTTTAGGATCTATTTTACAAGTTGACAAAGCTGGTAAAACTGTTTTAGATGAAAATGGACAACCGTTATTAGAACCAAGTGGAGGTTTCTTACATGTATCAGGAGCTAAAGTATACTATGATACAAACTTACCTTCAGGTAAACGTGTATTACGCGTAGAAGTTAAAAATCATGATACAGGTGCCTATGATAAATTAGATTTAGCTAAAACTTACTACTTAACTACAAATGATTTCTTAGCAGCAGGTGGAGATGGATATACTATGCTAGGTGGAGCACGTGAAGAAGGTCCATCTATGGATGAAGCGTTCAAAAATTATTTAGAAAAAGCAGATTTAACTAAGTATGCTGTAGTAAATCCAAATTCACGTACAATTTCTGTAGATTCAAAAACTTACAAATTTGAAGAGGAAAAAGCAGAACAACCTAAAGAAGATAATTCATATACTGGAAATGTAGGTTCAGGAGCTAATCAAGGAGAACAATCAACTAAAGAAGAAGGAGTAACTTCAGGGAAAGTAGAACAAAACGGTAATAATGAACAACGTAAAGTTGAAAATGTTGAAAACAAAGATGAAGAAGCTAAATCAGAATCTAAAGCAACTAATGTTAAATTACCAACTAGTGCAGCTAACAACCAAGTTGTAGAAAATAGTAAAGAAAATAAACTACCTAACACTGGTATGAACACAACTAGCACAACTGCATTAGGATTAAGCTTAATTGCCCTAGTTGGAGCTGCCGTTAGACGTAAACTTTCTGAATAATTAAGTAATTAAATTATAAAAAAATTAAAGAGTATGGATATTTTCTGTACTCTTTAATTTTTAAAGTTTTATTATAATGTTCTTTAGTAATTGCTAAAATTGAATGATAAAAAAATATTGACAAGGGTTTCTTAACTTGATATACTTAAAACACAATAAAAAATTACACTTTGAAAAGAAGAGTAGTAGTTGATGTTTGCTTAGAGAGTCTCGGTAGGTGAAAGGAGATCAAAGATGATACTATGAAGATGGTCTTTTCGTGTTAGTAGTTGAATAGTTAAACTACTACGGAATAGCCCGATATAGCTAAGGGTATAAAAATAAAATCTAGATTTTGTTTTGGTACTTTATAAGTTAGTATTTGTGAGAATACTATAAATCAAGGTGGTAACACGTCAATAGATACGTCCTTGTAGAAGTGAATAACTTCTACAAGGACTTTTTTCTTTGTGTAAGAAAAGTGAGGTATATTTATGAAAAAAAATAATAAAAAAATAACAAAAGTTGTAAGTTCAAGTTTAGCTTTGACATTATTATTAGCAGGTTGTGCTACTAATCAAAGTAAGAAAACAGGGGATATTACAAAACCATCGGTTGAATTTAAAACTTTAGTTCAAAATGATGGAAATTCAGTTTCAGATAGTCATTTAAAAGTAGGAATATTATCGGCAGATCCCCTTACAGGAATGTTTAATCCGATATTCTTTTTACAAGCAACGGATTATTATATTATGAGAGACACGATGTTGTATACTTTTGCATTAGATAAAGATTACAGATTAAAACAAGATGATGATAATGCTCCTGCAAAATTTCATTTAGATAAAGAGAAAAAAGAAGCAACAATTACGTTGAGGAAAGATCTAAAGTGGAATAATGGAGAAGATGTTACAGCTGATGATATCATTGCTACATATAATCTAATGGGGAATCCTAAATATGTGGAAAATATCAGATATTCTTCTGATTATGAAGTGATTGAAGGAATGAAAGAATATCATGAAGGGAAAGCCTCGTCAATAAAAGGTATAGTTAAAAAAGATGATAAAACTGTAGTAATTAAATATACAGATGTGAGACCATCGTTACTTTGGGGAAATGGATTTTTAACTGTATTTCTAAATAAAGGTCAAGTAGAAGAAGCTTCTAAAGATTTCACAAAATTCTCTGGAGCAAATCTTAATACAAAACCATTATCATATGGACCTTACTACTTAGATAAACAAATCAATGGAGAAAGTGTTCTAGCTAAACAGAATCCTCATTTCTTTAATAAAGATAAAGTCAAAGTAAAAGAAATTGAATTTAAAGCTGTATCACCTTCTCAAGCTGCATCTGTTATTAAAAATGGAGACGTAGACTATATCCGCTCTCTTAGTCCAAATATTTGGGAAGGTATAAAAGATTCTAAAAATGGAGATGTCTTAGGTCAAACGGATCTTTATGTATCTTACGTAGGATTTAAATTAGGAAAATTTGATAAAAAAGAAGGAAAAGTCGTAACTGATACAAGTGGAAAATTAGGTGATGTTAAACTAAGACAAGCTTTTGGGTATGCTGTTGATTGGGATCAAATTAATGATAAATTGTTTAAAGGGTTAAGATATACTCCAACTGGTTCAGGTTTCTTCCCACCTAGAATCGAATTAGCAGTTAATCCTAACGGTAAAAAATTCAAAAAAGATGTAGAAAAAGCTAAAAAATTACTAGATGAAGCGGGATATAAAGATACTGATGGAGATGGATTACGTGAAAACAAAAATGGCGAGAAATTAGTATTCAATTATGCTGCAAGAAATACTGGTAGTGAAATAGATCAAGCGTTAGCAGATAACTTTATAAAATCTTGGAAAGAAGTAGGACTTGATGTTAAGTTAGTAGATGGTAAATTATTGTCACCTAAAGATTGGTCAACAAGGGTGCAAGGTGATGATCCCTCTATAGATATCTTCCAAGGAGCTTGGGGATTCTTTAATAATCCAAACCCTAACTATATAGCTGGAGGAACATCAAAATTAAACTTACCAAGATATATTGATGATACTCTAGCAAAAGACTTAGATACAATTGATTCGAAAGATTCATTTGATGACAACAAAATAAAAGAAGCCTTTAATAAATTTGATAATGATTTTGCTGAAGCTACTCCATGGTTACCGCTAAGCTGGAGTACAGATATAGTTTGGGTTAATAAAAGAGTTAAAAATATAGATCTTAAAAAATATAATACTTTTGATCAACAATTCTATGAACTTGAATTAACTTCAGATAAAGGAATAAAAAACTAAAAATAAATATATAAATAGATTGGGAACAAATAAATTAATATTTATTCAAAAACAATAAACATTAAAAGATTTATTTGTTCCTAAATATTATACAAATTTTAAAAATGTTAATTGTAAATTATTAATATTGAAAAATAATGAAATAATAATATTTTTATTAGTTTTTTCATAGTGATAATAGATATTATTATATGGAAAAATTTTCTTAAATATGATAGAATAAAGTATTGAGAAATCAACGAGTAAATTTCTAATGAAAGAGATTAAAGGAGATTATATGATTAATAAATTAGGATGGAAAATTGGTGGAGAACAAGGTGAAGGTATTGAAAGTACAGCCGAAATTTTCTCTACAGTAGTAAATACACTTGGATACCACATGTATTCTACAAGAGACTTTGCGAGTAGAATTAAAGGTGGTCACAGTAACAGTAAAATTTGTATTTCAGAAGAAAAAATAAATGTAATTGACTATAAGACAGATATTCTTATAGCTTTCGACCAAGCTACACTGGATAACTATATTCCAGAATTAGATGAAAATAGTATTATTATTGCGGATGCTAAAATTAAACCTGAAATATCAGAAGAAATTAAAGGTTTAGTTGCGGTATTTCCAATTACAGAATTAGCTAAAGAAATTGCTAATCCGATTATCAAAAACATAATTACGTTAGGAATTTGTTCAGCATTATTAGATATTGATTCAAAATTATTCTATGATATGATTGATTCAAAATTTGCTAGTAAAGGTGAAGAAATCGTAAATATTAATATTCAAGCCTTTGATAAAGGTCGTGAAATCATGACTGAGTTCATGGATGAAAATGGTATTAAAGATAAATATTATCTTAAAAAATTAAATCCAACTCACAAAAATATGTGGTTAATCGGTAACCATGCTGCTGGTCTTGGAGCTTTAGCAGCAGGTTGTAGAATGTATGCAGGATATCCTATTACACCAGCAACAGAAATTATGGAATATTTATTTGAAAAGCTTCCATTAGTAAATGGAGCATATATTCAAACTGAAGATGAAATTGCAGCCTTAGGTGTTGCTATTGGAGCTAACTTCGCAGGAGTACGTGCTATGACAGCTACATCTGGACCAGGTATTTCACTTATGACTGAGTTCTTAGGTATGGCTGCTATGGCAGAACAACCAGTTGTTATTGTAGATGTTCAAAGAGGGGGGCCTTCTTCAGGGCTTCCAACAAAAACAGAACAATCTGATATTTTCCACGCTGTCTACGGTGGAACTGGAGATGCTTCTCGTATCGTACTAGCTCCAACATCTGTAGAAGATTGTTTCTACACTATGATAGATGCATTCAACATGGCGGAAAAATATCAAACACCAGTTATTGTTTTAATGGATTTACAATTAGGAATGAATAAAGAAACAGTGCCTAACTTTGACTTTAGTAAAGTTCAAATCGATCGTGGTAACTTATTAAAACAAGAAGAAATTACAGAAGAAGATATTATCTACTTCAAACGTTATGCAACGGATGTATTAGTTTCAAATAGAACTATCCCTGGTCAAAAAGGTGGGATTCATAATGCGAACAGTTATGAACACTCAGTAGTTGGACTGCCTTCAGAGGTGAAACGTAATACAAAACGTCAAAAAGAAAAACGTGCTAACAAGATTGAATCAGCATTAGTAGAAAGACCATTTGTATTAAATGAATACAATGATGAAAAAGATATTCTATTAGTGGGTGTTAACTCAACTTATGGAGTATTAAATAAAGCTGCTAAACAACTAAAAGAACAAGGATTGAAAATTGATACAATGCATATTCGTCAAATTTATCCAGTTGCTCAAGCTGTTCGTGATACATTTGATAAATATAGAAAAATATATATTGTTGAACATAACCACAATAAACAATTGCGTACAGTAATTGCTAGTAAATATCATAATTCAGATAAAATTAGTAGTTTACTAAAATATGATGGAGATATTTACTATACTCATCAACTTGTTGAACAATTACTAGAGGAGGAGAAATAGTTTGAAAGTAACATTAAAAGATTATAAAAATGATGTTAAGCCCGATTGGTGTGCCGGTTGTGGAGACTTCTCGGTACTTGCGGGTATAAATAGAGCTGTAGTTAACCTAGGGATTAAACCAGAGAATGTTGTAATTTCTGCGGGGATTGGATGTTCTGGTAAAATTAGTGGATACACAAAAGCGTATGGTGTACAAGGACTACACGGACGTTCATTACCAATTGCACAAGGTATTAAATTAGCGAACCAAGATTTAACAGTTTTTGCAATGGGTGGAGATGGTGACGGATATGCTATCGGTATTGGTCATGCAGTTCATGCTATGAAACGTAATGTTAATATGACTTACGTAGTAATGGATAACCAACTTTATGCCTTAACTAAAGGTCAAATGTCTCCTAAGTCTGATGAAGGTTTAGTAACGACTACAACTTTAGAAGGAGTAATGGAAAAACCTTTATCAGCGATGAAAATTGCCTTATCTTGTGAAGTAACGTTTTTAGCACAAGCATTTACTGGTGATATGAAAGAGATGATGCAGATTTTCGAAGAAGCTGTTAACCATGATGGTTTCTCACTAGTTAACGTATTTAGTCCATGTAAAACTTATAACTATAAAAATACACCAGCTTGGTATAAGGAAAACTTAACTAAACTTTCTGATATCGAAGGTTATGACAATACTAATAAATTAGAAGCGTATAGAGTATTAGAAGAGTACAATGACCTTGTAACAGGGGTAATTTATAAAAATGATAAAAAACCTCATTATGAAGATACTTTACGTAATTATAAACGAGATGAACCAATTGCTCATCAGAATTTAGAATTTAGTGAGGAATTATTTAACTCGTTATGTGATGAATTCAGATAAGAGGTAAAATATGAAATTTAGAAAAATACTACTTCCATTAGCAGCAGCTTATGCTGGATATCGTATATATCAAAAAACAGAGGAACAAGAGTTAGACAACGATCATATAGATAGATGTAGAAATAAACTAATCGCATTAGGTTATGATGTGATTGATAGTTATACATTGAATCTAAAAGAAAATCCATACTTAATGTTTTATTTTGATAACGACAATATCAAGTACGAAGTTCGATATGATAAAGAAACGGAAATAATAGAGTACATAAAAGAGGTATAAGAAAATGAGTAAATCAATAGAAAGATTCAGAGAATTAACAATGTTAGACGGAACATCAGGATTTGAAAGTGAAATTTCAAAATATTTAGAAGAAAATTTATCTAAATATGCTGATGAGATTAAGTATGATAATCTTGGTGGAATCTATGCTATTAAGAAATCAAAAAAAGAAGATGCTAAAACTGTTATGATTTCAGCGCATATGGATGAAGTTGGGTTCATCGTGACTAAGGTATTACCAAATGGTATGCTTAAGTTTGAAACGCTTGGTGGTTTTAGAGAAGATGTTCTTTTAGCTCAAACATATACAGTAACTTCATATGAAGGGAAAAAATTCACTGGTGTAATTGGATCTATTCCTAAACACTTTACTGCAGGTGTAGCACAAAATGTAAAAATTAGTGATATGACTATTGATGTTGGTGCTTCGTCAAGAGAAGAAGCATTAGCGATGGGAATTCGTGAAGGTGCTTTTGTTACTCCAAAAACAACTTTTGAACAACTTACTGAACACAGATTTATGAGTAAGGCTGTCGATAATCGTTATGGATGTGTAATTATTACAGAAATTTTAGAGCAATTTGCAGAAAAAGAGTTAGATTTTAATTTAGTAGTTTGTGCTACTGTTCAAGAAGAAGTAGGTCTTCGTGGTGCAACTATTGCTGCTAATATGATTAAACCAGATGTATGTTTTGTTGTAGACTGTAGTCCAGCAAATGATATGGATGGAAAAGAGACTAGTAATGGTCGTTTAGGACAAGGTTTCTTAGTGAGATTAGTAGATAGAACTATGGTTCTTCGTGCAAATATGAGAGAAAAAATTGTAACTCTTGCAGAAGAAAATGGAATTAAATATCAATACTTCACTTCACCAGGTGGAACAGATGCGGGTAACATTCATCAAGCTTTAAATGGAGTTCCAACTACTGTAATTGGTATTTGTGCTCGTTATATTCATACTCATAACGCAGTATTTGATATTCGTGATTATTATGCTGCTAAAGCAATTTTAGGGAAACTAATTGAAACTATCGATGATAAGTTCATTGAAGATGTAAGAAAATAAAAAAATGTGGATAGAAATTTTTTCTATCCACATTTTTTATCTTTTTCTTTTACTTCGACGAAATTGTTGAGGTTCTTCTTCATAATATCTATTGTTGTTATTTTCGTATACAGGTTCTAAAGGATCATAATCTTCTTCATATTGAACCTCATCATAATCTTTTTCGTAGTTATCATAGTATTCATCTTCCATATATTCTTCTTGTATTGTCGCATGAATTTTTACTATTATTCCAAATAGAATACTATTTGCAATAAGTGAACTTCCACCGTAACTAATAAATGGCATACTAATACCGATAACTGGGATAATGCTCAGTGTTGAGAATATATTGATGAAAAATGAAAAGCAAAAACTACAAATACTAAGAAGAATAAAGTAATAGCTATAGTTACCTTGTTCACATTTTTTCACTATATTAAATAATCTTAAAATAAAGATGAAGAAGATGAATAAGAATATTGCAGCACCTATAAAACCAAAGTTTTTAGCAACTATAGAGAAAATAAAATCATTAAATTGTTCGTCTATATAGTTTTTATTTTTAACGAATGTACCAGTTAAACCACCTAATTTCACCTCATTAAGAACTTGAGTAATCTGGTAAGAATAGTCTAGCTTATATGCTTCAGGATTTAGCCATGAAAGAATACGGTTAAGCTGGTAAGATTTTAAACCAACCAAGCTAAGCAACCTCGGGAAGTATAAAGCCGCTAGAATAATAATTGCTAGTCCAGCAATAACTACCGAATAAATCCTAAATAGGGTTTTACCTTTGTTACAAACTAAGAAGACTAACCCTAGGAATAAAAAGATGAAAAACAATCCATTTCCTAAGTCATTTTCTTTAGCAACTAGGATAAATGGTATAGAAATTATTAACGCTAACTTTAAGAGTTTAATTGTATCAGTATTATCTTTAAAACTCTTTTCTTTAATAAGCATACTAACCATTGCTACAGTAGCTATTTTACCAAATTCTGAAGGCTGTAACGTAAATAATTTAAAATTATACCAACTACGAGCACCGTTAACTATTGGAGCAAGAGTAGGTGGAACTAAGAATATTCCAACTAAAAGAACCAAAGCAAGTAAATAAAATGCTATTGAAAATTTTTCGATATAAGTTATTGGTATTTTTTGTAATAGATATATTATTCCAAAACCAATTAAGTAAAAAACAAATTGTTTTAGAAATAGTGTTGGTGTTTTATTGTTGTTATATTCAGCTAATAGTATAAATAGTAAACTAGAAAAGCTAAATATAAAATAAAATATCAATATTGATAAATTTGTTTTATTTTTTATGAAATTTAACATAAGTCAACTCCTTTGATGTAATTATACAATATTGAAGGGATATACGCAACTTAAGAGGAATCTACAATATGAATTCAGTATAATAAGAGTAGACGAAGAGAAAATTATAGATTCTAGCTTTTTATTAGCAAATTCATCTAACGATTCATTATATTCTCAGTTGGCTACTTATGATAGTAAAGGGAATAGAATAGTATTTATAGATACAAATAATCTTGAAATAGGAAAAAATATAATGTTGGAACATTAGGAGATTCAATTGGTTCTGATATCAAACTTGAAGATATATATATATAATGCTGATGGTGAATTTGAAGTTTCTAATGAAGACATTAGAAGAGATAAACCAGAGAATATTGATTCTAATGAGAATAAAACTAAATAAAACAAATCGGCAACTAATGAGAATAATGTTTTAAGTAAACTTTTAGCAAATACTGGACTTTTAACTGGGGGAATGGGAGTATTATCAGTTATCATCCTCTTATAGTAATATTGATATTAAGAAAGGAAAAATAATTGTATACTAAATTTATAAGAATAAATAATAAAAGAGTTACGTTAGTAAGTTGTGATTTACTAGCTAACTCTTTTTTATGTGTTTTGCCACATGTCACACTACTAAAAAATAACGTTTTATGCTAAAATTATATATGTTATAAATAAATGAAAGAAATAAAGAGAAAGGAACTTTTGAGATGAAATATACTCCAATGATAGAACAATATCTGAAGATAAAAAAAGATTATCAGGACATGTTTTTATTTTACCGTCTTGGTGATTTCTATGAGATGTTCTTTGAAGATGCGACTAGAGCGTCAAAAATATTAGAAATAACTCTAACTGCTCGTGATGGGGGAGCTGAAAAAATACCTATGTGTGGAGTTCCATTTCATTCATCAGCTACTTATATTGATACTTTAGTTAATAACGGCTATAAAGTAGCTATATGTGAACAAGTTTCAGAACCAGGTCAAGGAAAAATAGTAGAACGTAAGGTAGTGCAGGTGATTACACCAGGGACTTATATGAACTACAAAAACTACGATGAAAATAACTATTTAGGTAGTGCATATGTAAAGGATAATAATATCTATTTTGCATTTTGTGACATTATGACAGGGGATAGCCGTTGTACCGTACTAAAAACTATGGCTGACCTGCAAGATGAGGTACTGAAAAATAATATTAAAGAAGTAATTAGCATAAAAGATCAAGAGTTGGATATTAGTGCTTATATTACTGAAGTTGAATTAAATAATAATATTACTAAGGAAAAAACAAGTAATCTTACTGATAGTAATCTTCGTGTTGCTTGTGATGTTCTTTTAGATTATATTGAAAAAACTCAAAATAAGGATATTTCAAGCCTTAAAGATTTTGAAGTATATTTCAAAGATAAGTTTGTTTATATGACGAACTACTCATTAAAAAACTTAGAAGTTACTCAGAACATGGCTAATGGTGGTAAGAAAGGGTCTCTTCTCAGTATTGTAGATAAAACTTCAACAGCAGCGGGTTCTAGAAAACTGAAAAAATGGTTAGAAAATCCATTATTAGATCTTAAAGAAATTAAAAAACGTCAGGAAATTGTAGAAGATTTTACTAAACATTATTTTGAAAAAGCTGATGTGAAAACTAGTTTGAAAGAAGTATATGATCTTGAGAGAATTTCTACAAAAGTTTCTTATAATATAGTAAGTCCTAAGGAATTATTAAATCTAAAGAAAACATTAGCTCAAATACCAGAAATTAAGAAATTGTTATTAGGATTTGAATCTAATAAATTAAAAGATATCGCAGAGAATATCGATGAATTAACAGATTTATACGATTATCTTGAAGCGACAATCCATGAAGAAGCTGGTCAGACTGTTAAAGAAGGTAATGTAATTAAATTAGGCTTCAATGAAGAATTAGATAGCTATAAAAATGCTAGTAAGAATGGAAATAGAATTTTATTAGAAATCGAAGAACGTGAAAAAGAGAGAACTGGGGTTAAAAATCTAAAAGTTGGATACAATAAGATTTTCGGTTACTTTATCGAAGTATCTAAAGTAGGGCTTAAAACTATAGATCCAACTGAACTAGGTTATCATAGGAAACAAACACTTTCTAATTGTGAGAGATTTGTATCTGAAGAACTGAAAAAAGTTGAAGAACATATCGTAAATTCTAAAACGAAAATAGAAGAGTTAGAATTACAATTATTCCAAGAAGTTAAGACGAAGATTCATAACTATATCATAAGATTACAAAGAGTTGCGAATACTTTAAGTGATATTGATGTTTTTGTTTCATTATCTGATGTGGCAGAAGAATATGGTTATGTGAAGCCTGAGTTCAACGACAATAATATTATTGATATTGTTGATGGTCGTCATCCAATTGTTGAGAGAAATGTGAGTGCTGATAGTTATATTAGTAATGATTGTAAAGTAGATAAAGATAATAATATCTTGCTTATTACAGGGCCGAATATGTCTGGTAAATCTACTTATATGAGACAACTTGCTCTTATAGTGATTCTTGCACAAATTGGATCTTTTGTTCCAGCGACTTCTGCGAACTTACCGATTTTCGATAAAATATTTACGAGAATAGGTGCGAGTGATGATCTAGCTGGTGGTAAATCGACGTTTATGGTTGAGATGATTGAGGCGAAGAATGCTTTAGTCGAATCTACTGCAAATTCATTATTAATTTTTGATGAAATTGGTCGTGGGACATCGACATATGACGGTATTGCCTTAGCTCAATCAATACTAGAATACATTAATAATACTATTAAGTGTAAAACATTATTCTCAACTCACTATCATGAGCTTACAAAATTAGAAAATATTACCCAGGGAATAAAGAATATTCACGTTTCTGCAAAAGAAGATCATGGAAAATTAATTTTCTTATATAAAATTAATGAAGGACCTATAGAGAAGAGTTATGGTATCCATGTAGCTCAACTTGCTCATTTACCGGAAGATGTTATCGTAGGTGCTAATAAAATTTTAAGAGAATTAGAAAGTGGTAATAAAGGTAGTGAGGACCTTGTTGATAATGCTCGATATAATAAAGTTTTATTAAATGATGCTTCATCACAAGAATCTGAAGAAAAACTAAGAGCGAAAATTCGTTCTGAACTAGAAGAAGAATATAGTAGCAGAGTAGTTAAAGAAGATGTTATAAAAGTAGATGAGGAAGCTTTAAGAACGGAGCTCCATCAAGAACTAGAAAAAGAACTTAAAGAAGAATTAGAAAATAGCGAATACAAGTATGGCTTTTACACTGATATTGAGTCGGATACATTTCCTAAAGGGCTCAATGAAGAGGTAGTAATAGCCTTGTCGAAAAAGAAAAACGAACCCGAATGGATGACTGAATGGCGATTAGAGGCTTTCAGAGCATGGCAAGCTATGGCTGAGCCTCCACATTGGGCTAACGTACAGTTCGAAACCCCTAATTTTCAAGACATTGCTTACTATTCAGCCCCTAAACAGAAAGCTAAGCTCAACAGCCTCGATGAGGTAGACCCTCAGCTTTTAGAGACTTTTGAGAAGTTGGGTATCTCGCTTGAAGAGCAAAAACGCCTTGCAGGGGTAGAAGACAAACCCGCAGTAGCTATGGATGTAGTAATGGACTCGGTGTCAGTAGCTACTACCTTTCAAAAGACCTTAGCCGAGCGAGGTATTATCTTCTGCTCAATGTCTGAAGCTATACAAAAGCACCCCGACTTAGTGCGCAAGTACCTCGGTACAGTAGTCCCTAAGACCGACAACTTCTATGCGGCGTTGAAATAGCCCAGGAGCGCGACCGCCTTCTCAATGAGGCGAAGGAACAGATTGAAAAGGATCGTGAAGAGGCGCGTCAGCAGGGATATGACGAGGGCTTTGCTGCGGGAAAAGAAGAGGGGAAAGCTGCCGCACGTGAGGAGATGGAGGAGCTTATCCGCCAGACCAATGAGAAGGCGGAAAAGACACTGCGCGATGCAGATGATGCGACGCGTGACTATCTCGTTAAGGCTGAGCAGGATATTGTCTCCATCGCCATGACGGCGGTCGAGCGAGTTCTTC
>ERZ772977.849-NODE-849-length-17483-cov-3.991623_pt1 | contig 17483 bp, 18 predicted proteins | sample MGYA00511131_ERZ772977 | MGnify/ENA primary metagenome ERZ772977 (study PRJEB29015, sample SAMEA2737935) | human oral metagenome | biome: human oral; feature: human-associated habitat; material: dental | place: China | collected 2151 ...
GGAAGCTGAACAAATAGAGTTTGAGCGACTTGCTCTCCACCATTTGGGCACCCGGAACATAGGAGATGTAGAGGGTGGCAAAGTCTGGCTGGCCCGTAATGGGACAGAGCGAAGTAAACTCTGGGCAGTTGAACTTGACGAAGTAGTCATTGCCTTGGTGCTTGTTTGGGAAGGTCTCTAAAACCTCTGGCGCATAATCATCGCGGTATTGGGTCCCCTGACTACCTAGGTGGCTGACAGAACCCATTTCTTGTGCTTGACGCATAATATATTCCTTCTTTCTGGACTCACAAAAAGAGCCCCATAGGCACACTAGGGCCTATGAGGCATGATCATTTCTTAGTTAAATGAGTCCCTAGTTTTGTTTATAGACAGGATGGTTACGAACTGTCTGAGGGCTATTATAGCACAATTGGCCTAGGAGACCAAGTAGAAATTGAAGCCCTGGTGGGCGATGGGCTAGGCCATCCGAAAACTTCAGGCACGTGCCCGGCTCTAGTTACCAGAAGCCAACTGGAGCAGATAGTCCAAGTAGTTGCCATTGTGGGACTGGAGCTTTTGTCTGATCTTGGCCACTTGATCCGGCTGGTCTGTGATGATGGCATCGACCGGTTTTTGCAGGTATTTACGGATTTTCTCATTGTCATTAATGGTCCAGACATAGACGGCCTTGCCCTTGTCGTGGGCCTGGTCAGCCAAGTAGTCCTGATAGGAGAAGTCTTCGATGACGAAGAAGTCTACCTGATTGTCGCCAAAGCCCCCTAGCTGGATAGGAATGACATAGCCCGTCTCGATTTCTGGCGCCAGACGCTCAATTTCTTCCATGACCTTGAGGTCTAAGGACATGGTCTTATACTGGGTCTCCACGCCCAGCTGGCGCATCTTGTCGATAAAGATTTGAGCGTAATTGTCAGGCTCGCCCCCGTGAGGCTTGAGCTCGACCAGGAGCTTGACGCCCAGTTCTTTGGCCCGTTTGACATAGGCGTCAAAGGAAGGAATGGTGGCCTCCAGGCCGTCCTGGTGCACGGTCAGGCCCTCCACTTCCGCCAGCGTCATGTCCTGAACCCGGCGGTCAATGCCAGCCAGACGCTTGAGGTTATAGTCGTGCATGACCACAAACTGCAAATCCTTGGTCAGTAGAATATCCATCTCTACTTGGTCCACCCCTTGGGCAGCCGCCGCTTCCAGGGCTGGGATAGTATTCTCCACTCCCTCGGCCACATAGCCCCGATGGGCCACGACTTGCTGCTTGCTGTTAAGACCGCCAGAAAAGACTTCAAAGGCAGCCGACCCATAGGCCATGGCTCCCAGCAAGGCTAGCAGCAGATAGAAGCGCCAACCGCGTTTGCCCTTGGCCTGGGCTAGCAAGTAAGGCTGACTTTCTAAAGGCCGCCCCAAGAAAATCAAGAGAATGGACATGACGCCCACCTTAGTGAAGAGACCAAAGGCAAAGTTGACGCCCCGATAGAGGGTCAGGACGCCGGCCTGGAACCAGAGATTATCGCCCTTTGTATTGATTAGGAAGGCTAGGCTGGCACCTAGAATAATAAATAGAAAGCCCAAGATAGCCAGGATTAATTCAAAGCCCAGCAAGGCGCCCACTAGCTTGCGCTTGCCCTGGCGCGTGGCCTGCCAACTCATTTTAAGCGATTGGGAGAAGGCCTGGTCGCCAATGACCATGAGGGGAACCGTGTAAATCAGACGCAGGTTGAGATAGGATAGGACTAGAAAAACCAGCCCCACCATAACCGTCCCCATGGGGGTCTTCATCAATTCACCCGTAATGAATTCCGGCACATAAATGCCCTCCGTCAGACTGGACTCGAGGACCAAGCCACTGACTGGCAAGGTAATGAGCAAATAGCCAAAAAAACTAACAAAGTCCAACCCGGTCAAGGATTTGAGCCGGCCCAGGGAATGGGTCAGCAAGCCCCGATAGGACAGGCGCTTGCCCTGGCGACAGGCATCAATCACATAGGCCATGGCCGACAGTTCCAGGTAGAAGAGCAAGGCAAAGACCGCCCCCAGGACCAGCAGAATGCCAATAGAGAGCGGGTTAGCTAGCAGATGACTAATATTGTTTTTGTCCAGGTTGGTCTGGTCGGCTGCAATCAGAGCCAGCCGGAAGAGATAGACCAGCAGCCCAGCCCCTAGCCCACTGACTAGGAATTGCAAGACCGTCCCCATGGACAGTAGGACCAAGGCATGACGCCTAATCAAGGTTAGGGTCTGGCGGATGGGTTGGGGTTTGTGGTGTGTATGGGTAGGTGACATAGAACTTCCTCATTATCTTAATCTAAACTTATCCAGTCCCGAGGACTGGATAAGTTTAGACTAACATAAAAGTGATAAAAATCATAGGGCCATTAGCCAAAATAAACGCAAAAAAAGGAGCCGGAAGACGGCTCCCAACTCCTTTATTTGATATTTTTTAGCCCAAGTAAGCCTTCATGGTCCACAAGTGCTTGTCGTAGACAGCTTTCATGCCAATCAAGAGGTCTTGGCTGACTTCGTCGATATCAGAACGAATGGCTGCTTCCAATTGGTTCTTGAAGAGTTCGAAGTCGGCAACTGTTTCTTCGACCATTTGACGGCCTGATTTTTCAGTCGTGTAAGGCGCTTCCTTGATGGTTGCCAAGGCTAAGAATTCACCTAAAGTTGAGACTGGCTTGCCGCCAATCATGAGGATGCGTTCGGCTACTTGGTCAAATTGTTCGTGAACTTCGTTATATTGCGTTTCGAAAAGTTCGTGCAATTTGTAAAAGTCTTGGCCTTTTACATAGAAGTGGTGTTGATGCAATTTCGCATATAAAACACCTAAGTTGGCTGTGATTTCGTTAAGACGTTGAACGGTTGACATAATCATACACTCCTTTACTTTTTGATAGGATTACCCTATCTCTATCTACCATTATAGACCTCTTAGATAGTAAAGCAAGGAATATGCACTTTTTATTGAGAATTATATAAACCTAGGTCTTGTTATTAGAAGAATAGGCTAAGCAAGGCCAAGAAAGGCAGCCCGCCCTGTTTGACTAGAATGGCCTTGTCGCTAGTGACTGCCCCATAGGCCGCCGCCACCAGAATGTTGATCAGCAAGACCAGGGCCATCTCCTTAGGCGCCGAGGCAAAGTAAGCCGCGTAGAGTAAAGCCGCGCCAATAAAGCCATTGTAGACCCCTTGATTTTTCATGAGGGTATTGAACTTAGGCTCTGCCAGCTGCTCCCGACTAATAGAAAAAACCCGGCTGGTAGCTTGCGAAGTCGTCGCCACCGTCTCCAAATACATAATATAGAAGAAAAGCAAGGCCGATAAAGTTATGAGAATCTTTGAAATAATGGACATACTGTTGCTCCTTTAAGTTGGTTAGTTAGTAACCTTGTCAGTATAAGAAGAGAGCCCCTAACTTGTCAAGCCTTCGGCTTTGGGCGGAGAGTCCGCCGCGCTAGTGGTCCACTCTCCAAAGTGGTCCACTGGCTCTGCCACTTCTCCCGATTTCCAGCCCTTTCTCGCCCTCTCCGCCCCAGCTAGTGGTCCACTCTGGAGAGTGGACCACTGGCTCTCAGCGTCGGGCATTCTGTCTAGGCTCCCTTCCCCAAACCCAAGAAAAAAGACCAGCCCCATAGAGCTAGTCTCTCTCCTTAACCCAACTACTTAGCAGCCAGGACATATTTAGTTTGCGCCAAGGCTTCTTGCAAGCTGGCTTGGTCTACCTGACCGGTGATGGTCACGCTTTTGCTGGCTAGGTCGGTGGTGACGGCTTGGACGCCGGCTACCTGGCTAAGTAGGTTCTCAATATTCTTGGCACAGCCACCACATTTCATGGCTTCTACTAGATAAGTTTTTTCCATTATAATCTCTCCTTTTTCACTTAAGCCTTAAAACGACGCAGGCGCAAGGCATTGACAATGACTGAGACGGAGCTGAAGCTCATGGCCGCGCCCGCCAACATAGGGTTGAGGAGTGGCCCGCCAAAGAGGTGCAAGACCCCCATAGCTACCGGGATGCCTAGTACATTGTAAGCAAAGGCCCAGAATAGGTTCTCTTTAATATTGCGGATGGTGGCCTGACTGAGCTTGATGGCGGTCGCCACGCTAGTCAGGTCAGAGCCCATGAGGACCATGTCGGCCGACTCAATGGCCACGTCCGTCCCCCGGCCAATGGCCAAGCCTACATCTGCCTGAGCCAGGGCAGGCGCATCATTGATGCCGTCCCCTACCATGGCTACCTTAAGGCCCTTAGCCTGCAAATCAGCCACTACCTGGGCCTTGTCAGCAGGCAGAACGTCACTAATGACTTGGTCAATACCAGCTTCTGCAGCCAAAGCCTGCGCCGTCTTGGCATTGTCGCCCGTCAACATAATGACCTGCAAGCCCATGGCCTTGAGACGGCGGACAGCCTCCGGACTAGTCTCCTTAAGCGGGTCGGCTACCGCAATCAGGCCTAGGAGCTCATGCTCATTAGCCACATAAATTGGCGTCTTGCCACCAGCCGCCAAAGCCGCCGCCTGGTCTTCTGCCTGACCCAAATCCAGCCCCTGCTCTTGCATGAGCCGTCGGTTGCCCAGGTAATAAGTCGCCTGATCTAGCCGGACTTGAATCCCCGACCCGGTCAAAGATTGGAAGTCAGTCACTTCAGGCAAAGCCAGCTCCCGCTCACGGGCACCGGCCACAATGGCCTGACCCAGTGGGTGCTCAGAGTTAACTTCTGCCGCAGCTGCCAAGGCCAGTAACTGATCTGGCGTCCAGCCTGTCAGAGGCAGGACATCGGTCACTTGGGGTTGGCCCTGGGTCAGGGTCCCCGTCTTATCCAAGACTACGGCGTCCACTTGGTGGGCCATTTCCAGGGCGGTCCCGGACTTAATCAGGATGCCCTGCTCAGCCCCTTTACCGGTCCCCACCATAATGGCCGTCGGTGTCGCCAGACCCAACGCACAAGGGCAGGCAATGACCAGGACTGCAATGCTAATGGTCAAGGCAAAGGCCCAGGACTGGCCGCCAATCAGGTACCAGGCCAGACCAGCCACTAGAGCCAAGGTCATAACTACCGGCACGAAGACAGCCGAAACCCGGTCAGCCAATTGGGCAATAGGCGCCTTAGAGCCTTGAGCTGCTTGAACTAAATGAATAATCTGCGCCAAGGTAGTGTCTTGTCCCACTTTATTAGTTTCAACAATTAAAGACCCCTGCTGGTTGAGGCTGGCGCCCACCACTTGGTCGCCAACCTTTTTAGCAACCGGCAGGCTCTCGCCGGTCAACATGGACTCGTCCACCCAGGATTGGCCTTCCACTACGCGGCCGTCGACCGGAATCTTTTGTCCAGGACGGACCCGAACTAGGTCGCCCACTTGGACTTGTTCCAGTGGCAGGGTCACTTCCTGGCCTTCTCGTAAGACCTGAGCTTCTTGAGGGGCCAGCTTAATCAGGGCCTGAATGGCAGCTGAAGTCTGGCCCTTGGACCGGGCTTCGAAATATTTACCTAGTGTCACCAGGGTCAGGATGACGCCAGCTGACTCATAGTAGAGAGACATGGCCGCATGGTGGTCGCCCAACCAGACCTGAATACTACTATAGAGACTATAGGCTACCGCCGCACTCGTTCCCAGGGCCACCAGAGAATCCATATTAGGATGGCCCTTGACCAAGTGCTTAAAGCCATTTAGGAAGAAGGACCGCCCCAGCCAGAGAATAGGCAGGGTCAAGGCCAGCTGCAGACTAACAAAGAGCTGACCACCCCCGCGATGGCTGAGCCAAGTTGGTAGGCTCAGGCCTACCATTTCGGCCATGGCTAGACAGAGCAAGGGCAGAGCGAAAATAGCCGACTGCCAGAAACGACGCCAGAGGGCTGCTTGGTGGTTGGCCTTGGCTTGAGCCGCCTGATCCGCCTCTTGCTGGATTTGGGCTTGGCTAGCTCCAGCTTGATCTGCTAGGACCTGGGCTTGATAACCGGCCTCTGCCACGGTTTGGCAAATTATTTCTTCATTAATAGCGCCTGGCTGGTAGGTCACCGACAGGACTTCAGTGGCCAGATTGACGCTAGCCGCGCTGACTTCTGGCAGGCTGCCGACTGCAGACTCAATATTGGCCGCGCAAGAGGCACAGGACATGCCTGTCAGGGCGAAGTTTTGCGTCACTTGGGGCAGGACCAAATCATAACCGGCCGCCTGGACCGCTGCCTGCAAGTCTAGGGGGCTGACACTCCCTTCTGTCTCCAGGCTGACTTTTTCAGTTGCTAAATTCACTTGTGCTGACTTGACGCCCGTCACGGCCTGCAGGGCCACTTCTACGGCATGGGCGCAGGAAGCGCAAGATAGGCCTTGAACTGCATATTCTTGTGACATGGTCATCACCTTCCTCAATTTCATTTTATGGGATTACAAACGTAACCTTCATCCACAAATCTAGTATAACACCTTAGGTTACATTTGTAAACCCCTCTTTTTTCTCAGACTTAAGACCGATTTTACTATTTATAACAGAATATCCCTTGACGCATTATACTATGTGTCGTATAGTATAGCTGTAGAAAGGAAGATCGCCTATGGAAGCTCAACTCAAGCGTGGCCTTTTGGAAGTCTGTGTATTGGCCGCCCTGCGCCAAGAAGACTCCTATGGCTACAAAATTGTAAAAGATGTGTCGGAATACATTCCTATCTCCGAATCCACCCTCTACCCCATCCTCAAGCGACTGGAAGCCAACCAGGCGGTGGCTGCCTACTCGATTGAGCATAAGGGACGCCTACGCAAGTACTACCGCCTGACCCATGTCGGCCACAGTCAAATCCAGAACTTTCTCCAGGACTGGGACGCCGTCATGAAAGCCTACCACTTTATCCTAGGAGATGATCGACATGAATAGATACGACTTCAAACACCAACTAGCCCTGCGCTTGTCCGGCCTACCCGAAGAAGAACTGGCCACCACCCTGTCCTTCTTCGATGAAATGATTGATGACCGCCTAGACGAGGGCATGACTGAGGACCAAGCCGTAGCTGACTTGGGTGACTTAGATGAAATTGCTAACCGGATTCTAGCAGAAATGTCACCCTTTGAGCGGGTCAAGCAAAAACTCAAACCCAAACGCCCTATTTCGGGTGGCCAATGGGTCTTGATTGCCCTGACCTTCCCCCTCTTGTTGCCAATTATTATAATGTTCGGCGCTCTATGCTTTGCCTTGGTTTTGATTATGGCGGCCCTACTTTTCGCCTTTTATGCCATGGTCTTTGCCTTTATCATCGGTGGGGCTTTCCTGGTAGTGACCAGCCCCTTCACCTCCGGTTTCAACCTGATTAATGCCCTCTTCAACTTCGGGGCAGGTCTTTCCCTAGTCGGTCTAGGCCTCCTATTCTTGCCATGGGCCCAACGCGGCTTCCGCAATCTCAACCATCGACTGCGCTGGATTCACTCTCGTCGTGACTAGACTCACCTAGAAAGGAGCTTATTTATGAAAAACCTGACCAAAACCGCCATTTTACTCATTATCATTGGTCTCTTGTCCATTGGGACCGCCTTCGCCCTATCGGGTGGCGACCTAACCCGCTTCAGTATGGCCGGAACGCCAGAGAACAAGCAATACCAAGCCTCAGCTAGCGATGTGACCGAGTTGGTTGTCAAGGCTTCGATTGCTGATGTGACCGTCACAGGCACTGACCAATCCGACATCAAGATTGACTACACCGAAGACCGCAGCGTCAACTATAACATCAAGCAAGAAGGCTCCCGCCTGATTATGCAATCCAAGGGCCAGTTCTTCTTCTTCAATTTCTGGGTCTTCAACCCCTTCGGCATTTTCAATTCCCACAAGATTAACATTACGGTGCCTAAGGAGTTGGCCGCCAAAGTGGACGTCAAATCTTCAACTGGGTCCATCACCGTCCGCGACCTTAACCTCAAGGACAACCTCAAGCTCGACGACTCGACTGGCGACATCCAGCTAGAAAAGGTTAAGGCTAGCAAGGATATTAACGTCTCTGCCTCGACGGGTAAGATTAGCCTTGACCAGGTTTCAGGCCAAAACTTTGACTTATCTGCTTCAACCGGTGATATCCGCACCAAGCAAACCCAGGCTAGTGGTACGACCTTCAAGGCCAATAGTTCAACTGGGAGCCTGGACATTCAGGATTTGAACGATGTCCCAGACATTGATCTCTCCTCCTCAACGGGTGATATCAAGGCCACGATTCAAGGCAAACGCAAGGACTATCAAATCGACACCAAGACCATGGGCAACAAAACCCAAGAAAACGAAGGCGCCAGCAAGAAAGTCAAGGCCCACTCGTCAACTGGTAATGTTAACGTCCAATTCTCAGAATAAGCGATAGAAAAAAGAGGCCCAGAGCCTCTTTTTTGTCTGTCTGCTTCTGCCTTGTTCTGGCTTGGCCACGGCGGCCGCTCTAGGCAAAGTCAGGCCCTTGGGGCGGACCGGCTTCAGCCAGCCTGCGGCTGTCTTCCACCTTGGCGGGCTATGGTGGCCTAAGTCGCTACGCTCCAAGGCCACTCATACGCCCGCCATCCTAATGCCACAAGGGCTACTTTGCCCCGCAGCCGCCTTGCCAAGCCTAGGGGGTTAAAAAGTTTCTAGACCGTAGGCAAGGAGTGAAAAAGCTACGGCAGCACAATCTTCCCTATTGTTCTTAAAAGAAGTTATTATGAAGAGAATCGACTCCCTCCCACTCTATCAATCTCCAAAATAAGCTTTTAAGAGGGCTACTTGTTCTTGATTCAACATCTCTTGCCCGTCTATCAGTTTATTTAGGGCTTCAAGGGGCACACCAGAATTCTCACTCAAACGCTTGAGGTAGTCCGCCCCTTTGCTTTGTAGTTTTATCCGAATCAATTCCGCATAGTAGTCATTGGTCACTTTAAGGACAGTTGCCACATCCCGAATGTCGATGGTGTCACCCAGTAAATCAAAAACGGTCTGCAAATTCAAGAGGCCCGCCATACTGCGAATGACCTGCTTAATTTGGCGCAAGATATAATCATCTTCAATAAACATGCCGCTCCCTCCTATTGGCCGATAACTTCTACTTTAGGTTCTATATATAAGTTTGTAAATTCCATCCCATCAAACTTACCTCATTGATAAATTAATAATTTTATCCTACTCTAATATGTCAACTACTATAAGAATTTAATTGATCTGTTAGAAATTACGCTACTAAGTTATCTTTCACTTTGTAGAAGAGTACTTTTTTCCTCATTCCTAATGATATCAAAGTATTTTTTACAGCAAAATATTTCACTTTGATACTTTTCTCCACCATATAAGATACAATCTTGTAAATCACTGTATACCGTATGTTCTTGTCTCATTATCTTCTCATAAATTCTTTTTGCCTTTGATTCTCCACGTTCAACCGCTACGGAAAACGTCAACCCAGTAATATTGTATATCACAGGAAATATAATGGCATACTTTGCCCATATATCAATTATACGAGGATCAGAATTTATCAACATTTTATTTATTGGCTCAATCACATCTTTATTAGAAATGTGCAGAATTAGTGTAATTAACGGTCCAATAATCAGTAACATTCTATCTACTATTTTACTACAACTTACAATTCTTCTGATTGTAGGTAGTGGAAGCTCTATCCATAATATAATATACGAAACCAACGAAAGTCCTATCATCATTAAAATTCCTTTGATAGATTGTACTTCTTTAAAATTAAGCAACAAAATAAATATTGCTATTGGACTTCCATAATATAATATCATAGGGGTCTCTATTGTTGATATTGTAGATAATATATGAATGAATAATATAAACAAGTAAAAAAATAGTGTCTCGTTTTTATACCCTGGGAATATAAGCCATATAATCATAAAAATTGGTAATAACCAGACCAGAATAATCCACCCTAATTTCCACATTGCTATGTTTCTATCTCTAATGTATGTCGTATGATTTTTTTCGCTAATAATGAATTTTTTACTGCTACGAATAGATTCATAGCACGAACAAAATATGTCTAGCCATTTGCATGCTCGAGAAAAAAAACATATTATTCCGGTGACAATTATAATAGGTATAATGTCTTTCATATTTATTGTTCAACTCCCTTTGTTTAAATAGCGCAAGTCAGAAATAAATATTATATTGTTTCGATAACTTATTAATTTCCATTGTAGCATTTCGTTAGAGTGGTGTAAATATCCAAAAAAATTAAAGTTTGGTTGGGAATCAATAGCATATACTATTGAAATTTCAATCTCCTCATGACGTATAGCCACACACAAAAAAGGACCCAGCCCCTAACATTGAGGCTGGGTCCTTTTCATAACTAATCAAATGCTGACATTAAATCTGGGTTCTGGGTGGTTTGGAAGGAGACCTGACCCTCTTGGTCTGGTTGGGCTGTAGCCTCCAAAATATAGGCATGATTGTGACGCTTAACAAAGGCAATCACCTGCTTGCCGTCTTGGCGCACATAAATGGCCGACACTTCATAGCTCAAGTCGCTCTTACCTAGCTGCATGCCATAGAATTGGAAGCTTGCTGCTTGGCCGTCCACTTGGGCTTGGTTGAGGACTTGGTCGGGAACCGCCAAATCATAATAAGACAAGGCCGTTGCTGGCGTGGCAGCCTGATAAGTTTGGCCTTGGGCCTTACCGTAGGCTTCCATGACTTGGGCAATATGATCCCTTCTAAGGTCACTTGGCCCCGCAATGGTGCCCTCATCACTCGTCTGGCCACTGTCCCGATTGTCAGGATTGAGGTACCGCGCAAAGCCCTGACTCAATTCCTGGTTTTCGGTCTCTTTGAAATTCAACTGATTACTGTCAGCCAAATGAGCCTGGCTGTAGAGGACTTGGGGCTGACCTTGATGGAGGGTGAAGAGATAGAGATGACGCTGACTTGGGTCCGAATCGGTGGTCTCATAACTATCCAAGACCAGGTAATCATAACGAGCGTTTTTGACATTGCCCATGATATTCCAGGTCACCGCTTGCCCATTGACAGTGGCGTTTTTGAGACGATTGTCGCGATCGCCAATGCCCACAAAATCCTCCAAATGCAAAGGCCTATAGTCCTGCTTCATGCCTTGGGCCCATTTGAGGAAGAAGGAAGCAAAGGCTTGCTTATCCCAATTGAGATAGTGTTGAAAGTCCGCTGACTCTTGCTCAATGCGCTGACTATCTTGGGGGTGGAGACCCTTAAGCCGCTCCCCTTCTTGATAGGCCGCAGTAAAAGGCGCTTGGACTGAAGACCGCGCATCTTCACTTAGCGAATCGCGGTAGTCCAATTGTTTTTGATAAGCCGCTTGCATCTGCTTGAAATAAGAGGGCTGAGCCTGAGCGTTGGTTGGCTCCTGGCTGGCTTGCGAGGCCCCTTGAGATTTGGCCTCACTTGCTGACTGACTACTTGACTGGCTGTGACTGGATTGACTAGTAGACACACTGCTGACGGATTCACTGGTCACAGAATTTGCGACCTGTCTGCTAGTAGCTCCCTGATTGCCTTGACCATACCCACACCCACTCAGGGCTAGGGCTCCAATAACCGTACCGACGAGTAATGCATACCGCTTACTCATGGTGACGCGCCTCCTTTTTACTTGTGACTTTTACTTACAGCCTTATTATAGTCCTCACAAAGAAAAAAACAAGGGCTTACATGGTTTAAATATAGACTATTTTGTGTCTTATTCTAGACTAATTTGCCACCTTATTTTTTGGCCCTTACTTAAAGAAATCGAGGTGGCCAAGTCTTTGGCTTAAGGCCCAATTTCCTAATCACAGTCCCAGCCTTGGCCTGGTCGGGTGCGGACAAAGTGGCCCCTGTGGCCTATAGGATGGCGGGCGTATGAGTGGCCTTGGAGCGCAGCGACTTAGGCCACCATAGCCCACCAAGGCGGAAGACTCGCACGGCGAGGCTAGAGCCGGTCCCGCCACAAGGGCTCCACTTTGCCCTAAGCACCCGACCCGGCCAAGGCGGCAGATTAAAGCAGACACAAAAAAAGACAGAGGTCCTTCAGACCTCTGTCCTCCACAAGCTTTAGCTTGTCTTATTTACCGAATGACTTAACGCGATCTTGGTCAGCCATGTATTCTTTGTCGCCAGCTGGCGCTACCACGCTACCGAATGGCGCTTGGGCACGTAATTTCCAAGTAGATGGGATATTGTATTTAGCGGCTACTTTTTCGTCTACTAATGGGTTGTAGTGTTGCACGTTCATGCCGATGTTTTGTTCAGCCAATGCCAACCATACTGCGTATAAGTTGATCCCGTGTGCTTGTTCTGACCAAATTGGGAAGTTGTCAGCGTAGAGTGGGAAGTTAGCTTGTAAGCCTTCTACGACTTCTTGATCTTCGAAGAAGAGGATGGTCCCAGCCCCTGCTGCGAAACCTGCTAAACGACCCTTAGTCCCTTCAAAAGCTTCCGCTGGCGTTACCTTTTCAAGTTCGCTGTAAGCAATCTCGTTCCAGAAGTCTTCTGACTCTTTGCCAAAAAAGATGACAGCACGGCTAGATTGAGAGTTGAAGGCAGATGGTGCTTCCTTCATGGCTTTTTCTACGATTTCAACAAGAGCATCGTTAGAAACTGGAAGTTCCTTACCGAGTGCATAAATTGAACGACGTTTTGCTTGTAATTGGTTAAAGTTTGACATATGAATTACCTCTATTCTTTCTATTTTGTATGTTCTGAATCTCTAGGAATATTTCATTTACTTATATTATTGGGCGCTTTGGGCAATGGCCTTTTCTAAATCATCCACCACATCTTGCATGGTGATGCGCTTGAGTTCATTTTCCATGGCGGATTGGACTTGTAGCAATTTGCCATCCACCGCTTGGTGAATATTGCGGCCAATCGGGCACTCCTGATGTGGGTTAGGATGGAAATTGAAGAGCCCATCCTTGTCAACACTGTCTACCGTGACATAGATATCATAAAAAGTGATGGCATCCAGGGGCTTGGCCAAGCGTGACCCTCCACTGCCTTGACGCGACTCGATAATGCCAGCCGCCTTCAAGCCGGATAGGACCGACCGCACGACCACGGGATTGACCTGAATGCTCTCCGCTAGGAAGTTACTGGTCACACGCTGCTGGTCTTGTCTCAAATAGATGACGGCCAATGAATGGATTGCAATGGTAAAGCGACTTGATATTTGCATAGACTCACATCCTATTTCTTGCTTTCTAACCATGGTTGTGACGACTTAAGGATGCTGAGCATCCGTCTGCCTGGTTTACCATTGGCTACTGGGACAACTCTTAGTCTACCCTCCTTTATTTGTGAAATGCTAACTTGTAACTTTCCGTGTTACAAGTTTATATTTAAAGCTTATCACCCACTCTTTTATTTGTCAACCCCATTGACTTATAATTATTAGAGGTCCATTTTTCCTTGATATAGAGCCCTTTCTTGCCAATTTGACTTAGCCAGAACGAGTTCAAGGACAAATTTTTTTGAGTCCTGCACCTTAGCCCCCTCCCATTTGCCCTAACCCTAAACACGAACGAGGCCATTTTTCTTGGCCCCGGCCATTCGTTTTTTAGCCACAAGGCCTGACATTTCTGTTATAATCATAGCAGAAGCCCCTTGCAAGGGCTGGCCATTACCAAGCATTCTAGGAGGACCGCTAATCCATGACCCATCTATCTGATATTGAAATCGCCAACTCTGTTACCCCTCGCCCCATCGAAGACATCGCGGCTTCAGTGGGCTTAAAACCTGAAAACCTCTTCCGCTACGGCCATCACATCGCCAAAGTGGACCTGGCTTCCCTGCCCAAAGAAGCAAGCAAGCCTGGCAAACTAGTCCTAGTGACTGCCATCACCCCTACGCCTGCCGGCGAAGGTAAGACCACGACCTCAGTAGGTCTGGCTGATGCCCTGACCCTGATTGGCAAGAAGGCCGCCATCGCCCTGCGCGAACCGTCCCTTGGCCCAGTCTTTGGGGTCAAAGGGGGCGCCGCTGGGGGCGGCTATGCCCAAGTCATTCCTATGGAAGATATCAACCTGCACTTTACCGGGGACTTCCATGCCATCGGCGCAGCCAACAACCTGCTGGCGGCCATGCTGGACAACCACATCCACCACGGCAATGCCCTAGGCATCGACAGCCGTCGCATCACTTGGAAACGGGTGGTCGACATGAACGACCGCCAGTTGCGTCATATCGTCAACGGTCTCCAAGGCAAGATTAACGGCGTACCGCGCGAAGACGGTTACGACATCACCGTGGCTTCTGAAATCATGGCGGTCCTCTGCTTGGCGACCAGCCTATCTGACCTCAAAGAGCGCCTGGCCCGCATCATCGTAGCCTATACCTTCGACGGTCGTCCCGTGACGGCCGCTGACCTCAAGGCTGAGGGCGCTATGGCCACCCTGCTAAAGAATGCCATCAACCCTAACCTGGTTCAAACCCTGGAAGGCACTCCTGCCTTTGTCCACGGCGGGCCATTCGCTAACATCGCCCACGGCTGTAACTCAGTCCTAGCTACCAAGCTAGCCCTCCGCCAAGCCGATTATGTGGTCACCGAAGCTGGCTTCGGCGCTGACCTAGGGGCCGAGAAATTCCTAGACATCAAGTGCCGCCTGGCTGACTTAGAGCCTGACGCAGTCGTGCTAGTTGCCACCATCCGGGCCCTCAAGATGCACGGTGGCGTGCCTAAGACGGACTTAGGTCCTGAAAACGTGGAAGCCGTCAAGGCTGGCTTGCCTAACTTGGACAAGCACTTGGCTACCATCCAAGAATCCTTTGGCCTGCCAGTGGTTGTGGCCATCAACAAGTTCCCAACCGACACCGAGGCTGAACTTGAGGCCGTCTACCAAGCCTGCCAAGCCCGTGGCGTCGACGTATCTATCTCTGATGTTTGGGGCCAAGGCGGGGCCGGCGGTCGTGATTTGGCTGAGAAAGTAGTGGCTCTGACGGAGGCTCCTAAGGACTTCCGCTACATCTACGACCTAGATGATTCCATCCAAGATAAGATCACCAAAATCGTCCAAAAGGTCTACGGTGGCGCAGGCATCAGCCTAACCCCAGCAGCCAAGCGTGAGCTCAAGGAGCTGGAAGACCTGGGATTCGGTCAGCTACCAATCTGTATGGCCAAGACCCAGTACTCCTTCTCCGACAATGCTAGCCTGATTGGCGCACCTAAGGACTTCACTGTCACCATTAAGAAACTCAAGGTTTCTGCCGGCGCCGGCTTCATCGTGGCCTTGACCGGTGACATCATGACCATGCCAGGTCTGCCTAAATCCCCTGCCGCTGAACGTATCGACATCGATGCCGACGGCAAGGTGACCGGCCTCTTCTAATCTAATCCGAAACAAGCAAAGAGCCCCTGCCAGATGGCAGAGGCTCTCTTTATTTATCTTGTAAACTTGGCAAATAATGCAACAAGGCATGGGCCACGCCGTCTTCTTGATTGGATAGGGTCACATAGTCCGCCTGGGCCTTAATGGCCTCACTGGCATTGGCCATGACCACCGCCTGGCCGACCACCTGGAACATGGCCAAATCATTGGTTCCATCGCCAAAGGCCATGAGTTCCTGGCGGGTCAGACCTTCCCGCTCCTGGATATACTGGATACCCAGGGATTTCTGAGCCAGACGCGGCGTCACTTCCAGATAAGGAATGCTGGTCTGGTAGAGACCGATTTCGGCTTCTGGATAGGCTGCTGGCAGATAGGCTTTGACCTCTTCCATGAGCTCATGGTCGAAGGTTACTAGCATGAGCTTGAAAACCTTGCGCCAAGGGGCCTGGAAGAAGTCCTCATAGTCCACCAAGACATAGTCTAGACCAGTCAAGTTCTGCTCGTAGGCCACACAGTCATCGTAGCGGTCCACAAACCAGGTCTGATCGTCGAAGACACTGATGCTGAGGTCAGGATAACGACCTCTTAAATCCAGGACCAGGGTCTTAGCTAATTCATATTCCATCCGGACCTCATGAATGACTTGGTGGCCCTCAGGGCTGGCTTGGAAAATATAGCCCCCATTGAAGCCCACATGGACATCATGCAGTCCCAGCTGGTCGATGGCTTCCCGCATTTCCATAGGCGAGCGGGCCGAGACCAGGGTCAGGGGCAGTCCAACTTGACGAATGACCTGGGCCGTCTCCGGGCTAATGCGGCCGTCCTCCCGCAGAATGGTTCCGTCCATATCGGAAAAAAGATGTCTAATCATGGCTGCCTCCTTGTGAGCATGTGCTTACTAATCGTTGACAGACGCCTCAATTATTGAGAATAAATTTCTCAAAATTGAATATTTTCATAAGAACCAAGAAGGCTAGAATCACGAGGAGAACTAAAACCGTGATGAAGACCACTGTTTCAAAGACACCTAGAATTAAGACCCCGGTGGATTGAGAAAGCAAGATACCGATGATTGGCATTACGATGATCATGGATACCCCTTGGGCTGACTTACTGTTCTTCAAATATTGTGAACTGCCAATAATCAGCAAGATTGATAAAAAGACCAGCAGAGGCGAAATCACTAGGATTACTAATATCCAGGTCAGATTAGGCAAGATCAGATGCCCAAAATAGCCCCAGCCTAGTGTATTCACCACTAAGGTATAAGCCAGAGAGGAAAGCGTGGACAGGGCCAAGGACGGCAAGGCACAACCTAAGGCTTTTCCTAGAATCAGGACTTTTGGCGATAGGGGCGTGTATAAGAGGCCCTCCAAAGTCTTGTGCTCCTTCTCCCCAATAAAGCTGTTGCTGGCTAATAGCGTCGCAAACATAATAGGCTGCAACATAAATAGCGGTAAGAAGAAGTAGGTCAAGACAGCGTAGAGGGGTATGGTTTCCTTGGTCAGATAAGCTGGATAATCTGACCTGGATGAGCTTAAACTGTTCAAGAAAAGTATTAAGACCCACTATGCTAGCCGACATTTCCTTACTCGTGCCCACAAGTAATATGAGTGTTGGAAGGACAATACTGAAGATAATGGCCATGGACAGTAAGGACAGCAGTAAGCCTTTCTCCTTGACTAATTCCTTGTATTCCTTTTTGATCATGACCTTTAATTGCTGTCTATTCATGGCTATCTACCCCGATAATTCTAAAGTATATTTCTTTGACGGTTTCCCTTACTTTATAGACATAATGAATGTCATTTCCTTTTTGAACTAAGCTTCTGACCAGGTCAGCTAGCTGATCATCATTCTCCACTGAGATGGTAAATTCATCCTGAAGATTCCCGCTTACTTGACCATGGGCAAGTAATTCCTTGATATGGTCAGGCTTAAATTTACCTTCAAAATGAACTTGCTTATCTTGGAGGCGTAGCTTATCCACTGCATCGCTGATCAGTATCTTTCCTTCAGAAATAATGCCAATACTATCGACTACGCCATCCATCCCGTATAGATAGTGGGTGGACATGATAATGGTCACGCCCTCTTGCTTGAGGGTCTTAATGAAGTCATAAAACTCATCAATGGCAGCTGGGTCTAGCCCTGTTGTTGGCTCATCCAAAATCAAGACCTCAGGATTATGGAACATGGCTCTA
>ERZ772977.855-NODE-855-length-17415-cov-37.737039_pt1 | contig 17415 bp, 14 predicted proteins | sample MGYA00511131_ERZ772977 | MGnify/ENA primary metagenome ERZ772977 (study PRJEB29015, sample SAMEA2737935) | human oral metagenome | biome: human oral; feature: human-associated habitat; material: dental | place: China | collected 2151 ...
AGGGCGGCGGCGGGCTTGAGCTTGAGGGCCGGGGAGTCGGTGTGGGCGCCGACGACGCGAAGACCCGCTCCCGACCCCAGCGCCTCGGGCAGCACCCAGGCGGCGATGGCGCCGTCGCGGATGACGTAGCCACGGCGCGGTAGGCCGTCCTCCCAGGAGACGGTCTCGTCGGCGCGGGCGAAGCCGACCCCCTCCAGGCGCCGGACGACCTCGGCGGCGGCGTGGTAGGAGCTGGGCGAGGCGGTGACGAAGTCGATGAGCGAGTCGGTGTAGGCGTCGTCGTCCCGCAGGATCTCGCCGGCGACGGCGTCGTCGGCGAGAGCACCGGAACGGAGGCTGGGCGAGGCACTGGCGGGCGTGCTGGCGGCATCAGTCATGGCCCCAGTCTTCCACCGGCCCATCTTCAGACCAGGCAACGTGTCCGGTCTTCCCGCGACGTGTGCGACTTCAGTCCTATAGACAGGACAAGTGACTCACTTTTATAGTTGCAAACGTTCCCGAGAACGATTGCAAACGGTGTTTCCGCTACCCACGCCCACCACAAGGAAGTGAGAACCATGACTGTCCCCGCACCCAACCTCCGCGGTCTCAACCCGGCCCCCGTCACCCCCTTCACGCCCGATGGCGAGATCGACTTTCCCGCCATCAAACGCCTGGGTTCCTGGCTCGGCACCTTCCCGGAGGTGACCTCACTGGTCGTCCTGGGCCACGCCGGCGAGGGGACCTTCCTCACCCAGGCCGAGCAGGTCGCGGTCATCGAGGCCTTCGTCGCCTCGACCGACGGACGGGTCCCTGTCGTCGCGGGCATCACCGGCGAAGGAACCAAGGTCGCGGTCGAGGAGGCCCAGCGCGCCGTCGACGCCGGCGCCACCGCGGGTCTGATCTACCCTTCCCACGGCTGGCTGCGCTTCGGCTTCCAGCCGGGCGCCCCACAAGACCGGTACAGGGCCATCTACGAGGAGACCGGCCTCAACGAGATCCTCTTCCAGTACCCGGACGTCACCAAGTGCAGCTACGACCTCGACACCCAACTGGAGATCGCGGCCCTGCCTGGCGTTCACTACACCAAGAACGGCGTACGCAACATGAAGCGGTGGGACACCGAGATCCCCGTGCTGCGTGAGGCATTCCCGGACCTGACCATCATGTCCTGCCACGATGAGTACCTCCTCCACACGATGTTCGACGTGGACGGCCTCCTCGTCGGATACGGCAACATCGCCCCCGAGCTACTCATTGAACTTCTCAAAGCCGGCCAGGCGCACGACTACGACGCCGCTCGCGCTGTCCACGACCAGTTGCTTCCGGTGACGAAGACCGTCTACCACCGGGGGTCCCACATGGAGGGGACAGTGGCACTCAAGGAGGCTCTCGTCGCACGCGGCGTCCTAGAGACCGCCACAGTTCGCTCACCGCTACTCCCGCTCGCCGACGGCGCTCACGAGGAGATCGCTGCCGCTCTGAAGGCCGCAGGTCTGGGCCAGGCCGAGATCCCGAATTAACCCAAGTCCTCCGGCCCAGCCCCTTCCTCTCGGCCCGGGGGCGCGCGTCAGCGCCCCCGGGCCGAACACCACCTACCCGCATCCCCACGTCCACGACGGAGTCGGCCGTGATCCTCGCTCAGTTCCTCGTCTTCATTCTGTTCATCGTCATCGGCGCCCGGCTGGGCGGAATCGGTGTCGCCTTCGCCGGCGGCGCAGGAGTCGCCGTCCTCAGTCTGCTCGGCGCAGCCCCCGGCGACCTCCCCATGCAGGTGATCGTCTTCATCATGGTGGTCATCTACGCCTCCTCAGCAATGCAGGTGGCCGGGGGCCTCGACTACCTCGTCAACCTCACCGATCGTTTGCTGCGTGCGCACCCCAAGTACCTCGCGCTGCTGGCACCCCTCGTGACCTACCTGCTGACCCTGTCGGCCTCGACCGGCCAAGTTTCCTTCGCCACAATGCCCGTCATCGTCGAGGTCGCCAAGGAGAACAATATCCGCCCCACCAGGTCTCTGTCCGTGGCCGTGGCCGGTTCCCTGCTGGGCATCACCGCATCCCCGATCTCGGCCGCCGTCGTCTTCCTGTCCACACAGCTGGAGAAAGGCCGGACGGGCTGGACCTTCATCGATCTCATCCTCGTGTCGATTCCCGCGACCCTCCTCGGGACGATGGCCACAGCAGCCTTCTTCATGGTGTGGGACAAGGCCCGCGGCAACGACCGGCTCGACGCCGTACCCGAGTACCAGCGTCGGCTCAAGGCCGGCGAAATCGCCCCATCGAAGCATGAGCCCCACGAACTGAGGAAAGGGGCACGGCTCTCCGTCCTCATCTTCCTCCTGGCCCTGGTCGTCGTCCTGGTCTACTCGATCCTCATCTCCGAAAAGGTCGGTGTCATCTCCAACCCGGTCATGGACGCCGGACAGTGCCGAATCTCCATCATGCTCGCGGCAGCCGGAGCCATCCTGGTGTGTTGCCAGGCCGACCCCAAGAAGATTCCCGGGTCCTCGATCTTCAAGACCGGCATGAACGCCTGCGCGTGCATCCTGGGCGTGGCCTGGCTGGGAACCACGTTCATGACCGCCAATCAGGCCTGGATCAAGACCCACTTGGGCGACACTCTGACCTCCATGCCCTGGATCTTCGCGATCCTGGTCATCATCGCCTCATCCCTGCTGTACTCGCAGGCCGCATCCACCAAGGCCCTCTTCCCCACGGCATTGGCGATCGGCGTGTCTCCGGCAATGGTCGTGGCCTGTTTCCCGGCGACATCAGCGCTGTTCATCCTGCCCACCTACCCAACGCTGACAGCCGCCGTCGATCTCGACGACACCGGGACGACCAGGCTCGGGACCAAGTTCTTCGACCATCCCTTCCTCATCCCGGGACTCATGGCGACGACGCTGAGCGTCATATTCGCTTTCGCCCTGACCTCCGTCGTCGTCTGAGTACCGTCCACCCACCATCTACTATCGAGCCGGGCCGGGGCAGCTGTTTGCCACGGCCCGGCAGCGGCGCCCACTGACCATATCCAGGCACTACGATGCGATGCGTCCGTCGTTTTCCGCAGGAGAGGTTGCTCGCCATGAAGTCCGTGACACTCAAGGACGTAGCGGCTGCGGCAGGCGTCTCGGTCTCGACAGTCTCCAGAGTGCTCGACGAGCGCCTGCCCGCATCGAAATCGCCCTCTGCCCAGCGGGTTCGACAAGTCGCCGCCGAGCTCGGTTACCGACGCCACCCGGCCGCCTCCGCACTGCGTCGAGGAGATACCGGGACGGTGGGTGTTCTGGTTCCTCGCCTGACGGACACGGTCATGGCACTCCTGTTCGAGGCGCTGTACGCGCGGGCAGCCGCTCGCGGGTTCTTCGCCCTGGTCTCCGTATGCGGTGATGACCCGGACGAGGAGCAGCACGCCGTCGACTCGCTACTGGCCCGGCGGGTCGACGGACTGATTCTGGCCACAGCACGGCTAGGAGACACTCTGCCCAAGACGTTGAGGGAGAACGGGGTACCCCATGTGCTGGCCCTGCGTTCCGATGGGGTCTCACCGTCGTCGGTATGCGACGACGAACTCGGCGGATACCTGGCGACACGGCACCTCATCGACCTCGGGCACAGGCGGATCGGTATCCTGCCGGGCCCGGACTTCGCCTCGACGGCGCATCGTCGTTTGGCCGGTTTTCGACGGGCGATGAGCGAGGCGAACCTTGCTGTTATTGAAGATAACGTGCGGCACAGCGGCTTCGGATTTCACGCGGGTTATGACACAGCCGAGGCCATGATCACCGACGACCCATCGATCACTGCGGTCTTCGCAGCCAATGATCGCCTGGCAATGGGGGCGGTCTCCGCCGCGGCTCATCTCAGCCGACCGGTTCCCGACTCGCTGAGCATCGTCGGTTACAACGACATCCCCGTCTCCTCCCAGCTCGCCGTCCCGTTGACCACCGTGCGCGTGCCCTTCGACCAGATCGCCGCCAACGCGCTGGATCTCCTCCTCGCTCAGACCCAGGGATCCTCCTTCGAGGCGGCAACAAGCCGCACCTCGCTCCCCTCACTCATTCCACGACGCTCCACCAAACAGAAACGAGACACACAGTGACCCGAGCAGCCCACTCCACAGAACCCGAAGACCTCCCCGAAGCAATTGTCATCCCGCCCGCCTCATCCACTCCCGTGCGCGCTGTCCTGCTCGATGCCGACGGCGTTCTTCAGCTCATCGGCACCCCGTGGGGCGAGGCGCTGACCCGCGGCGGCGGACCCGCCTTCGCCCAGGCCATGATCGATGGCGAGACCGACGCCCTGGCAGGCCGGGAGACCCTGACCGAGCTGCTGGAGCGGGTGGTGAAGGACCTGGGGCTGGAGCTGCGCGCATCGGACCTGTTGGAGATGTGGCACCGGGCCACGCCCGACCCTCTGGCCTGGCAGCTCGTGAGGGACCTGCGCGAGGCGGGATACACAACGGTCCTGGCCACCAATCAGCAGTGGGAGCGTCGGGCCTGGATGCGCGAGCAGCTGGGCTATGACGGCCTGTGCGACATCGACGGCTACTCCTGCACGCTGGGGGTGGCCAAGCCGGATGCCGCCTACTTCCAGCGGCTGCTGGAGCTCGCAGGGGTGGAGGCGGACCAGGCCCTGTTCGTCGATGACAGCGCCACCAACATCGCCGCGGCCCGCGAGGTGGGCTTGCGCACTATCCACCACCCGGCCGACGCCGGCGGCGAGCTCCTGCGCCGCGAGGTCGCCCAGGCCTTGACGCTGGCCGCCAGTCCGTCGCGAGGATGAGCCGGCGGACACCGTTCCTCCTTTCGGAACTTGCCCATCCGGCGCGCGAGGGGAAGACTCCCCCTGACACCAGCGATCAGTGAAGGACGACTCATGGCAGGAACGACGGCGGACGACCGGGCCTCCGAGACCACCACCGCTACGGAGCCTGCAGCGTCCTCCCTCCAGCCCCCCATCTCCAACGCCCGCCGCGCCCCCGAGATCTTCCTGCGCCTCATCACGGCGATCCACTCCGTCCTGCCGGGCTTCGTGCGCAGCCGGCTTCCGGTGACCTTCATCGGCTACGCGATCATCAACGGCTCGGCCTTCTTCCTGGACATCACCTGCCTGTGGGTGTTCTACAACCACCTTCACTGGTTCTACCCGGTGGCGGTCACGGTCGGCTACGCCATCGCCGCCGTCTACTCCTTCCTGCTCAACCGTTGGCTGAACTTCCAGGCTCATGGGCACGTCATCGAGCAGGGGGCGGGCTACACGGCCGGCATCATCAGCCAGTACGTCATCTTCATTCTCGGGCTGTCCTCGCTGCTGCACTGGTTCGGGGTCAATGCCGAGCTGGCTCGCGTCATCTCGGCCTGCTGCGAGGGGATCTACCTCTACGTGTTCATTCGGCTGTGGGTGTTCCGCGGGGTGCCGGAACCCGCGCGGGCGCGCCACTGAGGGCCCGCGCGCTCACCAGTAGGCGCGGGTCGTCTCGGTGGGGCCGTCGAGCTCGGTGAAGCCGGCGTCGGTGACGCTGACGGGCCGGGTGGTGGTCTCCCACTGCTCCCGGCTGGGCACGACGACGCGCACCCGGTAGCCGTCGTCGGCCCAGGCCCGCCGCACGGCGGGATCCATGGCCGGGCTCTCCCAGGCGAGCTGGGCGGCGTGACCGCACTGGGCGGCGAGCTTGCCCGAGGTCATCTCATGCAGGGGCGTGACCTCGATCGTCACCAGAGCCCCGGCGGAGGCCGACGCCGACCCGAGGGCGATCTCAGCTGCTGCGGCCGGGTCCCGTTCAGCTCGGGCAGTGACCGCGGCCGGTGGTGGTGGCAGCTCGTCACCAGTCGGGAAGTGGGTGCCCTCCACCTGGGTCTTGGCCAGGGCACCGGGCAGGGGGCGCACCGGGCCGGGGACGAAGGCCCGCGCGGCGGCCTGCCCCCAACCCGACGGGCCGTCCTGGGTGACGGTGACGCCGTCGATCCCCTGGACCTCCTCCCAGCGCTTACCACGAGCACGACGCACGATCTTGCGGATGCGTCCATCGCGCCAGTAGTCGACGGCCCGGTTCCACGGCCCGCCCGGGGCGGAGGCGGGCGCGGCCAGGAGAGCAACGACGGCTCGGGCGGCGGCCTCGGCGACGTCGATGCGCCGGGGCGGGTGAACCTTGTCGTAGCGCACGGCGATCTGCATGCCCCAGGGGACCGCGTGGTCCGGGTGACCGGACAGGGAGGGCGGCTGCGGCGGAGAAGACGGTGAATGAGACGACGGCAAGGAGTGCGGCACGGGCAGGAGCCTACGGGGTCGTTGTCGACGGCGTCAGGTCCCATCTGCGCTCCACTCCTGGACGACCACCCGGCCCATGGGGACGATCGACCAACACTATTTCCCACCAGATGGCGGATAAACGACGCGCGAAGATCCTCCTGGGGCAGGAGATGAATCCAGCGACGAGTCGTTTAAGTTGCCACCATGCAACCTCCTGTTCCGTCCACCGTCCCCGATCTCCCCGGCCCGGCACCGTCGGCCACGCCTCCCTCTCGCCCACGGATGTTCAACGGCGCAACTGTTCACGGCATCACCGGGACCAAGTGGCTGCGCCACCCCGCAGAGATTCCGTTGCTCGTCGCCGCCGCGATCACCACTTTCCTGGGTTACTTCGGTTGGTTCGGCATCATCGCCTGGCTGGCCTCCTCCTCCGACGCCACGGGTGTGGAGGCCGAGGTCCGCAGCCTCTTCCTGGACGGCGGGACCCTGTCACAGGTGGTCCTGGTCATCCCCCTCTTCCCTCTCATCGTGTGGATCATCCGCGCCGTCACGTACGCCCAACTGCGGGCGAGCTCGGTGCAGATGTCTCCCACCCAGTTCCCGGAGGGCTACCGGATGGTTGTCGAGGCGGCCCAGGAGTTCGGCCTGCGGCGAGTCCCCGATGCTTACGTGGTGCTGGGCAACGGTCAGATCAACGCCTTCGCAGCCGGCCACGGCTTCCGACGCTTCGTGGCCGTCTACTCCGACCTGTTCGAGATCGGTGGGCAGGCCCGCGACCCCGAGGCGCTGCGCTTCATCATCGGCCACGAGGTCGGTCATCTCGCGGCCGGTCACGTCTCCTACCTCCGTCTCATCTTCTCCCAGCTGGTCAGCTACGTCCCCTTCCTGGGGCAGGCCTTCTCGCGGGCCCAGGAGTACACGGCGGACAACCACGGCTACGCCTACTCGCCTGAGGGCGTCCCCGGCGCCATGGGGGTCCTCTCCGGCGGCAAGTACCTGGGGGCCGAGGTCAACACCCATGCCCTGGCCGATCGCGCCACCCGGGAGAAGGGGTTCTGGCTCCACATGAGCAACTGGCTCTCGACTCACCCGATCAATACCTGGCGCGCTCACGCCCTGCGCGACCGCAGTCGCCCAGGACGAATCATGATCCGCCCGCCGGAATCGACCGCCTGGTTCCCGCCCTCGGCTCCCAGCGGCAGCGGATGGTCGGACTCCTGGCCGACGCCACAGCAGATGCGCTCGGTGCTGGACTCCACAACCACGAGCGTGCCCAGCGAGGAGCAGTTCGGCCGCTACCCGGGCGTTGCCTACGAGACTCCCCGCAATGAGCTGCGTTGGGCCTCCCCCGTTCCCGTTTCGGTGGGGACCGAGCCGGCCGGGCAGGCGGTCCCAGCCCCTGCCGAAGCGCAGCATCCCGAGTCGTACGGATACACCCCGTCAGCCGGGCGGGAGGATGAGCTCGCGGGAGACTCCGACGCAGCCCCCTCCACCCCGCCGGCTCCGGAGGATCGAGGCGACTGGCCCGGCCAGGCCTGAGACCGGCCCGGTCCCGCACGTCCCTATCAGCACGGCGGCGCCGGTTGGAGAACGCTCACGTTCTCCAACCGGCGCCGCTCTGTGTCTGTCATGCGATTGTGCCCTGTGCCTGCGTTGACGCGCCGGGAGCCTCAGCTCGGGGCGACGGCGCTGGCCGCCGTGGTGAAGGAGCTCAAGGCATCCCACAGGTCCGCCGCGGCGTCGGCGACATGAATGGCCTGGCAACGGGCGGCGAGATCGTCGAGCTCGGCCAGGCGCTGGCCAACCGACTCGACCACGCCGGAGGCCGCGGCGGACAGCTCAGCGGCCGTGGCCGGCAGGGCCGGGTCGGTGGAGGCGGGCGAACCGGTCCACAGCATGAGGAGCTGGTTGGGAATCGTCATCATGCGGCTGGCCTCCCCGATGTACGCCACGACCTGGGCCGCAAGCGCTCGGTGCGCCTGGGCCTGCCGCTCCATCTCCGCAATGCCGTCGTTGAGGGACTCGATGAGGTCAGGAATCGCCTCTGCCGAGTACTGCGGGTCTCCGACGCCGTCGATGAGCTCGACGGTGAACAGTGAGGTGATGGTGGCGTGCAGACGGGCCAGTGCGATGCGGAAACGGGTCCGGGCGCTGTTGGTGTCGAGCTCGGCCAGGGTGCTGACGAGGCGAGCCACGAGCGGGCTGACCAGCCCCTGCATCTGGGTCCACAGATCCAGCAGGTCGGCCAACGGCTTGACCCGGGAGTCGGAGCGGTCCAGGGCGGCGATCCGCTCGGGACTCAGGCGCGGGTCCTCCAGAGTCTGGGTCAGGCCCTTGCCGGCGGCCTTGAGCGAGGCCGACAGCTCGGCGAGCTGCTGCTGACCAGACATCCAGGAGTCGAGCCCGGTGGCGATGGTGGTGACCGAGTCGAGCATGACGCGTAGGTCCCCGGTGGCTCCCGGCCGCACCGGAGTGCCGTCGGAGAGCTCTTCGCGTCCCGCCACCTCCAAAGGCAGGGCCGTGTTCTGGAACTCCTCATAGGAGGACAGGCCCGCCCCAGTCAGCAGCTCAGCGATGCGACCGAGCCCCTGCTCAGCCGCTGTCCGACGATTGGCCCCGGCACCGATGGCCTGGTCCTCGACGGCGCGGGCGTCGCGGTAGATGGCGCAGGCGGTGTCGAACAGGTCGGTGCACACCGGTCGACTGCGCACCGAGAGGTAGCCGCCGTCGGACAGCGGAGTGACGGTGGCGAAGACGTCGTACTCACTGCCGTCGGCGGCGAGGTTGCGTACGTAGGCGGCGAAAGGGCTGCCGGTCTTGAGGGTGTCCCACATGGCCTTGAAGGCGCCACCAGGCATCTCCGGGTGGCGGATGATGTTGTGCGGAGCGCCGGAGAGCTCATCACGCCGGTACCGGGAGAGCTCGATGAACACGTTGTTCGAGTGGCGGATGACGCCGCGCGCGTCAGTGGTGGAGAAGAAGAGCTGGTCCACGCCCACCTCGTGGGTGGCTCCGGTGACCTGTGGCATAACGAGTGCTCCTTGAAGTGATTGGGCGCGACGGCGTCCGGCTCAGCAAGAGGCGAAATCCTCACCCCTCGTCCGCTGAATTCCGGCTGGACAGTTGAACAATAACATCCCGTTTCCGAAAAGAAATCTGACAAGTTCCCGTAACTGACCGACCATACGGCCACACCGCACGTTCAGAATGTGCGTTTTTTCACTCGTCACAACACATCGCCTCACACTGACATCACGACCCCCTGACACGGCGACAACCCACCCTCCCCTCCCCTGCAGTAATGGTCACCGGAAAACGGCGAACTCGCGCCCCAGAAGAACACCATCGACACTACTTATGCGCGTAAACACCCATCCAGAACACGACGTCGACTGCATAACGCTGAAACCCGAACTGAAGACCTTATGAAAACAGGAGAAACGTGCCAAGCAGCTTCCCAGCAAACTTTGAGTTATATTGAAGTGCCTCCACAGGGGCAGTGGGTTACATAGTGACTGCCGCCGGACGGAACCGGTCGCGAGGGTTGGGGAGCCCGATGACCGATCGGATTTCGAGGCCGCCCGGGTTGATAGGGAGCCCGGCGCGAGTCGCTCTGGCGAAGGAGGGTGACTCCGCCTGGAATTATGGGATCCAGGCCGACGCCACCCTCAACGACAGGGGCCTGTGGGTCTCGGAATTCTCCGAGCCCCACAGGCCGCGTCATTTTTCGACGTCATTGCGTCGGTTTCTTCTCCACACTCCCGTCTATCGAATAAGGCGGGGAAGCAGACGGACACCGATCGCCATGACTACGAGCTCCACCAGGGTCTGAGTCACCACAGCAATCGGCGCCATCCCCATAGAATCGGGCAGTGCCAGAGCCAACGGCAGAACCACCAGCGAGTTACGGGTAGTCCCGGAGAAGGCGAGAGCCAGGCGCTTCTGACGTCCCTGGTGAGCCGTGCGCCCGGCGACGTCTCCCACAGCCGGCATAACAAGAGCGAAAGTCACGAAGAGGGGAACAACCCGGGCGACGACGTCGGGCCGGGAGGCGACATAGGGAACCTGGGAGGCGACAACGAACACCAGGGTCGCCATCATGAGCGGAACCATGAGCGCCGTCGTCGCTGAAGCGAGCCGGGCGGCTGGCCGGAACCGGGGAGAAGCACGCCGAGTAAGGATCGATAGCCCCATGGGCAGTGCGATCATGAGGACGAAAGCCTGCGCGAAGGGTTGCCAGCTGATACCACCGCCCTGAGCCCCAGGTGAGCCGGCGGCGAAGGCCAGCCACAGTGGCAGGACGAGGGCCTGGATGAGCATGAGAGCCGGAGATGCCGCCAGGATACGCGACCATGCGCCGCCGGCCAGACGGGTGAAGACCATGACGTAGTCAACGCAGGGCGCCAGGAGCACCAGGAGGGTGCCGACCAGGAGCCCCGGCTCATCGGCCACCAGTCGGGACAGAGGCAGGACCACCGCCGGCACCACCAGGAAGTTGACCACCAGAAGCGCCGTCATGAACCGGGCGTCGGCGAAGGCGGCCCGCAGGCGATGGAAGGGGACACCGAGAAAGGTCGCGTACAGCAGCGTGACCAGCACCGGGGCGATAGCCACCTCAAGAAGGCTGTGGGCTGCAGGAGCGGCCAGCCCCAGGACAGCGCCGGCCACGAGCGCACCCAGGTACAGGACCACCTGGTGGCGCTCCATCCACGCGACCACCGGGGCCTCCTCGCCTGCGTCCTCCATGACGGAACCGTATCGCGACCGGACGGGACGGTGACCGCTGCCGGGCGTCTACGCCTCCAGGGAGTAGCCCGTCACCGGCCCGGCAGTGTTGGGCTGCCAACCCAGCGCCGGGGCGACATGCTCAGCGAAGGCCTGGAGGATGTGGAGGTTGAAGTCGACGCCGAGCTGGCTGGGGATGGTGAGCATGACGGTGTCTGCGGCATGAAGCGCCTCATCCTGGGCCAGCTGCTCGATCAGGACGTCAGGCTCAGCGGCATAGGTGCGCCCGAAGGTCGACTGCAGGCCATCGATGACGCCGATCTGGTCGCGGGAGTCCTCACCGCGCAGGGCGAAGAACCTGCGGTCGATGTCGGAGATGATCGGGAAGATCGATCGCGAGACACTCACGCGCGGGGTCCAGTCGTGGCCGGCCTCCTTCCAGGCCTCACGGTAGCGGCGGATCTGCTCGGCCTGGAGGTGGGAGAAGCCCTCACCGGTGGCCTCGGTCAGCAGGGTCGAGCTCATGAGGTTCAGACCCTGACGGGCGGTCCACTCGGCAGTCTCCCGCGAGCCAGCTCCCCACCAGATGCGACGGCCCGCGCCGGGAGCGTGCGGCTCGATGCGTAGGCGGGAGCTGGCGCCGGGGGCCATGCCGCCACTGGTGTCGAGGTCGGCCTGGGGGACGCCCCGTACGGCATCGAGGAACTGGACGGTATGGGCCCGGGCGACGTCGGCTCCGCGGGGGTCGGCGCTGCCGGTGTAGCCGAAGGTCTCCCAGCCGCGCCGGGCCTGCTCCGGCGAGCCGCGTGAGATACCGATGGCGATGCGCTGATCGGTGAGCAGGTCGAGGGCAGCAACCTCCTCGGCCAGGTAGAGCGGGTTCTCGTAGCGCATGTCGATGACGCCGGTGCCGACCTCGATGCGCTTGGTGCGGGCGCCGGCCGCGGAGAGCAGCGGGATGGGGGCGGCGGCCTGGCGGGCGTAGTGGTGGACGCGCCAGTAAGCCCCGTTGACGCCGATCTCGTCGGCGCCGACGGCGATCTCGACGGCGTCCTTGAGCGCCTGACCGGCGTCGGGGTCGCCGGGGCCGCGACCGTGTCCGTAGTGTCCGAAGCTGAGGAACCCAAATGCTTTCATGCAATCTTCAACTACACGGGCCGTCAGGACATTCCGGCGGTCGGCGCGAGCCACGTCACCCGGCTCCGGCCATCCCCTCTCGTACCAGCACCTGATTAATGCGGCCGATAGCGGCCGCGCACCCATCCTCGTCAGCCATCACCTCGCCCAGCGCTCCAGCGGTATCGGCCAAGGCGTCAGCGGCACGCAGCCTCTCAGCAAGAGCCTCTCCGGTGATGCGCATGAGCGGGCGTGGTGCCACGCCCAGCTCACGGAGGCGACCGGCCCAGAAGGACTGATCACCGAAGAAGGGGCTGATGACCTGCGGCGTCCCCGCATGGAGCGCGGCGCCCACAGTTCCCACCCCACCGTGGTGGACGATTGCTGCGGCTCTCGGTAGGAGCCCGCCCAAGGGAGCCTCCTCGACTGCGAGAATATCACCACCTCCCGACACGCTCAGTCCTGACCATCCGGCCAGGAGGATCCCTCTACGTCCCGCACGGCGCAGACCATCCACCACTTCTCGGGCGAGCCGCGCCGGGTCGTCGTGTCTCATACTTCCGAAGCCGATGACAACGGGTGGCGGCCCGTCAGCCAGGAAGCGCTCGATGTCCGGCGGAAGAGTCCCGGTCTCACGCGACCGCCAGAACCCGAGGGGGCTCTGGGAGGAATGCCACTCGGGCGGTGCCGCCAGCAGACGGGGGCTCCAGGCACTGAGAATCCCCCGCGTGGCGACGATTCTGGAGAAGGGGATCGGACGCGTCTTGAGACCGAGACGCGCCGACCGCCACTGAGCCACCATCCTTCGCCATGGCGCCTCGGCCGCCCCGACCAGCAACCAGGAGGCCCGGCGCAGCAGCCGCGGCGTCCCAACCGGGGCGAGGGGAGCCCGAAAGGCGCTCGTCGGCGGCCCGGTGGGGATGAGTTGAGCAGGCAGCCCGGGGATCTTGAGCCTCTCCGCGAGGCTCGCTCCACCCAAGACCTTCTGGGTGAAGACGGCAATATCGGCCCGGCCGGCCTCCCCGTGCGCGAGCTCCGCGAGATCATTCAGCCACCGCCGCATCAGCGGGCGTATGCGGCCCAGCGAGCGCACGGCACGAACCGGCCCCGCTCCCACGAGCTCGTCCTGGAGATCGAGGATGCTGTCGTCCAGACCGATGAATTCCACACCGAAGCGCGCAGCCAGGTTGTCAAAGCGCCTCGGCGCCGCGACGACAGGATGGGCCCCGGCTTCGGAGAGGGCGCGGGCCAGCACCAGGAACGGTTGAACGTCGCCGCGGCTCCCAGTGGTGATGAGCAGCGGCCTGCAACCGGTGATCAACGAGGATGAGTCGGTCGTACTCATGAGATCCCTCCTCACCGCAAGAGACTAGTGGCTCGGTCGTCCCGTTAACCAGGAGGACCACCACGATGGTGGTGACCCTGTCCAGCAGGCCACCGTCGAAGGACTTGTCCCTCGTTAGCTACGCATCCTTGGCTCACGGCTGAGGTCACCCACCGACGAGCCACGGACGTTCAGCCAACGAGGAACAGCCTCCTTGTAGTCGAGGTAGGCCTGTCCGAACCTCACCTCCAGGGCCGCTTCCTCCGCCGGGATCTGGTACCGGTCGATCAGCCAGACGAAGCCGACCAGGGGGATCACCACGGACAGGCTCCTACGCGCGATCGCGTGCGAGAGCAGCACTCCCGCCAGGCCCAGGTACATAGGATTGCGCGTTATCCGGTTGGGGCCGTCCACAACGAGGTGCTGCGCACGCTCAACCCTGACCGGATCGACCGTGGTGCGATGCCGAAGAAAATTGCCCGCACTTGCGGCGAGCAAACAGAACGAGCCCCCGAGAACGGGAGCGGCCACCACCATCGACGACGGCGTCACTCTCCGACCGCGGGCCACGACGCCCTGCGCCAGCCCCGCCATTGCCAGCAGCACCGCCGGTGGCGGCCGCCTGAACCTCTGTCCGATCATCACGCCATCCTCTCACCTGCCATGCACCAGCGGAGAACCAGACTCAACCACCTGGAAGCACTGGACCGACAGGACGCGCGACCAGCATTCTCTCAGTAATTTATAATTCAATTTCATGATTGATTGCAACGCTCTTTGCGCCGACTCCGTTGAACAATGGCCACACGGTTCATTGCGGTCCAACGAGTTCGGCGTGTTGGACGGCGGGACGCGCAGCACCTTCCACCCCGACCCGATGTGAGAACAGATATGAGACAGCCAGCAAGGACGACCACCATTACCCTGTGGGGGGCGTTTGTCGCCGCCCTTGCCCTGGCTGTGACCATCACTGCACCCGCCATTGCGATCGCCCCGGGAGGCAGGGAAGAGGCCCTGCCCGCCGCCCCGTCACCCAACCCCAGCGTGCCGAGCATCGGCACCACCGTCTTGAGTGACGGCACCCCCGTCGGCATTGTCGTGGCCGGAGGCGACGGCGGCCTGCTGCATATCGTGGACCTCAATACCCAGACAGTGAGGTCACGAGAGCAGCTCGCTCCGGAGAACACCGACGTGCAGCCCTGGGAGTTCGCCAGGTTGTCGAACCGGCACGTCCTGCTCGCCAGCGGTGGCGGACAGCTCTTCGAGATCGATCCCGATGCCCCCGAAGGGCAGAAGGCGACGAATCTGAGCGATCCGTCCCGACCCGGCTACGAGCAGGTCGCCGCCTACAGCAAGTTCCTCTGGGACGTCGTCGTCGACGAGCACGACCGGGCCTATGTCGCCACCCAGAGCGATCGCGGCGGCCACATCCTGCGATACGACCCCTCCGCCAACCAGGGAAAGGGCCAGTGGATCGACCTGCTGCCGGGAGGAGTTCAGTCAGGAGAGACTGAGGTGCGCAGCCTCGCCTACGACAACGGGTTCCTCTACGCCGGGACGGGAACGAAGAGTCTCTCCATCTTCCGGATCAACACCTCCACCAACACCGCCACCAAGCTGTCGGTTCCCAGTCACGTCACCGCCGGTCTCGGTCACCTCGAGCGACTGCAGGTCAAGGCCGGCAACCTGTACGTCGGCACGAACGTTCCGGGCAAAATCCGGCCGACCTGCGGGGGAACCTGCGTCCTGGACCCGGCTTCCGGGGCTCAGAAGACGAAGGACGGCAAGCCGATTGAGCTGGACACCTGGTCCAGCCAAGTCGTCACCCGCCCCGGTGAGGCCGAGAAGGTCTATTACTCCGTACAGAGTAAGGCAGTCCCAACACTCATGGAATACGACCCACGGACCAACACCTCGCGGGCACTGGCCGAGAAACTGACCTCCTCGGCCCGGCCGAGCCAGTCGAGCTGGGCGACACACGACCACTTCATCTCAGCAGGCAAGGACGACGGCAGCATCTCCATTGTTCACGCCTCTGAGCGCATCGCGAAAAACCTCACCAATGACGCGAACCAAAGCAGTGGGATCGTGGGGTCGCCCCGAACCATCCAGTCCTTGGCAGCAGTCTCCGGCGGGGACCTCTACGGCTCCTGGTACATGACCGCTCCGATGCTCCTTCGCGCCACCCCCAACGCGCAGGTAGAGAAGACGACGTACAGCCTGACCAAGGCCCCGCTGGGCCAGGTCGAGGGATTCGGACACAACAGCAAGTGGTTCGTCACGGGCATCTACCCCAGCGGCGAGCTGGTCACATACGAGATGGGGGCGAACGGGCCAACGATGCCGCAGCGCCAGTCGGTGAAGATCACGACTGATACCAGCCAGGTGCGGCCGTACACCATCGTGCCGATCGATGCGGATCAATTCGCCGTCGGCACCACCCCCATGAACAAGAACGGCTCCGGGGCGCTGTCCATCTACGACGCCGCGCGCAACGAGATCTCCACCTACCCGCTGGACAAGATCGCCTATGCGGATCCGTCTCTGCAAGGCTCGTTGAGCAACCGCCGGCCACTCTCAATCGTCCATTACAAGGACAAGCTGTACGTGGGGACCAGTGCGAGCGGTGACGGCATGAACACCGCCCAGACGGAGGCCACCGCCCCCAGGCTCTTCGAGTTCGACGTGAAGACAAAGCAGGTGACGCGCGTGATGACACCGTTCAAGGATCAGCGTTCCATCACGGCGCTGACCTCGGGCAGCGACGGCACCTTGTACGGGACCACCGGCATGCACGTCTTCACCGTGAACCCGGCCGACTTCACGATCGGACGCAGCCGAGCGCTGACAAGGCAGGGCTACGCCGACGCCAACCGCAGTCAGCTGATAGAGCGCGACGGCGTGCTCTACGGCATCATGGCTGGCCGGCTGCGGGCCCTGAGCACATCCTTGCAGGACGACGGCACCGTCATCGCCGACTCCGTGAACACCCCCCGAGGAAAGGTCTACGTCAGCTCCCTGACCCTCGGCGCCGACCGCAATCTCTACTACGCACGGGGAGCCACGATCTACCGTTACACGTTCCCAGCGGGCTGAGGCGGATGCCGCTTGACCGTCGGGATGCCGATGGCAGAGCCCGCCGGCCTTGTTGGTGGTTCCGGGCGGTGCGAGGCCGGGCCGGCCGCCCGACTCACCACGCCGTCCCTCATCATCCCGCGTCGGCCGCCGTCGCCGGTTCCGTCGACTCCTCCGCTGAGTCCGACTCCTGCGGCGCCGTCGGCTCGCTGACCTCGGTGTCAACCGCACCCTCGGCCTCGGCGATCTGCTCCATCGCGGTCTTCTGGGACAGGGGCACCTCGGGCAGGAAGACGGCGATGACGGAGGTCGCGACGAACAGAGGGATCATCCAGCCGAAGATCGGCAGGAGGGCGTCGGCGTATGAGCTCGCCACGGCATCGTGCAGGACGGTGGGCAGCTGATCGACCAGGGCAGGAGTGAGCGAGGAGGTGTCGGCGTCCTTGAACTGGGCCAGTGTCCCCAGGACGGCCGGGTCAGCGCTGCGGGCCAGCTCCCCGATCCGATCGGTGAGGTTGGAGGTGAGGCCGGAGGAGAAGGCCGCACCGATGAGTGAGGCGCCCAGGGAGACGCCGACCTCGCGAAAGAAGTTGTTGCCACTGGTGGCCGTGCCCAGGTGCCTGGCCTCGATGGCGTTCTGGACCACGGTGACCAGGAGCTGGAAGAACATGCCGATGCCCGCTCCCATGAAGAAGGTGGCCGCGGAGATCTGCCAGACGGGCGACGTCGTCGTCAGACGGGAGAGCCAGAAGGAGGCGCCGGCAGCGACCAGGGGCCCCAGGACCGGGTAGATCTTGTAGCGGTCGGTGCGCGAGACGAGGACGCCGGAGAGGATCGAGGAGACGAGCATCCCGATGGTGATGGGTACCAGGAGCAGGCCGGAAGCAGTGGCCGAGTACCCGTAGACCATCTGGAGGTAGGTGGGCAGGTAGCTCATGACGC
>ERZ772977.857-NODE-857-length-17382-cov-6.873954_pt1 | contig 17382 bp, 12 predicted proteins | sample MGYA00511131_ERZ772977 | MGnify/ENA primary metagenome ERZ772977 (study PRJEB29015, sample SAMEA2737935) | human oral metagenome | biome: human oral; feature: human-associated habitat; material: dental | place: China | collected 2151 ...
GTAGCGGGTGAAGATGCCCCACAGCTCGCCGGCGGTGATCCTCCCCTCGTTCCACCTCGCCCGCAGGTTGGGGCCGTTGAGCTGGAGGGCGACGGTCGTAGCCGTGGCCGAGGTGAGGACGACGTCCTCCTTACCGAGCCTGGTCCCGGCGCGCACGGCCGCACGCGGCTCGGAGCCGTCCACGCGCGTCCCCTCAATGGTGAAGGGGCGGGAGCCGTCGGGCTGGACGGGGTAGAGGGCCCAGAGCCACGCGGCGGAGACGGCCCGCTCCGCGGCGGCACGCGCCTCGTCCGCCTTGCCGCGGGCCTGCGCCGCCTGGCTCTGGGTGAGGTCGTGCGCGCGCACGGAGTCGGGGCCGGCCATCTCCGACCACGCCAGGTAGAGGCGCAGGGCGTGGTCGGCGTCGTTCCAGCGCTCCTTGTCCGGGGCGAGCAGGACGAGGGCGTTCGTGTTCACCCTGGGGGCGGAGGCCCGTCGGCTGAGGAGCTCACGGGCGAACTCCGTGCCGGGGCCGGTCAGGGCGGTCGCCTTCCCGCCGACCGTGTGCCGCGGGTGGAGGAGGACGAGCCTGGTACTGGGCGAGTCGGGCACGTCCCCAGTGGAGGCGGGGGCGACGTCCACGGCGCTGAACTCCGGGGCGGTCCCGGCCAGGCCCCGGAGCACCTCGACCCCGGCCTGGGCGACGTCCTCCGCCTCGAGGGCGTCGGCGCGGTCAATGACCATGCGGTTGATCGACGGCTGCCGGTCGTACCAGCTGCGGCTCCCCTCGGTGTAGACGTATGTCGCCCGGTCGGTGAGGAGCTGGAGCGAGGAGCCGAAGTTCCCCAGCGTGTCACCCGGCATGGCCACGCCGAGGAAGAGCTGCTCCCGCTCGATCCCCTTGTGGGCGGCGTCGAGCGTGGCCGCCGAGCCGAGGAACAGCGCCCGGGCGATACGGCGGGTCAGGGCCCGCTTGCCGAAGAGCGGGCGGTCGCGGTCGATCTGCAGCGGCGTGGCCCTCTCCCCGTCGACGTCCTTCTCGATAATGGTGCGCCAGGCGTCGTCCAGGTAGCTGGCGATCTCGTCGCGGACCGCGGCGTCGTCGAGGGGCACGGAGCCGGGCATAATGAGCGGGGAGTCGTCGCCGGCCCGGACCAGGGAGTGGACGACGGCGCTCATGAGGCGCAGGACGCCGCGGGTGCGTTGGAAACGCTCCAGGGAGGACCAGTCCCCGTAGAGCCTGTCGAAGAGCTCGGGGTGGATCGGGTAGGCGGCACGCAGGCGCCTCTCGTAGTCGACCTCGAAGGCCTCCCGGGGCAGCTCGCCGCGCTGGTGCCTGTAGTAGGTCATGAAGTGCTTGACGGTGGCGTCGCGCCTGCGGGTGGCCTCGGCGTCGAGGTCCGCGAAGAGCCGGCGGCGGACGATCTCAAAGCTCTCCCCGGAGGTGGCCGGGCTCCAGTTGTGGGCAACACGGGCGACGACGTGCTGGAGGCGCTGGAGCGCCTCGCGCCCGCCCTCCCCGCCGATCTCCAGCTCGGAGGCCCGGGTCATGCTGCCGTCGGCGCGGACGTCAGAGGCGGGTATGGACACCAGCAGGAGGGCCCCGGGCGTCCCCTGGACGGCGGCGGTGAGCTCCTGGGCGAAGGTGAACTGGGTGTCGAAGCTCCCCCCGACGAGGTCGTCACGCCGGTACAGGCCCCGCGCGTAGGCGACCCACTCGTCAATGAGGACGAGGACGGGGGCGTAGCGGGCCAGGAGGGTCCGCAGGGCGCGACCCGGGTTGGTGCCGGTGCGGTCGGCCTGGGCGAGGGTCTCGTACGCCTCGGCGCCGCCGAGCTGCCAGGCGAGCTCGCCCCACAGGGTGCTGACGACCGTCCCGTCGGGCTTGGTGGAGGGCTGGCCGGGGGAGATCTCGCTGCCGACCACGGCGACCCGGTTGACGTGGTCGGGCAGCGGGTGGTCCTCAAGGAGGTCCTGCACCTCCTGAGGGAGCTCCCTCAGCGGTGTGCCGCCCGCCAGGTGCCAGGCGGCGAGCATGGAGTGGGTCTTGCCGCCCCCGAAGGTCGTCTGCAGGTTAATGACCGCCTGGGCGTTGCGGTCCCCGCCCAGGCGCCTGGCGCTCATCCGCAGGAGGGTCTTGAGGCCCTCGGTGAGGTAGGTGCGCTCGTAGAAGCGGGTCGGGGACACGTACTCCTCAGCGCCCTCGCCCTGGGCGACCTGGTGGAGGTCGGCGGCGAACTCGGCCTGCCCGAAGTCCCCGGACACGATGTCGCTGTGGGGGCGGACCACCTCGCGCCAGGGGGCGAGCCCGTCCTCCCCGAGGCCGGGCATGGCGACGGCAGCGGCGCGCGTGTCACGGCGCGCGGCCGCCTCGTAGGTGCTGCGCTGGACGTCGAGGCGCAGCTGGCGGACGCGGGCGGCAGCCTGCGGAGCGCTGACGGCCTTGAGGAGCCGCTCGGCGGTGTCCAGGGCGCGGTAGGCGTCGTCGGCGCTGAACTGGGTGGAGTGCGCCCAGGTGTTGCGGACCTCGCGCAGCTCCCCGGCCAGGTTCTGCTCGCCGCGGGAGAGGATCCCGCTGAAGAGGAAGCCGAGGCCGCCGACGCGCTCGGTGATGATCCGCAGCTGGCACTGCAGGTCGCCCGCGCTGTACCGCCTGCCGGAGGGGTAGCCGTCCTTGGCCTCCAGGAGCTCCGGCCACGTCGTGTTCGCCGGGATCCGGCCCTGGAGGACCTGGGTGATCCAGGGGCCGAGCACCTTGGCCAGGATCACAATGGCCTCGCCGACGCGGGCGTGGTTGGAGGGCGCGGGCATGTCAGTACTCCTCGAGGGCGCCGAGGTCTATGGCGGTCTGGCCGCCGGGGGCTGTCGTGGTGGGGCGGGCGGCCGCCTCGATCTCCGGCCAGGAGCTGCCGAGCGCGTTGAACAGGACGCCGGACTCCGTCCTGCCTCCCTGCTCCGCCAGGGAGTAGAGGCGGTAGGCCAGTGAGCGCAGCACCTCGCCGTCGAGGCCGCGCTCGCGGGCCGCCGCGAGCAGCCGCCCGGCCCCGTCGAGGCCGGTGGCCTCCAGGGCCCGGGCGAGGTGGAGGACGACCTCCCAGCAGGAGACGCGGTCGTCGGTCCGGGGGTCGTAGTCCGTGGGGAGGGACTGGGGGCCGATGAGGTGGACGCGGCCGCCGCCCGCGGTGAGGACGCCGGCGCGGCGCAGGCCGTCGATGGAGGCGTTGCGCGCCGAGGCGAGGGTCTCGGCCTCTCCGTAGGGGCCCGCGTCGAAGCCGTGGTCCTCGTACCAGGCGAGGCACCAGCGGGTGTCGGGGTCGAGGTCGTCGTCCTGGTCGGTGAGGACCTCGTCGAGGACGGCGTTGATCTGGGCGAGGGCGTCGTCGACGCTCATGTCGGTCCCGTCCGGGCTGATGACGCGCGTGTACCCGGAGAAGACCCTCATGCCGGGGCCGATGGCCGCCTGGGCGAGGTCCACGGGGGCGACGCCCCCGGAGCGCAGCGTCTCCACGGCCTCGGGGAGGGTGGAGCGCAGCTCGCGCACCAGGGCGCGCCGGTCGGTGGCCGGGGCGTCCTCGGGGCGGGGCCGCAGGACGAGGACTATGGAGGAGGCCAGGGCGTTGGTGCCAGACGCCACCATCCGGTTACCCATCTCGGAGCGCATGGGCCAGGTGGCGGTAATGGTCCACCCGGAGCGGATAATGGCGCCGAGGATGGTGGCCCAGCCGGTGGAGGTGCGGCCCGCCTTCGAGGTCTCGGACTGCTTGAAGGCGTAGTAGACGGTGACGGGGTAGTCCGGGTTCGCGCCCTGGCGCGCACGGGCGAAGACGTCCTCGAAGCCGTGCTCGAAGAACTCGCGGGCGCCCTCCTTGCCGCCGTGGCGGTAGGGGTTGGCGACGAGCTCCTCCTCCTTGGGCACGAGCACCGTGGAGAGCAGGTGCGGGTGGATATTGCGCAGGGAGCGGCGGAGCCACACGTAGAAGAAGTCGGACAGGTCCGAGTAACCAATATTGTCGTAGTAGGGGGGATCAGTCGAGATCGTGAAACCGCTGTATGTGCGCGACGCGGCATCAACTTGAATGGCACTTCCACATCCTTTAGCAGGCAGTGAGTGCGTCGTGTCGGCAATGCGTCCGATCTCCTTCAAAAAATCCCCACTTGAACCAGCAAAAGGGTTAGATTCGGCGAAATCCCATGCCATAGGCAGTGCCTGTCTTGCAAATACGCTGCGAATCGCCTCCATCTTGCTGCTGCAATCCCATGAACAGATCGACGACATTTTATTAGTCATTCTGCTAACCGAGAATGATAAGAGAGTGGCGACGGCGTCGGCGTACGCCGACGCCCCGGAGCCACCCTCCTCGAGCCGCTCCCCCTCGGCCGCGCCCGTCGAGAGCGCATCGCGCAGCACCCGCTCACGCGCCTCCCCCACCAGGTCGGAGAAGGTGGTCAATGCGGTCAGTTGACGAGTCGTATAAAGATTTGCGTAGTCAGACATGCCGTAGGCCTGCACTCGGAATCCAAGAGCAGCCTCGGGAAGGCTTCCGATTGGACCATCAATAGGCGACAGTGATCGAACCGGATTCAGCTGATCCGCGCTCGGCGACAGATATGTGCGGCCCCGGCTGCCCTCAGCTACCACCGCAATAAGCTGCGCGCCAATTCTTCTGTTACGTCCCTCGGAACGTATGTGCGCGAAACCGATAGCCGTACCGCAGGCAAGGCACTTTGCGCCGTTCCGGTTGACCGTCCCATCAGTCTGTGACGTCGGCGCCTCCTTGGGGTCGTGCCCTATGGAGTACTCAATGTGGTCGCCCACGACCGTCGGGACAATGTAGGCCTCCTTGCCCTTCTTCTTCCCCAGCCACCAGGAGCGCACGAGCGGCATCTCAATAGCGCAGGCCGGGTTCGGGCAGGTCACCGTCCGGGCCCAGATCCACGCGATAACGGTCGCCTCGCTGCCGTCGGGAAGCTGGGCCCTGGGGTAGAGGTGGCCAATGCGGCGGTGGGCCTCCTGGCGCATCCACTCCCCGTAGCGGCGCACGTCCTCGGCCAGGCCGTGGGCGCCCGGCCAGGGACGGGTGCCGTCGTCGGCGCCGGGGAACACGGGCGGGCGCCCGGCGAAGCGCGGCGGGATCTCAATGAGCGCCTTGTTAATGAGGACGGCCACGGGGTTGAGGTCAGAGGCCCGGGCCTCGAGGCCGAGGCGCTGCGCCTCCAGGGGGATCGATCCGCCTCCCGCGAAGGGGTCGAGGATCGCCGGGGGCTCGCCGTCCGTCGAACGGAGGATCTCCTCCCGGACCTCCCGCAGCAGATGCTCGTCCCCGATGCTGTCCCAGTCCACCAGGCGGGTGATGAGGGTGAACAGCCGCTGCCGCTTGGAGAGCACCGTGCTCCGGGCCGCCTCGTCCGGGTCGGCCTCGCCGCGGGCGGCCGCCGCCTCGCGGAACTCCTCGTAGCGCTCCGAGGGGTCGTCCACCAGCTGGGAGAAGAGGACCGCCCGCGCCGTGGCCAGGGGTCGCCTCGCCCACCACAGGTGGAGTGTTGACGGGTGGCCCTTACGGATCGACTTTTCGCGGGCGGACTGCGCATTAATGGCGTCAAGAGGGAGCGCGACCTCGATGAGCTTCCTCTTCGACACGGGCGTCCTTCCGACCGGGGTACGGGCTGGCGGGCCGGGCGTCGGCGCCGTCGTGGTCGGCAGTCTACTCACCGCTGCGAGCCGGTGGAGCATGTGTCCCGGAGCCCTGCCGAGGCGGGGCTCAAGATCCGCCGCAGCGTGTTAACGGTCGCACGACCTGTTCGGCGTCGCCCGCCCGCAGCGCCCCCGCCGCCGTGCACCGTCGAGCCGTCGCCCTCATGCCGGGCCCGCAGCGGCAAAGCCTGAGATCCCATGACCACGGCGTCGTCCCCGCGTCAAGACCGCGTCCCATGCCTTGCGCCCGAGTGCGCCCGCCATCTGATGCGCTCCCCGTCCGGCCCCCCTTGCAGCGCCTCCCGGTCGTGCCCGGCTGCGCTCCCGACACGCTCTCCGCCCGGGGAGCCGCCGCCCGGCAGACTCCCTCTGCCGGATCCTGTCGGCAGTGCCGGCTACCCTAGAGACATGAGCAGCCAGCCCGTCCGCATCCTCGATCTCTTCGCAGGGGCGGGAGGGCTGACCGCGGGCTTCCACCTGGCCTCCCCCCGCGTCCGCAGCGTCGCCGCGGTCGAGATGGACCCCCAGGCCGCCGCCTCCTATGCCGCCACCTTCGAGAAGGCGGACGTCTTCGCGGGTCCCATCCAGGAGTGGATCGAGCGTGCGGAGATGCCCACCGACATCGATATTGTCGTCGGCGGGCCGCCGTGCCAGGGGTTCAGCAACCTGGGCAAGCGCGACGCGGAGGATAAACGCAATCTCCTGTGGAGGCAGTACGCCGAGGTGCTCAGACGGGTTCAACCCAGGTACTTTGTGGTCGAGAACGTCCCTGCGTTCGGCAAGTCGAAGCAGTATGAGGCCTTCTTTGCGGCGACCTTGCCAGGAGGGTTCCTCCAGGATTACGCCTTCACGCACCAGATCCTCAACTCCGCAGACTACGGGGCGGCCCAGGCGCGCAAGCGCACCGTCATTATCGGGCACCACCGGGACCTTGAGACCCCAGGCTTCCCCGAGGCGACTCACGCGCCGGAGGGATCCGGCGACCTGCCCCCGTACAGGACCGTCCGCGAGGCGCTGCTAGGAGTCCCCCTCAAACCCGATATGGACAAGCGCTTCAACGAGGTCCGCACACTGGTCGGGAACCGTGAGGTGCCGGGCGCCTTCTGCATCCGGGAGCTCCACTGGAGTAGAAACTACAAAAGGATATCGGTGAAGCGCTTCAAGAAGATCCCCGAGGGCGGCAACCGAACCAATCTGCCCGACGACCTCAAGGCGCCCTGCTGGCTCAAACACACGACCGGATCCATGGACGTCATGGGGCGCCTCCACTGGGATCGTCCGTCCGTGACAATCCGCACCGAGTTCTTCAAGCCGGAGAAGGGACGCTACCTGCACCCGAGCGAGAATCGGGCCATCACCCACTACGAGGCCGCCCTGCTCCAGGGCTTCCCCGAGACCCACCGCTTCGTCGGCTCCCGCACCGCCATCGCCAAGCAGATCGGCAACGCCGTCCCCGTCCCACTGGCCAAGGCAATCGCCGAGCAGCTGCTCGTAACGCTTTGACAACGATAACCACCACGACCCGCAACAACTCCGCACCGAGTATCCTTCGAGTCCAAGACAATTAACTCGTGTCAGGAAACCCAGCGAATACAATACCCTCCAACCCCTCTTCAAGGTTAACGCGATGACACTCAAGCCACTCACCCTCAAGTTCGATCCGCAAACGGTCGACCATCTCGGCTCTCGCATGTACTCCCACTTGCCCAACGCCATCGCCGAACTCATCGCCAACGCCTACGACGCAGATGCGCATCAGGTCCGTATCGAAGTGGGCAAGGACTCCTCCGTAAGGGTTATCGATGACGGGCATGGCATGTCTCGCGCAGAGGTCGGAGACAAGTACCTTCACATCGGCAGAAATCGTCGAGCCGAAGAGCAGTCTGCGCAGACTGAGAGCGGCAAGCGCCGGGTGTCCGGGAAGAAAGGTCTTGGTAAACTCGCGCTATTCGGCATCGGTAAGGACGTCACGCTGCGGACGACTCGCACGGGCGCCTCGGTATCGACCCAGATTCATATGTCGTACGATAACCTCATGGAGACTCATGGCGAGTACACTCCGAAAGATAAAGAGACTCCCTGCGACACCGAGGCACACGGCACTACCGTAGCCTTGACCAACCTCAAGCGCAAAACCAGGATTGACTGCGATAAGTTGGCGACAAGCCTTGCGCGTCTCTTCAATTACATGGACTCGGATTTCGAAGTGCGCATCATATCGCCGAACGGCACAATACACCGAGTTAATTCAGATATGCGGCTCGCATCGATCAACGAGGAATTCGCATGGATATTTCCGGGCGACTTCGCCGATGGCGACGACTTCCTCCGCAACCACAATGTGTCCGGAAAAATCATCTCCGCCGAGAAGCCGCTGCCCAGCGGCCTTCGCGGCATCACCCTCTATGCGAACGGGCGCCTTGCCAACGAGGCGGAGTTCTTCGGCAGTTCCGAGTCCAGTTACGCATACTCCTACCTTACCGGATTTCTCAACATCGACTTCGTCGACGAACTTGACGAGGACGTCATCGCAACAGACCGACGGGCGATCGTATGGGAAAATGAGACCACCGGACAGCTGCGAAAGTCTCTCGCCGATCTTATGACCAGAATCGGGCAAGACTGGAGACATCAACGCTCAGCCAAGAAACAGAATAAGAGGGAAAGGAATCTCGGACGCTCGATCGACGGCTGGATCGACTCTATCCGTTCGGCCGAGGACAAAAATGCCCTCCGCGCCGTCCTCGATCGCATCACCTCAGAAGAACTCGATCTCACCACCGAGCAGGAGAGCCTTCTGCTCAAGGACATCGACCGCCTGGCCCCTCCCCACGCCGAGTATGTCTGGCGTCGCCTTCATCAAGAAATACAAGAGGCGTCACAGGCGGCATATAATCATGAAGACTACTTCACTGCTATTACGGAAGGGATAAAACGTTACATTTATGTCGCATCGACCAAGAGCGGAATACCTCGTCAGAAAGCTGTTGACGTCCTTTCGGGAAGTTTTGGTCGGAAAGGCAAACTGTCTGTTTTTAACAAGTACATGCAAACTCGCCAGTTCACGGAACAAACGCAGAACGATATCGAACAAGGGCAGCAAGAGTTGTCGCTGGGGCTGCTTCGCTCCTTTCGTAACACCATTAGCCATGAGGAAGTTAAAGCTCTTTCGGAATCTGGAGCCTTGACATACCAGGACTGTCTCGACGCTCTCAGCATACTTTCGTATCTTATGCGCAGACCATCTGAGGCAGAAGTTCGCACGACAGACGAATGAACGTTATCGGTGTTATCACGGCTTTACGGAAACCAAAATTTCCATCCAACAACATATGGGTCGTCTATCGATTCACGTCTCATAACATCAACTTCTTTTAGAAGGTGTTCGAGCTGATTCGCATGTCAATGATTGCTGCCATGTTCAGAAGAGGCGCATTCGGCTCACGCAAGAGCGCACCCAGGAGTCCTCAAGCGAACAGGAATAAGCCGGAACATGAGAGCGCAACTGCCGACCGTGACCCATACCTGCTGTCACAGGTGCGAGAGGCCTTCGGGCGCGTGGTCTACAGCCACAAGGTCCATGAGAAGCAGGCGGATATCTACTTTGTCAAGTACCGGTGTCAGCAGGGCGCGCTCATAGCCTTTACAGCAATCAGTTCTGGCACCTTTCTTGCCACTGCCGTCGACATACTCAACAATAAAACACTGACCAGCCTCGCAACATCGTCGATCGCACTCTTAGTGACATGGATGAGCCTCGGTGTGAAGACATTCAAGTTCTCAGAGGAGTCCGACGCCCACAGAACCACCGCCTCTCAACTGTGGGATATTCGTGAGTCCTACATGTCGCTCATTGCTGACATAATGTCAGACAATATCTCCAATACCGATGCAAGGATCCGTCGCGACGAACTTCAAGATGCAGCCTACAAGGCCTATGCCGCTGCTCCTAGGACGACCAGCAAGGCATATAAACGAGCCCGGAAAAGACTGAAGGACGATGAGGAGCTGACGTTCACGCCGCGTGAGATCGACCTGTTCCTTCCTGCGACGCTCCGTCTCGACGATAGTGAGGTATGACCGTGAAAACATCAGAGATTTTTGACACACTACTGGTGAACCTTAAAGTGGGCGATGCTGCGACGTCGATTGCTTCGCGTCGGGACGATATCGCTAAGGCGCTCAACAAGGACTTCCGCAAGGCGGAAAGCTGCGCTGCCTATAGACTCATGGTGGGCTCATTTGGCCGACACACCGCTATCAAAGGCGTATCCGACCTCGACATGATCTTCATCCTTCCACCGGATATTCGCTCAGCGTACAACAACGGGACGGGACCTCGTCGGATACTTGAGCGAGTCCGTGACGTTCTCAGTGCACGGTACCCGAAGACGGAGTTCCGTGTCGACCAGTGCGTTGTTCGAGTGCAGTTCGTCAGCAACTTCTTCAGGTTTGAGATCCAGCCAGCGTTCGAGAACACCGACGGCAGTTTCAGCTACCCAGACACGAAAGCAAAGAACTGGAAGATCACCAAACCTCGCAAGGAGATCACAGAGACCAAGGCTTGCAACGAACGCACCTCGATGAATATGCGGCGTCTTGCACGAATGGTGAGAGCCTGGAAGAACGCAAACGGCGTGAACATGGGTGGCCTGCTCATCGACACACTCGTATACAAGTTCTTTGAGCAGACCAAAGACTATGACGCGGCGGGCACCAGCTCGTTCGACCTCATGGTCCGTGATTTCTTCAAGTTCCTCAAGGATCAGCCGGAGCAAAACTACTACCTAGCATTGGGTAGTCAGCAACAAGTCTATATTAAGGAGAAGTTCCAGCCAAAGGCCAAGAGGGCGTACAATCGTTGCCTGGAGGCGATCAAGTACGAGGGAAATCTATCGGCTAATAAGAAGTGGCGCGAGGTTTTCGGCGCCATGGTACCGCTGGCCACAACCGTTAACGAAGCTTCACGTAAGTTCCGGGACACTGAGGAGTTCATCGAGGACAAGTATCCGGTCGACATCTCCGAGGCAGTGTTCATTGACTGCAAGGTGACACAATCAGGATGGCGTCCGACCTGGCTCAGAGAAATGCTCAAAGATGGGGCTCCGCTCAAGGCTGGCAGGATCCTGGAGTTTCTCGTCACGAGTTGCTCGGTCACTAAGCCCTACATACTGATGTGGAAGGTACTCAACCGTGGTCCAGAAGCTGAGCGGCGGGACATGATTCGCGGCCAGATCATCACGGACAAGTCAGGAACTCGCCTCGAGCACTCGGACTTCAAGGGTGATCACATCGTTGAGTGCTATGTCGTCAAGGGCAAGGTTGTCGTTGCCCGAGATCGGATCAGCGTGCCGATTAGCAACACAAGCACTGAAACTACCTGAACGACACCCCTCGGTCATTACATGAACACAGAGACACGTATCTCAGAAAAAGCCTCAACGAACAAGACCACGAGTAGTGGTTAACAACTCCTTCAACCTCGCTTGAAGAACACCCGCTCAAAGAGCTCAACGGCATCAACAGGTTTCTCTGTCACCACCTGGAACTCGCCGATTACGACATCATCGCTGCCATCTTCGGTGAGGCTCCAGGAAACCTTCACCGACCTGCCACCAGGATCCCTCGCGAGGATCACGCAGCCGTCCTGGCCTGTCGGCCAAGGCGTGTTCGGACGGAATGACTCTAGCCTGATCACAACCTCGGCATCTTCAGCTTGGTTCCTCCATACGACCGGACCATCACTCAAGTCGACGCGCAGGCAGGGCGGCCTAGAAGAAATCCCAGGCAGATCTTGCTTCTGTAGCACGGGCTCGACCATCCTATCGAAGTCAACTTCGCCCTGATCAAGGTAGTCGAGCACCTCACAACCATGGAAAGTCACAGTCAAGTATGGCTTGGCGATAAATCGGTCACGGCTGACCACACGGATTCCTGCCCCAGATAGTCCAACGCCCAGGAAGTACTCACGACCCTTCTCAATATGTTCAACATTCTTGTGTCGCCACGAATCCAGAGCCTTCTTCCGATCCTCTGCGGATAATGATCTCGGACTGCCAAAGACATTTGGCGGTAGCCGGAGTGGTACGGAAGCGAGGAAGTCGCTCCTATCAATTTCAGACTCCTCGAGAAACTTCTTTTCCTGGAGATCCAGCGAATACTCCAGGAGCTCTTCGACGCGGCGAACACGATGAACCTGACCAACCAGTTCCACCTGTAGGTCAATCGGCTGCTTGCTGTCGCCTCCACGGGCACGTTTGACGAGAGCAAGAACCTCTTCGGAGCGTGCAGGCCGCGTGTTACTGATTCCCCGTACGTAGATCGCTCCATCCTCAAGACCGTCACGGCGGTCACTTCTCTGGTAGTTCTGTGGCATGGGAATATTGTTTGGTCTTCCTGTGGCGGTTGTGCAATGACAAACAAGACCTCGCGATCCGAGTTGACTCCGATTCTGCCGAACTCGAAGGCCGGGAACTGGGGACCAAGATAGGGGCGGACGCTGTCTTCAAGCTCATGAGCCTCGGTTCCGCGCGGCACTCCGGGCGCTCCGCCCTTCTGCGCACCGATTACTAGGACCGCATAGCCCTGGAAGTACCTGGCCGACTCTTGCGGACGACGGTTGGCCACGCCCAAAAGGAACTTCGCGATCTTGACCGTGGCAGTCTTGCTTTTCATGTCGAGCGAACTCTTGACCTCAAGGTAGGTCGACTCGGCCTCATCTCCTACGGCAATCACGTAGTCAAGGATGTTTCGCAGCGCACGTTCGCCAAGGGGGATGATGCTGGTATCAAGAGTAGATGACCTTGCGACTGATTTATCTGAGGGACGGCACGGCAGGCATGGGGCAATTTTATCATCAACGCCGACAGACCTGAAGTCGGAAGAGAATGCTCAGCGTTTTTCGTATCACAATCTTGGCCTCATGGTCCCGGAGGTCAGCGAGGTTTTCTCATCGGGGTGATGGATACTGGAGGCGTGTTCGTTGGGGTGCCGTGGATCGGGGTGTGTCGCAGGCGGGCGCACGCGGAGCGATGTGGGCAGGATCGGTTCCGACCAGGATCCCGCGTACTGCCCCAGGAACTCCGCGAGCTGTCCTGTCGTGCCACCCTTGACGTTCCCGGATCCGCCGCCCGCGCCATCAGCGGCTGGCTCGCCACCCACCGCAAGCAGGTCACCGCCAAGCTGTGGCAGCGGGCCGCCGCGTGCTGGACCCAGACCGTCTTGGTGCTGCGTTGATTCATCCAGGGCGTCGGCCCGAGGGGCCTGGCCCGCGACTGCGAGGTATCCCGGGCCATGGCCTGTCGGTACCTGCATGAGGCCATCGACGTCATTGCGGACCACTGCCCGGACCTGGTCGAGACCCTCCATCGCCTCCAGGAGGCCGGCGTAACTATTCGTGTGCTTGGACGGACCCCTGGTACCGGCGCCCTGCACACCAAGGAGCCGGGGAGGTGGATTGGCCTGTGGTACGCGGGCAAGCACCATCGCCACGGAGCCAGCATCGAGGTGCTCACCGGTCACACGGGCTTCCCCGCACGGGTCAGTCCCGCTAAGCCGGGCTCGACCCATGACATCACTGCTGCCAGGGCCCACGTGCTTCCTGCTCTGTGCAAGGCCGCCCGGTCTGCCGACCTTGGCGGACAAGGGCTGCACAGGGGCTGGAACCGGGATCAAGGCGCCGGTCAGGGGCGGGCCCGGGCCCAATGGGGGCACCCGGTGGCGCAGTTGCCTCACCACCAGCCTGAGAGCCCCCGCCGAGCGGGTCAGCGCCCTGCTCAAGAGCTGCAAGGCACTGGGGTACGTCGCCCTCTCACCCACCAGGATCACCGCCACAGCCCAAGCCGCCCTCGTTCTACTCGAGCTTAAGCACAACCATCGGTGAGAAAACCTAAGTGGACGCCTGGCAGCTCCTGGTGGGCGGGGCCGCCCGGGGCGCGGATGCTGCGGGGCTGGTGGGCGTATCCGTCCAGAGCGCCGGTAGGAGGGCCGGGCGTCGGTGACCGCGCTGGTTCCCAGGGCAGTCGCCTGGGTGATGAAGGAGCGCGGGGACGCTGTGGAGGCGGTCGGGTACCACCAGCAGCCGAGCCCGTCCCCACCCGTGTCCGCCGTGCGGCTCTATAGCGCCGGCCACCAGGGTCCTGGCCGCTGCACCACGCCGCCCAGGCACCCGTCCGCGTGGTACCAGCGACGAGCCCCCGCGTACCATCCGATCATGACGCCGACGCCGTTCGTCCCCGCCAGGTCCAAGCTCGAGGCCGTGGCCCGGCTCTACGCCGCGGCGCAGGCGCCCGCCGAGCCCCTCGGCCCCGGCAGCAAGGAGAAGAAGTCCGTCCTCACCAGGACGGCGGACCGGCTCTCGCTCCCAGTCAACACGACCGCCCCCAAGGACGTCCTCGCCCGGCAGATCCTCCAGGCCCTCCACGCGCCGTGGGACCCCGCCTACGCCTCCACCGGTCAGACCATCACCCTGAGCGGCCTGAACGCCATCCTGTCCGCCGTACAGGCCGAGCTCGGACGCCGGGCGGCCCGCGAGCTGCACCGGAGCGGCCCGACGCTGCCGGACTGGTTCGCCCCCGCGCGAGACAAGCTCGAGGCGGTCCGCCGCATCTCCTCCATCACGGGCGGGCGCCCGCAGGACCTCGGCCCGGGCAGCAAGGAGCGCAAGTCGGTCCTGACCGACCTCGTCCAGAACCTCGGCCTGCCGATCGACCCGGCCCTGAGGAAGGACGAGCTCGCCGGGCGGATCGCAAGGCACCTGGGGATGCCCTGGACGACGACGTGCCGGTCCTCCGGCCAGACCGTGACGCTCGACGGCCTCAACGCGGTCCTCGCGGGCGCCGAGCAGCGCGCGCTCCGCGGGCACGCCGCCGTCGGCGACCGGCTGCGACAGGAGGCCGAGCTGCTGGTCGAGGCCCTCGCCCAGTCGTGCCCGCGCCGCTGGGAGGGCCGCTCCTGCGTCGAGGAGATGCTGACGGCCGAGTACAGCAGGGCCCGGCAGACCGAGTGGGTCGGCTGGTACTTCGAGTTCGTCGGGCTGCCGGCGCTCGTCAACGCCTACGGGGGCGGCCCCCGCCGGATCGGCGCGACCGAGTTCGACTACGTGCGCTCCTTCGTCTGGGACCTCAAGACCCACGCACAGGAAGGACTGGCCGCGCCCCACGACGTCGTCGGGCAGGCCCCGCTCAACGACCGCGACGCGATCCTCCGGTGCGCCCGGGAGTCGCGGTCGATCGGCTTCCTCGTGCTCTCGGGCGCCTTTGTGCCGGACGCCGACGGCGCCTTCGACGCGTGGCACAGGAGGATGCGCGGCTCGACCAGGCAGCGCGGCCCCAGGTCCCGGGCACTCAAGGCGGCCTTCCGCCCGGTGACGGTGGACGCCTACGTCTTCCAGGGGGCGACGGGCGTGGAGGACGCGCTCGAGCAGAGGGTCCTCATCAGCTTCCGGCAGGGGCGCCAGCCCAACGGGGCCGCACGAAGGCCCAAGCTCAAGCTCGACCTGCGGCGCGGCCGCGAGAAAGGCTACGTCATGGCCTCCCGGGCCGTCGGCGCGGCGTGACCCAGAGCTCAGCACGCGGAGCTTCCCCTCGGCTCGAACATGTGTTTAGCTTGGTCCGTGCCCGCAGCGTTCACCTACTCCGACCTCTTCGCCGGGATCGGCGGCTTCCACGCCGCCCTGTCCGCGATGGGCGGGGAGTGCGTGTACGCCGTCGAGATCGACAGGGCCGCCGCCCGCGTCTACGAGCAGAACTGGGGCATCGACCCGCTCGGCGACATCACGGACGACGCCGGGGAGGGTGGCGTGGCCCCGACGGTGCGGCCCCACGACGTCCTCGCGGCCGGGTTCCCCTGCCAGCCGTTCTCGAAGTCGGGCGCGCAGAAGGGCATGGACGAGGTCCGCGGCACCCTGTACTTCAACATCCTTCAGGTCGTCCACAGGCACCACCCCACCGTGCTGCTGCTCGAGAACGTCCGGAACCTCGCCGGCCCGCGCCACAGGCACGAGTGGGAGGTCATCGTCCGCACGCTCCGGGAGGAGGGGTACCGGGTGGCGGACACGCCGGCGATCCTCTCCCCCCACCAGCTCGGGCCCGAGCGGGGCGGGCGCCCGCAGGTGCGCGAGCGCGTCTTCATCACGGCGACCCACGACCCCGAGGGGCTCGGCGGGCCCGCCCCGGCGCCCGTCGCCAGGTCCAGGGAGCTCTACGGCGAGGGCGCCGTCGGCTGGAGCATCGAGAGCGTTCTCTCCGACGACGTCGAGGGGTACGGCCTGACCCCGGACGAGACCCGGTGGATCGAGGCCTGGGACGACTGGGTCCACACGTTCCGGAAGTACAACCCCGGGGCGAGGCTGCCCGGTTTCCCGATCTGGGTGGACGCCTGGCAGACCGTGGAGGAGCTCGAGATCCAGATCGACTCCGGCGAGCTCGACGGCACCCCCCGCTGGAAGATGGGCTTCCTGCGCAAGAACGCCGAGCTGTTCACGGCGAACCAGTCCTGGTGCCGGGCCTGGGTGAAGAGATCCGGCGTGAAGGGGTTTCCCCCGTCCCGCCGCAAGCTGGAGTGGCAGGCGCAGGAGCTCGGGTCGCTGTGGGACTGCCTCATGCACTTCCGGCCGTCGGGCCTGCGCGCGAAGGCCCCGACCTACGTGCCTGCGCTCGTGGCCATTACCCAGACGAGCATCGTCGGCCCGAGGAGGCGCCGGATCACGCCGCGGGAGGCCGCCAGGCTCCAGGGCTTCCCTGATGGATTCTCCTTCTCCGGGCAGTCCGACGCCACGACGTACAAGCAGCTGGGCAACGGCGTCAATGTCGGCGCGGTCTGGAACATCCTCAAGATGCACTGCGAGCGCGACCGGAGCGTTCTTGAGTCGACCGCCTCGGGTCGGAGGATTCTCGCGGCCGTGGACGGCGCGCCCGAGAGCCCCGACGGTCCCGTCCAGGCCCTGTTCACGAGGTGAAGCGGCATGTCCGGTTCCATGAGCAGCGAGAGCGCTAAGAGGGCTGAGAGCGCCGACGCGCTTCACGCGCCCGAGCCCGAGCGGGCCAAGCCGGCCGACGCCGGGGTGAGCAGGCGCTACTCAACGCTGGCGCGGCGCGACACGTCGCCGGAGGTCGAGCTCCGCCGGGCGCTGTGGCGCATGGGCCTGCGGTACCGCGTGCAGTACAAGGTGCCCGGCCTGCCCCGCCGAAAGGTCGACATCGCCTTCACCCGCCGGAAGGTCGCCGTCCAGGTCGACGGCTGCTTCTGGCACGGCTGCCCCGAGCACGGCACGATGCCGGGCCGCAACTCCGAGTGGTGGCGGTGGAAGATCGCGAAGAACCAAGCCCGCGACCGCGACACCGACGAGAAGCTCGAGGCGCTCGGCTGGACCGTCATCCACATCTGGGAGCACGAGGCCCCCGACGACGCCGCAGCCGCCATCGCCCGCGCCCTGGGACGCCCGTGAGCAAGCGCCTCACGAAATCCGTTCTTACTATGGCTGGAATTAAACAAAATGGCATTCTGGGGCAGTTGCTGCGGGATTCCTGGTTGGCGTTTACGGAGGGTCTGCTATAAGATAGTCTCATGCAGATCGACATGACGAACGAGGAACGGGACATCCTCATCAGGTGGAAGAAGCGTTCGGATACCTACAAGCTGGTGAGAATGAAGGCGGAAGCGATTGTGTACGCTGCCCGCGGCGTTGGCCTGGATATTATCGCGGAGATGGT
>ERZ772977.858-NODE-858-length-17366-cov-10.351048_pt1 | contig 17366 bp, 13 predicted proteins | sample MGYA00511131_ERZ772977 | MGnify/ENA primary metagenome ERZ772977 (study PRJEB29015, sample SAMEA2737935) | human oral metagenome | biome: human oral; feature: human-associated habitat; material: dental | place: China | collected 2151 ...
ACGCCGGTTTCACGCGCCGCGCCAACCACACCCGCAAAGGCGACACCGGTTTCACCAACGGCCGCCAAACACAACCGATCTCACCACCACAAGGCGCCACACAGCCCGACGTGAAACCCACAGCACCAATGCGCGGCGACTGGCACTCGCGCTTGAAACCCGTGACACCACTGCGCGGCTCCAACCACCCAAAACAGGCCCATTCACACCCGCAAAGGCGACGCCGGTTTCACGCGCCGCGCCAACCACACCCGCAAAGGCGACACCGGTTTCACGCGCCGCGCCAACCACACCCGCAAAGGCGACGCCGGTTTCACAAGCGAGCCAACCTCACTGTCACCTCGAACTACGCCCGGCACAAAACCGTCTTTCTTTCACAGGTTCCGGTCGCCATCCGCGCGAAGTCGGGACGTTAGCGACCAAGTAAAGATGTTTCACGCGCGTTTCACGCGCACCGACCAGGTACCGACACCGGTACCGCGACAGACCTTGCAGAGACAGCCCCACTTTGAAAACGCCTTCCACCATCTTCTCGCGCGCCAGGCAATGCAACCGTGCCACGCCCTTGCGCTCCACGAGCTACACGGAGGAGCCCTCACACTAGCCAGCACTTCCAGGCACGGACACCGCAAACACCACTGCGTTCACGGCCGCAGCGTTCGCGTTGGGGGCGCACGCAGGGAAGAATGGGGGCATGGCAGATGAACGCGAGTCAAAGGAACTCCAGTCGGGAACGCTCGTCATCGGGCTGGGCCGTTTCGGGTCCGCCGTCGCAGTGACGCAGGACCAGCTGGGCTACGAGATCCTGGCCGTCGAAAAGAACCCCGCACGCGTGCAGGCTTTCGCGGGTCGTTTCCCCCTCGTCGAGGCCGACGCGACCTCCAAGGACGCACTCGAGCAGCTGGGGGCGCGCGAGTTCCGCAGCGCCGTTGTCGGTGTGGGCTCTTCGCTGGAGGCGGCGGTGCTCATCACCGCGAACCTGGTCGACATGGGCATTTCCTCGATCTGGGTGAAGGCGACGTCTTCCCAGCACGGTCGCATTCTGCGCCGCGTGGGTGCCCACCACGTCGTCTACCCCGACCTGGACGCCGGCAAGCGCACGGCGCACCTGGTGGGCGGCCGCATGGTCGACTACATCGAGATGGAGAAGGACGGCTTCTCCATCATGAAGCTGCGCCCGCCGCAGGGGGTGCGCGGCTTCTCCCTTGAGGAACTCGACCTGCGCGGCCGCTACGGCGTGAACGTGCTGGCGATCCGCCGTCCCAAGCAGCGCTTCGAGTACGCGGACTCGTCGACGCGCATTAACGCTGACGACGAGATCATCGTGTCGGGCGACTCGCATCTGCTGGAGTACTTCGCGAACCGCCCCTGAGCCCCTTTGCATACGGTTGTGGCCCCGCACAGTATTTTCTGTGCGGGGCCACATCCAGTGTCACTGCAGACCAACAAGCCTCATTGTGGCTCGCTTTCCGACTGAAAACTCAGGGCAGCATCGGCCGCTTGCCGCCGGGGAGAATACCAACCTTCGGTGCCGGAATTCTCGGCCAGGGGCTGCTCGGTCCCTTCGGCGCCTTAACCTCGGGAGGCTTCTGCGAACCCCCGTCAGACTTCTTGCCCTTCCAAAGCTCCCAGAGCTTCTGAACGGTCTCCCCAACCTTCCTTGCACGATCCCAGAAGGAAGACTCTTCCTTCTTCTTCGGGGCCTCGGGGGCAGGCTTCGGAATGTCGGGTTCCGGCGACTTGCGTGGGGTCTCGGGAGTCTTCGACGAGGACGACTTGTCCGAGGAGGAGTCGCTGCCGCCGCAGCAGCCACCGCCTGGATCCACGCAATCCTTGCCGACCTCGCGGATGGAGGAGGTCAGGTTCGACATCGCGGTGCCGATCATATCGACCATCGCCTTGATGGCGTTAAAAGCGTTCTCAACCATCGTAAGGATGTTCTTGATTTCAGATGCCCACTGAACGGCCCTCGCCGCGATCTCCTTACAGGCCTCCGCCAGCGCGAATCCCAACGTCAACGGAGCCTTCCAGGCAGCGTCCGCGGCAATGCCGACGAGTTCGGAGATCACCGCGCAGATCAGGTCGTGTACCTTCTTGACGAGGGTCGCGACCGTCGCGACGGCGTTTCCGAACTTAGACGAGGTGCCTGCGACGCCGCGAGTGGCGTTGACGACCTGGCCCTGACGCATCAGGTAGGCGGACACCGACTCACCCGACATCTCCGCCATGGCGCTCTGACCGCTCGACTCCAGCTCGTCCGCGATCGACGACAGCGACTCGGAAACGGACTGCCAGGAGACGCCGATGCCGTTCACCTGAGCGGAGTCACCGGTGAGCTGGTTCATCCACATGTTCAGTGGGTACACGTACTCAAGGGCAAGGCGAGTGGCAAACGAGACACCTGCCTGAATGGGACTGGTCATCGATCCGACGACGGACGTTGCCGCGTCCACCGCGGAACTCGCAGCCTGCAAGGCACTATCCACATTCGGCGACTGAGCCAGGGACACAAGGTCCTCGGCTGCGTTGATGATCGGGTCGGAGCCTCGAATACCCTGGCTCGGCGTGTAGACGGGCTGCTTCACAGTCACTTCTTAACTCCTTCGAAGATAAAGCGGCGCAGGGAGCGTTCCTCGTCCTGACGCTGGCGGTTCAGGAACGTGTCGATGTCCTGATCGCCGTGCTGGTCCTGCTTCTCGAAGAGGGACTTCACGTCATCCGGCTTCGAATCCGGATGTGCCTTCGCGAACTCTTCGATGCGCGTGTTCTGAGCCTTCTGCTGCTCCTCGACGAAGGTGCGGTAGCTGGCCTGCTGGTCAGTGCGCTGCTTGGACATGAAGGTGTCGAACTCGCGGCTGGTCGCCGTCGGGTTGTCCTTGACCCACTCGCGAATCTGCGCCTCTTCATCCGTGCGCTGCTTCGCCAGGAAATCGGTCATCGCGTCCTGCTGTTCCTGCTGGTTCTGCTCGATGAGCGACTTGACCTCGGAGATATCCTCGCCCGGGTGGGCCTCGGCGTAGCGCTCGAGGGCCTTCGCCTGGTCCTCCTTCTGACGCTCGTAGAACGTCTTCAGGTCATCGTTTTCGTCCTCACGCTGCTTCTCGAGGAAGGCGCGTAGTTCGTCATCGGTGACGGAGATCTTGTCGTTGCCGCCCAGAAGGGAGGCGAGATCGTCTTCCTTCTTCTCGTCCTTGTCCTTGTCGTCACCGATCGACGCATCACCGCCGGGAGGGGTCGGAAGCGACGCGCCGCCGCCACCGCCGGTAGCCCCGCCACCGAAGCCTCCGCCGCCACCACCGAAGCCTCCGCCGCCACCACCGAAGCTTCCGCCACCGCCGCCGGGGCCGGTGCCACCGCCACCGGGACCGCAGCTCCCAGTGTCGGTGTCCTGAGTCTCTTGCTCGAGCTTCTTCATTGGCTCCTTGTTGTCACCCTCAGTCGCATCCATCTCCGCGGCGAGCTGACGCAGGCACACGGCGAGGCGGTGCTCAGCCTCGGAGATGTCCTTCATCATCGCGGAGAGGTTCTTGATGCCGAAATGCGCAACGATCGCATACGGAGCGAACATAAGGCCGAATGCGTTCTGCGAGACCTGGTTCTGTGTGCCGGCAGCAATGTTCTGCGCGCTCTCGATCGTGGTTGCACACGCGTCAACCTCGGTCGCATGCGACTGAAGTTGGGCGGTGTTAATCGCGAGATCGTAACCCATCGCAATCAGCGCCCAAGCTGCTCGAGGCGCGAGCTAATCTGATCGACAAACTCGCCCATCGCCGAGTCCCCGCCGCCGAACTGGCGGTCGCCCTGCTCGCGCAGGAAGCGGCTCATGTTCTTACCGGCGTCGGCGTAGGCCTCCATGATGGCTTCCTCGAGGTCCGAGGTGCTGCCTTCGAGGGCCTCGTCGTCGATCGACACGCGGGTCATGGTCCCCTCCTGGCTGATCTCGACCTCGACCTCGCGGCGAGAGTCGAAACCCGTGACGCGAGCGGATTCGAGCGTGGTCACGAACTCGTTCATAGCCGCGGCCTTGCGTTCGGCCTCGGCGATCTGAGCGTTGAGCATCTCTTCAAATTCTTCGGGCGTACGCCCCATCGTCTCTACCATACGGTTATCCTAACTGACTTGTTTGATCTACGTACAACACTTCACGGGACGAGACGCCCCGCTGCCCCGCAGCCCCGCGCATGTCGGCACGGCGTTCAACATTCGCGAGGGCGTCACCCATCACCACGTGCTCACCTCGAGTAGTGGTAGAGCGGGCTTGTCCCCAGGTGGACCTCGTACCCCTGCCCTTCAGACAGAGCGCTTTCCTCGTCGACGCCGCGGTACACGTACCAGCCATCGTTCACGACCTCGCGCGGATTCGCCAACCCGTAGTAGTAGTCGTAGAGGTCATCCTCATGGAAGGCAAAGCGGCTGCCCTTCTCCAGGAGCGGATTCTCCTCCGGGTACTGCGACGGATCGTCGGCCAGCAAAGCTGCAGGGTTGATCTCACCGTAGCCGGTGCGCTCATTCCACTGCCCGTTCGTCCCCCACGCCGTGGCCAGCACGGCCTGGAGAACCTGGTTCACGCTCACCTCACCACCGGCAAAACGCTGCCACACGAGGGCGAGGAAACCGGCAACCATGGGCGCTGCGTACGATGTTCCGCTCGTCTTGTAGTGCTTGCCGTCGATTGACGAACGCCCATTGATTTCACCAATTGCCGCGAGAGTTACACCCTCTCCATAGTTCGAGTAGTCGGCAACGCTACCATCCACCTCGAGCGCAGCAACACCGATGACTCCTCCCCACATACCCAGTTCATCATCGGGGTTGTACTCACTGTCATTACCGACGGACGCGACGATCGGAACACCCGAGACAGTCGCGCGAGAAATAGCCCAGCGCATCGATGAATTGCGAGAATCCGCGTAGCTGGAGGAGATCGAAATGATGTCAGCGCCGTCGTTGATCGCCTGTTCAATGAGGTATTCCGTACGGGCTCGTCCCGTCGGGAGATTCCATACCGTCGTGCAGTCGTCGCTACCCTGATTAACGCTTAGGGCATTCCGATAGTTATAGATGGTGGCCTTCGGCGCAACGCCGAAGGCCGGGGCGACCAGGAGCTGCGCAATGAACGTCGCATGCTCGTCCTGCTCGGCGTCGACTCCTACGTCGCACGTACTCTTGTCGACGATGTCCGCGCCCTGCAGCTCGGGAATGGAGGTGTCAATACGCCCGTCGATGACCGCGATAATCACACCCTCGCCCGTGTACCCCTGGGCGCGCAGCGCGTCCAGGTCGTAGCGCGAGTAGTAGACCTGGTCGGCTGCCGTAAGCTCTCGATCCGCCGCGACTGCGGGGGCCGCAGGGGCCACGGGCGAGAGCACAGCCGTCAGGGCCAGGGCGCAGGCCGAGGCCAGAACGCTGAAGGCGCGCAGGCCTCGGGACCGACCAATCGATCGCATCATTGTGTCTGTTCCTTTCGTTCGGGCACTCAGGCACTCGGGTAAGCCGAGGCCTGTCACTGACTGTGGTAGCGAGGGCTGGTGCCGATGTGGGTCGGGTAGCCGTGTTCGCGGCTGAGTGCAGCCTCTTCGTTCACGCCGCGGTAGACGTAGACATCATCATTACGAATCAAAATGGGGTTCACGACGCCGTCCGCATAGTCGGCGACGTCATCCCATGAGGGCAGCGAGTCGTAGACCTGCGGAACGCACGGATTCTCGTCCGCATACTGCGACGGGTCTGACCGGAGGAACGCGACCGGGTCGGCGGGGCCGTAGCCGGTAAACTTGTTCCACTCGTTTCCGCTTCTGCCCGTTGCGGCCAGTGCCTGCAGAATCTGATCTGCGCTGACGTCCTCGTCGAAGTGCTGCCAGCCGAGCGCCAAGAAGCCGGCGATAATCGGGGTCGCAAAGGACGTTCCTTCCGCTTCCTCGACACGACCAGTCGACGTGTCACGCGTCAGGACTGTTCCCAGGGCGGTCGTCAGCAACCCATTGCCCCAGTTCGTGTACTCCGTCAGAGTGTTGTAACGCGTCGTCGCTCCGATGCCGCAGATTCCCCTCCACAGGGCGAGCGAATCGCCGGGGTCCTCGGTGGTCTCGTTGCCCATCGCGGCCACGACGATGACGCCCTCGGCAAGCGCCCGGGCCATAGCCCACCGAAGGTCGATGGAATCGGTCGGGAAGCTACTGGAGATCGTAATGATGTCGGCGCCGTCGTTGATCGCCTGCTCAATAAGGAGCGGCGTGTCATTCTCTGCTTCACCCGTCCAGCCGGAGAGCGTGCAGTTCGACTTATCGCCGTACAGGGGGATCGTGTAGGTGTAGAGCGTCGCGTCGGGCGCCACACCAAACTCGGGCGAGACCAGGATCTGCGCGACAGTGGTGCCGTGTGCCGCATTCTCGGGCGCCGACTCCTTGACGCAGGGCGTCCGATCCTGAATGTTCGCACCCTTGAGTTCGGGGATGTTCGGGTTCACGGCACCGTCCAGGACCGCGATGGTGACGCCCTTGCCTGTGATTCCCTGATCGTGAATGGACTTGAGCTTGTAGTACTTGTAGTAGTCCTGCTTGTCAGCGGTCACCGGCGGGTCGGCGGCGTAAGCCGGCGCAACGGGGGCAAGGCTCGCTCCGAGGCTGAGCGCGAGGGTTCCGGCAAGAACTCCCAGGCTCCTACCCCAGCGTCGCGTTGTCCGAGTTGTCATGACAGGTCCTCTTCGGAGTCTTCGACGACGGCGGACCTACCGCGCAAGTGAGAGAGGATCACGAGGCCTCCGAGCAGCGAGGCCCCGAGGACCGCAATCGCGGACACGATGTAGGTGCGAATCGTCAGGTTGTTATCGCGGGACGCCAAGTCCGCCGAGGCCACGGCGGGTCGAGCCGGAGCGGGATGCTCTGCAGCGTTGGGATGTTCGGGCCCGAACCTTGTGCCGATGTCGGTGAAGGTGAGGGCATCGAAGGGAGCGACAACACCCCAGCCAAGGGCGTCAGTGCGCTGATCGGCGGTACCGCGCAGGGCGGTCACTTCAAGGCGATACTTCCACATGTCGGGCCCCTCATCGGGGTACGCCGAGGCCACAAGGGCCGCGAAGCCGCCCGCGTATGCGGTCGCATAGGACGACGACGGCAGGGGCTGGTCCCCCTCGTATCCACCGACGAGGCAGTCGGCCTGGTCGAACCAGGTCGTGAGAATGACGCCCGCAGGCACAGCGAGCTTGACGTGCGCGCCGTGCACCTGCTGCTCCGAAGCCGAACCATCGGCGTTCGAGGCGGTCACCCCCAGCACACCCGGGTACGCGGCCGGGTAGACGACGTGATCCGTTTCCTGGCCCTGGTATACGTTGCCGGTGGAAGCCACGACGAGGGAACGGCCACGCACGGCGTTGATGGCTGCCTCCAGCTGGGGGTCGCCATCGGGGGCTGACTGCGCGACGACGATGATCTGCGCGCCCTGGTCGGCGGCCCACTGGATCCCGCGGCCCACCTTCGACATGAAGGTCTCTTCGCCTTCCTTCTGCGGGCGGTTTTCCTGAAGACCGGTCTCGACGCGCACCGGGAGGATCTTCGCCTCGGGGGCGACGCCGACGAGGCCCGATCCCATCTCCTTGGGCAGCTCCTGCGCGGCGATCGCGCCCGCGATGGCGGTACCGTGTTCGCCGACGTCGACGCGCCCGTCGGTGTTATCACCGCTCAGGTCGATGCCGGGGAGTACCACGGGGCCGTCCGGCCCCTGGAAGTGCTGGTTGCCGGCGGCTACGCCCGAGTCGATGATCGCGACCGTCACGCCACGGCCTCGTGAGACCTCCCAGGCACGACGCACTCCAACAGCGTCGAAGATGGCGGGCGTTTGCTTGATGTACGAGGGCGAGTTCTGCGAGCATTCGCCGCCCTCGGAATCGCTTGCGGGGGTCGTTGCCGATGACGAGGGAGTCGCCGTCGGAGTCGGACGCACGCTCGGGGTCGGCACTGGGTCCGCGTGGGCGACGCCGGGGCCGAACGCACCGGAGTCATCAGGCGAGAAGATCGGCGCGGCGATAGGCACGAGCGCGAGTCCTGCGATCAGCGAGGCCCCGACGAGGCCTCGGCCCAAAGACCGGGAACGCGCGCGGCAGGCGCTCACTTGATCCCCACTGAGGTGGCGGCGGCCTTCGGAGACATCTCAGAGCCAGGAGGGATGAGCTCGCCCCATGCGCGCGGTACCGACGCGGCCTCGGATGACTGCCACTCGAGGGCATTCATCGAGACGGCCGGAACATCTCCCAGGGAGTGACGGAAGCCCATATCGGAGATGAAGACGTAGGATGCAGCCTCGCCGCCACCGCCGGACGTGAGGGCGAGGAGGGCGCCAGATCCGCCCGCAACAGTGACGTTGCGCGTCGTGGACGGCCCCTTCGGGGACTGCAGTGATTCCGCGTCATAGGACGCTTCGATCGCACGCTTTTCAGGCATGGTGACCAGGTCGAACGTCGGATTGAGTCGATCAGTGGTGTCCATCTGGGCGCACAGGACCGTCCGGCTGGCCGCGTCGCGGCTCTCGTCGAACCACTCGGGCGATTCAAAGTCCTCGACGGCAGGCCAATCGTCACCAACGAAGACGGCCCGGACGGGCTCGACGTACTTGAACATCTCGGTGGGGAACTTCTTCGAGGGCGGGGCGTCCTGATACAGGCGCGCCGCAGTCGAGTTGAAGACCACCAGATTCGAGTCGTCGATCACCAGGTAGGAGTTCTTGACCTGACCGGTGGAGTCGACCTGATCGAGGACCATTCCGATGGTGATGCCCTCGTTCTTCAGGTCGCCGGGCAGGTTCGTGGCAGGCTGCCCCGCGTTTTCGATGTCGTTGTAGCTCCAGGGACGCAGAGGCGTGCCCGAAGGGAAGAGGTCTAGCCACTCGGGTTCGACGGTGATCGGATAGCTGGTGAGGTTCTGGAAGGACAGCGCCCAGTCACCCAGGCGGCTCACGCTGGAGTCGATGTAGTACTTCTTGCCTTTTTCCCGATCGACGAAGTACTTATCTCCACTGCCGGTCGCCTGAACGAGCGCGGATGTCGCCTGCTTCACCGGAAAATTCGCCGCAGGCAGTTCCTTGGCGATCCACGTGTGGTATCCGGACTCCATGTCGCAGGAGAGCCACTGCTTACTCAGCATGTTGGGCTGCGGAACGTCATCGGGGACGTCGGGCAGACCGATCTGGGCACCGCGCGGAATGTTCTCGAGTGACGACGCTGAGGCCTGGATGTAGGGCAGCTTCGATTCGGGGCTGAGGAGCTTAGCGGTGGTCACGTTCGCAATGGGATGAAGAACGCCGTTTGCCCAGAAATAGCGGGCCCCCGTCCCCTTGACATCAACCAGCTGGTACTGTGCCTCCCCGAGCTGGGGACTCGGCGCGAAAACACGCATGCCGATTCCAACCACGCTGAGAATAACGGCGACCACGAGCCCGAAAATAAGGGGGCGTACGGGCGAGGGCGTGTCGACTTCGCGCCCGTCGGGCGTGCCGGAGGTGAAGGCCGTGATCAGGCGGTTTCGATTAAAGCGCTGGGCTTCGAGAATGTCTTTACTCGACGGCATGACTCAGCTCCACAGGTAGACGGCCAGGGGAAGCAGGACAAACAGCGACAGCACCGAGATCGTGTCGGCAATGCGCGTCAGGTGCGGGCGAGCACGAGGCCCGACGACATTCGTGATGACGAGGACGAGGGCCGTCGCGATCGCCGACAGCGTCAGCCACGGCATGGTCCTCGGGTCCACGTAGGCGCCGAGCACAGCGGCAACGAGGATCACGATAAGGCCGGTGAGAGCACCGAGAAGCACCTCAACGCGAGCGCGGATCGAACGCGTCTGAAGAACAAGGGAGACCGCGCCGAGCACGATGAGAGTCAGCGGCAGGGAGACCGAGCGCGTTTCGGGTGCCGTCATCAGGGCGACGGCCAGGAAGAGAGCGGCGATTGCCCCGCCGGCGCGCAGGGCGACGACGAACATGAAGGAGGTGCTGATCTGGTCGGTGATGCCCTTCGCGGGAATCTGCTCAGTTGTGTCGGCATCCAGGATGCGCACGGGGATGTGGGCCAGCGCGATCCAGGGCGCGACCTGAAGAAGAACGATCACCAGGGCGAACAGGATGGCGGAGATACCGGCCTGAGAGAGCTGGCCGAGTCGTACCAGGAGGCCGGTGGCAGCCAAGACCGTACCGACGACAAGAGGGGCCGCGATGGAGATACGGGACCGCTTGGGCAGCGCGAGAACGGCGAGGGAGCCGATCAGGAGGCCGAGGCCGGTCCACCCCCAGCCGGCTGTGTCCCAGTGGCTCTGACTCAGGCGCAGAGCCGAGGCGGCCGTCAGGAAGGGGACGGTGTGTGCGAGCGCGATGCCGCTTGCCTGCGGGTGCTTCCGGGTCATCACGGCGGACGTCGCAGTCACGAGCAGGGCCGCGACGATGCCGATTGCGCCGGCAATGATGTTGTACCTCGTGACGGCTTTGGGGTCCAGGGCGGTGAGGGCGTCCGGAGGAGTAGTCGCCAGGAGGAGGGCTGCCACGAAGACGAGGCCCGCCGCGGAGAGCGCGGCAAGAGTGCGAGCGTCCTCACGCGTCCAAGGAGTGGACACTCTTTCGACGACTTGACCAACCGCTTCGGTGAGGTCGTCATAGACCATATCGGAAGCGCCCTCACCCAGCGGCTCGAGGGTGAGGGCCGCACCGGCGCGCACTCCCTGTGCGGACAGAGACTTGGATTGGTCGAGCAGACGGCCCGAGGCCGTGCGCACCGCGAAGCCATCATTCGTTGGCTGATCAGTGAAAGCGCCCACCGTTTCAACCATTCCGGGGAGCAGCTCCACCAGGGGAATCGACTGCGGAAGCGTCACGTCACTACGGTCAACGCCGTACGTAATCGTGAGCGGAATCAGCGCCACTCCTCGTGATGTTTTCGATGCCATTGGGTCCTCCCGAATGCCGCGTGATGGGGTTTTTGACTACACGACACAACCCTGTAAGTCTAGATTCTCGGTCAGGTTTTGTCATGATTATTCCGTAACATCGAAAAAAACGATGAAAACATGGTTAGTATTCATGTGTCCCCATGCTCTCACGCATTCCGGCGAGAGAGTCCACTCATACAAATGGAGGTTCACATGGCAGACCAGAGGGCCGCAGAAGGCGCCCTAAAGCAGGGTTTCGCGGCGGTTGAGTCCACCAAGGCCGACATCGACAGCCACCTCAAGCGTCTTGAGGGCGACCTGTCGACCATCGGCAGCTCCTGGCAGGGCGCTGCGTCGGTGCAGTTCTCTTCGCTGATGGCTCAGTGGCAGGAGAACGCAGCAAAGGTTAACCAGGCTCTTCAGGATCTCGCTGACAACCTGCGCGCCACCGATTCGTCGATGGAAGCCAACGAGTCCGAGACCGAGAACTCGTTCGCTCAGCTGCTCGGCGGCCTGTGAGAGATTAGATTAGGAGACTGACATGGATTTCCAGGTAAATTACGGCGCTCTTGACGCCGCTGCCGCTGACATCAACACCGGTGCCGCTAACCTGCAGAACTGCCTCGACGATCTCGAGCAGACGCTGAACCAGCTGCGCTCGTCGTGGGAAGGCCAGACGCAGGAAGCCTACGACGTTGCTCAGCGTCAGTGGAACCAGGGCCTCGAGGGCCTGAAGGACGTGCTGCGCCGCACCTCCTCCGCCGTTGACTCGGCTCGCTCCAACTACCAGCAGACGGACCAGTCCAACGCTGCCCGCTTCTGAGAGCATGAGCGCCTAGCGCTACGGATAAGGGTCGTCCCTTTGGGGCGGCCCTTATCCGTACCCACGAGCGTCCGATTCCGCGCTACGACAGACCATTTCCGTGCACACAAGCGACCAGCTAGGTATTTTCCGACCCCACCCACAAGAATTTCCCAGTCGGTTAAATCGGGGCGGGCGCGAGCGCATACACAACCGCCGCCGTCCCGTGTCGGGACGGCGGCGGTGACCATTCAAAGGATCGGCGCAGCGAGACGATCAACGCGGAGACACGACCGACGCACGAGAGAATCAACGTGGCGAGGGATCGCCCACCAACAGGGTCAGTGCACCGAATCGGCGTCGGCGTAGACGATCGTGGCTCGCCGATCACCCATGATGACCTCGGTACCGGCAGGCACCTCGACCGCCTGTCCACCCGTCAGTTCCATGACGCGGCCGTCGGGCGTGCGAATCTGCGTGCCGTTCGCGGAGAAGGAGTCTTCGATCCAGGCACCGGTGGCCGTGGGGCCCAGGCGCATGTGCGTACGCGAGAGCGACATCGTGGCATCAGGGACGACGACCGCTCGCGATCCCTCGACGGCTGCGGGTGCACGCCCAAGCGTCACCGGCATGTCGATGAGCTCGCGCTGCCCAGAGTCGAAGATAAGCCACAGAAGCTGCGTGCGCGGCGGCGTCACCGGCACACCCCACTGAGACTGGCCGGCACCACCCCACTGGGACGCGCCGGAGCGCTGCACAGTCTGCACATCGCGGCGACTCGGCGGAGGGCCAGGCACACCGGATGCGGGAGCCGCATACTGCCCTCCCCCACCGTACGAGGCTTGGGCGGGCTGAGGGGACACCTGCTGAGCGGGAGCTCCCCAGCTGGGCGGGGCGGGAACCTGGGCGGGAGCGGCAGACGCGGCAGGCGCGGCGGGCACCGCGGGAGCGGCGGGCATGGACGGTGCTGCGGGATGCTGAGGCGCGGGGCGATGAGTATCCGGCGCGCCCTGGGGCGGCGCGAGGAGTGTGTCGAACTCGTTGGGCTCGCGCACTGCGGGAGCAGCCGGTGCAGCAGGCACGCTGGGCGCAGCAGGAACGCTGGGCGCAGCAGGCAGCGGGGAGACCGCCGGCGTTGCGGGTGCGCTGTAATCCTCCCCGTAGGGGTCGTTCGCGCGCTGACCGGGTGCCGAGTAGTCCGGCGCCGAAGAAGGCACGGGCGTCAGCGGCGCAGCGGGGGCACTCCACTGATCGGCTCCCCCGCGAACGCTATCGAAATCGCTGGGAGCCCGGCTCGGACGCTCGGAGCGCTCAACCTCGCCAGGGCCAGCCGCGAGCGCCGCGTGCTTGCGCAGGTCGACGAAGCGGGTGCGGGTGGGGCCGCTGAGCCAGGTGCGCCCGTCGTGGACCATCGCATACGAGGCAAGCAGGCCCACGCCGGTGACTTGGAGGAGAACGGCGAGGGCCGTGTAGCCCAGCGCCGCGCCGAGCGACGGAGTCTGCGCGTCGTCCTCGTCGCGGATCAGGCACACACGCATGAGGGCCATGCCCGGCGTCCGGCCCGACGCGCCGAGCATGAGCGCGGAGGCAACCACGGCCTCGGCGGTGACCATTCCAATCGTCCACGCCGTGAAGTGCACGTACCACGTCACACCAAGCAGGACCCCGAGGATCAGCAGGTCGATGAGATACGCGCCGACGAGCCGCGATGCGGGCGCGTGGGCGAAAGGAGTCTTCGTCGTATCAGCCATTACAGGACTGCCCTCCAAGCAAACTCGAAGAGACCCGAGGAGATAACCGCCGCGGGAAGGAGTGTAAAGATGCAGAAAGTCTGCAAGAAGTCGAGGATCGTCCCCGAAAGGGCGGCGTCGCCCTTAGGAACGTGCAGCGTCATCCACAGGACCGTCGCGATCGCGATAATCAGCAGGATGGACAACGGGAGCAGGGGGAACAGCGAGTACGTTGCTTCGCTGGTCCCCACCGCCAAGGACTGCGACCACTTGCCAAACAGGAACGCACACCCGACGCCCACAGCGGCGGCGCGAGGCAGGATCTGACCGACATGCGCGCGAATCCCCCGAGGTGCCGTCAACAGGGTCACGATGGACATGATGACGAAGATGAAGCCGCCGAGGCCTCGGCCCAACGTGATCGTAGGAGTCACCGAATATGCCAGGGGAATGCCGCCGACCAGGATGAACAGCGTCGAGGCGGCCACCAGGAGGGTGTACCGAGCGTCGGTGTGCCCGAGGGCGTCCGCCATACGGCCGCCGGTCAGCGTGCTGGGCTTTTGCGCGGGAGGCTGACGGATGCGCGAGGCGATCGTCTGCACCGACGCGGAATCGATGAGCTGGCTGTCGGGCACACGCAGCGCAAAACGGGGCGCCATCAGGAACAGGAACACTCCGAGGAGGAGAGCCAGCGGAGCGATGTCGATGAGGCCGAACATCGGGTAGGCGCCAATCGTGACGAGAGCCGTGGCGCCGATCCACGCGAAGAGGGCGCTGAGCGCGGTGGGGGTCGTCGTCAGCGACACGACCGCCAGCGAAACCGCGAGGGCAACCCACACGCCGATCACAGGGGCGACCGACAGGGCGTGGATGCCGGACATTGACACGAAGCCGATCGCGCTATATCCGGCGAGCGCGGGCATCAGGAGTAGCAGGGCAGGCCTCGAACGGACCATGCGCGAAGCGAAAAGCGGGAGGATGGAAGCAGCGCAGCACACGGCGGCACACGCGCCGCGCGCCCACAGCGGGATCTTCGCGACTTCGACGGCCCACTTCGGGCCATCCTCGGGGTGAGCAAAGCCAATCAGGGCCGCATCTCCGAGCATCGGCAGGAGGCACAGCGAGCTAACCGCACCTATCACGATGAAGCAGTAGCCGAGGAGGGCGAGGACCGGGGACAGCCACTGGTTCTCCTGGCGCTCCGAGGCCTCGTTCACCTGCTGAGCGGACAGGACGCGACTGGACAGAGCGATCGTCGAGCCTGCGGGCAGGTCACGACCGAGGACAGCTGCGCCGTCGAGGGGACGCCCATCGGCGTAGGAGACGCGCACGGAGGGAAGGGACAGATCGATCTCCAGCATGGCGCACAGGCCCGCGACCGTCGTCCCTTCGGGAGCGGCGAAATCGGAGGTGCCATCGGAGTCGATAACAGTCACTGACACCATGGTGGCGCTCATGTAACCTCCGTTCTCAGGTAAACAACAGTGCCCAGTGTAATGCACCGACGCTAACCGCCGGTTAAAACTTGGAAGTCCACTCAGCTACACTGGGTGCAGTCGCATCGAACACGTACGCGCACAGCGCGAGGAGACCTGATGGTTACACGCAAGAAACGGCGGACTGCCGCGGTTCCGGAGCAGCCCTCCGGAACCCTAGCGATCCAGATGCCGCCGGAGAAGGCCGAGCCCGCATCGATCGGTAACGTCCTGATGATGGTCGTCCCGATGCTCGGTTCGACGGGCGTCATGGTCTTCATGGCCATGCAGAACCCCGACAATACGCGCTCGATGCTCATGGGCGGCGGCATGTTGGTCGCCATGCTGGGCATGGTCGGCTTCAACATGTACCGGCAGTTCTCCCAGTACCGCACGCGCGTGAAGACCCAGCGCCGCGAGTACCTCTCCTACCTGGCTGAGACGCGCGAGTCCGTGCGCAAGGTCGCAAAGAAGCAGCGCGCCTACTACAACTGGGTCTACCCCTCCCCCGACGCCCTCGTGACGCTGGCCGCCAACGGTTCGCGCCTGTGGTCGCGCGAGGGCAACACGTACAACCTGCTGACGTTCCGTTACGGCTCGGGCACCCAGCCCCTCGGCCTCATTTTCGAGCGTCCCCCGATCGACCCGATGACGGAGATGGACGTCGTGTGTCTGTCCGCCATGGACCGATTCATCGGTGTCCACGACCACACGGACAACGTCGGCAAGTTCCTCTACCTGGGCGACTTCAGCCACATCGAGGTGGTCGGCGACGGCGAGAGCGCCTACGACGAAATGCGCGCCATCATGATGCACCTGGCGTGCTTCATCGACCCCTCCAAGCTCAAGATCGCGGTCCTGTGTTCGGCCGATCGACTGGGCGACTGGGAGTGGGTCAAGTGGATGCCCCAGGCTCGCTCATCCATCGTGCGCGACGCGGTGGGCCCGGGCCGCATGATCTCGACTGACCCGCGCGAGCTCGCCGAGATGATCGGCCCTGACATCGCGATGCGCGGCGCGTACCGCCCGGGCGATGACATGCCCGAGTGGCCCCACCTCCTCCTCGTGTTGGACGGGGCCGAGTTCCCGCCCAACTCCCCCTTCGGTTCGGCGGTGGGCGTGCGCGGCGTGACGATCATGTCCCGCGCCCGCGAGTGGACGCCCATGAAGTCGCACACCGCGTTGCGCCTCGTCATCCACCCCAACCCGGATCACAAGGGCGCGGACGTGGTCGACGTGGTCACCATGGACTCCCTGCCTGAGCAGGCGTTCGCCGACCGCCTCACCGCCGTTCAGGCCGAGGCCGTGGCCCGCCGCATGACGCCCTTCGCCACGCAGCAGAACCTGGAAGAGGCGGAGACGCCCGTGGGCCGTTCGGACGAGGCCCGCCAGATGGACCTCATGGAGCTCGTCGGCATCGGCGACATCCGAGACTTCGACCCCGAGAAGCAGTGGCGGCGCCGCGAAGGACGCGAACGCCTCGCCGCCCCCTTCGCCGTCACGCCCGAGGGCCGCCCCGTGGTCCTCGACATTAAGGAATCCGCCCAGCAGGGTATGGGTCCGCACGGCCTCCTGATCGGCGCGACCGGCTCCGGCAAGTCCGAGGTGTTGCGTACCCTCGTGCTGGCCCTGGCGCTCACCCACTCTCCGGAGCAGCTGAACCTGGTTCTCGTCGACTTCAAGGGTGGCGCGACCTTCGCCGGCATGTCGGACCTGCCGCACGTGTCGGCCATGATCTCGAACCTGGAGTCGGAGCTCTCCCTCGTCGACCGTATGCAGGACGCCCTGCAGGGCGAGATGGTGCGCCGCCAGGAGGTCCTGCGTCAGGCGGGCAACTACGCGAACGTGTCCGACTACGAGGCGGATCGCCTCGCGGGCAAGCATCAGTTCCCGCCGCTGCCGGCCCTGTTCATCGTCCTGGACGAGTTCACGGAAATGCTGATGGCCAAGCCAGAGTTCGGCGAGGTCTTCATCATGATCGGCCGTCTGGGCCGATCCCTGTCGGTGCACCTGCTGCTCGCCTCGCAGAAGATGGATCTGGGTAAGGCGCGCGGCCTGGAGTCGCACCTGTCGTACCGCATTGCGCTGAAGACCTTCACGGAGAACGACTCTCGTGAGGTCCTGGGTATTCCCGACGCCGCGAAGCTGCCCCCGCTGCCAGGTTCGGGCTTCCTGAAGGCGGGCGGCGACGGCCTCGTTCGTTTCCGCGCGTCCTATGTGGCCGCTCCCCCGCCGGCGCGTACGCTCGCGTCGATTTCCGAGGCCTCGACGGCCGGCGCTCCGACCGCTCCGATCGAGATCCTGCCGTTCACGGTCGCTCCCGTCATCACTCGCGAGGACCTGGGCGAGGAGGAAGAGATCGACCAGAACCAGGAAATCGTTCTGGCTGGCGACGAGGTCTGGGCGGACATGTCCGAGATGGACATCGCCGTGGCGAAGATGAAGGGCAAGGGCT
>ERZ772977.859-NODE-859-length-17360-cov-21.413118_pt1 | contig 17360 bp, 15 predicted proteins | sample MGYA00511131_ERZ772977 | MGnify/ENA primary metagenome ERZ772977 (study PRJEB29015, sample SAMEA2737935) | human oral metagenome | biome: human oral; feature: human-associated habitat; material: dental | place: China | collected 2151 ...
AGCACGAAGCGTCTGATTTACAGTCAGATCCATTTGGCCGCTTTGGTAACCTGCCGCGCGCCGCTCTCGCGGTGCCGTGAAAGAATAGCACTAAAATAGCTTCCAACGCCAATCGGAAGGCCGACTGGCGAAATATCAACGAAAGGTGACTCTCATGGCCGACTCCTCCTTCGACGTCGTCTCCAAGCTCGACCGCCAAGAGGTCGACAACGCCGTCAACCAGACCGCCAAGGAGATCGCCAACCGCTACGACTTTCGAGGCGTCGACGCGGCGATCACCCTCAGCGGGGACACGATCACCATGGAGGCGAACTCGGCCTCGCGCGTTCTCGCGATCCTCGACGTGCTGCAGTCCAAGCTGATCCGACGCGGCCTCTCCCTGAAGGTCCTCGACTACAAGGACCGCGAACCCAAGGCATCCGGAAAGCTCTACAAGCTCGCCTGCCCCCTCAAGGAGGGCATCCCGCAGGAGAGCGCCAAGAAGATCTCCAAGCTCATCCGCGAGGAGGGACCCAAGGGAGTCAAGGCCCAGATCCAGGGCGACGAACTGCGCGTGTCCTCCAAGTCGCGCGACGACCTCCAGGCCGTCATCGCGCTCCTTAAGGGCCCCAAGGGCGAGGAGCTGGACGTCGCCCTTCAATTCGTCAACTACCGCTAGAGACGAGGCGCCCGGACCGGGAGAACCGTGCGGGGGAGCGCCCCTAGTAGCCGGCGATCTTCTCGAGCCGCGCGATGCGTTCCTCGATCGGCGGGTGCGTCGAGAGGACCCGCGCAACGGAGGCGCCGCGGAAGGGGTTGGCAATCATCATGGCGGCGACGTTGCGCGTGCGCGGCGTGTCTTCCATCGGGTGCCGATCCGTCGCCATCTCGAGCTTGCGCAGGGCCGAGGCGAGCGCGAGGGGATCCTGAGTCAGCATCGCGCCGTCCTCGTCCGCGTCGAACTCTCGGGTGCGCGACAGGGACAGCTGGATGAGGGTCGACGCGATCGGGGCCAGCAGGCTCATCGCGATCATTCCGAGAAAACCCAGGGCCCCTCCCTCGCGACGGGAACCGCCGCCGACGAAAAGCATCACCTGGGCGATAGCCGTGATGAGGCCACCCATCGCCGCCGCGACCGACGTGGTGAGAATGTCCCGGTTGTAGACGTGCATCAGCTCGTGCCCAAGGACGCCGCGCAACTCCCTCTCGCCCAGGATCGCGAGGATCCCCTCGGTGCAGCACACGGCGGCGTTGCTGGGGTCGCGGCCCGTGGCGAAGGCATTGGGCGTCAGCGAGGGCGCGACCCATATGGTCGGCATCGGCTGATCGGCCCGCTGCGCCAGCTCCCGAACAATCCGATACAGTTCCGGCTGCTCCTCCTCGCTGACCTGATAGGCGCCCATCGACCGCAGCGCGAGGGTCGCCGAGTTCCAGAACACATAGGCGGTCTGCGCCAGCCCGAGACCCGCAAAGACAAGGATCCACACGACACGACCCGTGCTCGTTGCGACCAGCGAGCCGATCAGCAAGAGAAGCGCCCACATGCCTCCGAGCAGGAGCGTCGTCTTCAGACCGTTGTGGTAGTTCCTATGCACCATGGGAGGATCCTACGGGGATCACCTGGAAGCCTCCTGGGAGAGAGCAGAAGGTCGGGTGTGAGTGCGCGGCGACGCACTGTCGGGCGGCCACGAGGGGGCGGCCAATTTCCGCCCGCCCCCTCCGGCAGCGTGCGCGCCCTAGATACGGCGCCCGGGTCCCGTGTAGTCGTCGAAGCGCTCGGGAGCCGTGGGGACTCCCATCTCACCCATCTGCCCGATGTGGTCCGCGGTGGCCGGGTCTACCGGAACACCACGCGAAATGTCGGTCATGACACGGCGCGAGACCACCTTGATGCGCTCCCGCCTGCCGCGACCGCCGGGAAGCTCGCCGAAGCTCTCCCCCAGCGCCTGCTCGTAGGCGTCCAGAAGCTCCCACCCCTCCCAGGTCGTGTACTCCACGCCGCGCTCCTCCAGCAGGGCGACCATGGCCTCGTGACCGACCGCCGTGGTCTTGGCGTGCAGGCGACCAGCCGTCGCATCCTCCACCAGGTGCGTGATCGTCTGCTGCGCATCCGATTTGGTCGAGCCGATCAGCCCGACGGGACCGCGCTTGATCCATCCTGTGGCGTACACGCCGGGAACAACGTCCGCGGACTCGTCCTTCGTCGTCTCTCCCTCGATGACACGCCCCTCGACGTTGGGCACCACGCCCGCTCGCCTATCGAAAGGAAGTCCGGGGATCGGGGAGGAGTAGTAGCCAACCGCGCGATACACGGCCTGCACCGGCCACGTCGTGATGACGCCCGTACCCGAGACGCTTCCGTCGCCGTTGAGGGCCGTTCGCTCGGTGCGCAGCGCCTTGACGTGCCCGCGCTCGTCGGCGACGATCTCGACCGGCGACTGGAACAGGTGAATGTGGATGCGCCGCGACGCGGTGTGCTCCTCCTCGTCGGCCATCGCATAGTTCGTCAGGGTCTTGACGACCTGACGCTGCTGATTCGAGGCGCGCAGGGCCTCCTCGGACCCCTCGTCGAAGTCGAAGTCCTCCTCCGACACGATGACGTCCACGTCGGGCACCTTGCCCAGCTCGCGCAGCTCCAGCGGCGTGAACTTCACCTGCGCCGGGCCGCGCCGACCAAAGACGTGCACATCCGTGATCGGGTTCTCCGCCAGGGCGCGGGCGACGTTGGCGGGGACCTCCGTCTTGAGCATGTCCTCGGCGTGCTTGGCGAGCACGCGCGACACGTCCAGCGCCACGTTGCCCACGCCGATGACGGCCACCTGCCGGGCCTGAAGCGGCCACGTGCGCGGATAGTCCGGGTTTCCGTCGTACCAGGACACGAAGTCCGCCGCACCGTAGGACTCCGGCAGATCCACGCCCGGAATATCCAGGGGATGATCGCGATCGGCACCGGTCGCGATCACAATCGCGTCGTAGTGGTCGCGCAGGTCGTCAAGGCTCACGTCTCGGCCCACCTCAACGTTGCCGAGCAGCCGAATGTCACCGCGTTGCAAGATCTTGTAGAGCGCGACGATGATCTGCTTAATGCGCGGGTGATCCGGCGCGACGCCGTAGCGCACCAGCCCATAGGGGGCCGGAAGCCGCTCGAAGAGATCGATGTTGACCTCGAGCCCCGACTTCGACAGGATGTCGGAGGCGTAGATGCCGGCGGGACCAGCGCCGATGACGGCGACGTTGAGCGGTGCCAACCAAGTTCTCCTTCTGTGACCGCGCGCGAGTGCGCGCACCTGGGCACCAAGTCTAGCGCCCCAACACCGAGGGCCACCTTACCTGAGACCCCTCACACACCTCAAGGTGCAACCGGGGTTGCGACGAGGCCGGGGCGGGGGCGCTCCACGGTGCGCATCCTGGCCCCGGCCTCGCGACGCGCGCCTACGCCAGGCGGTCCACCATCAGGTTAGCGAAGGCGACGAGCGCCGTCTTGGCCTCGCCCTTGGGAAGCGCCTCCAGGGTGTCCACGGCATCGCTCGCCCACCGGCGGGCCAGCTCGCGGGTCTCCTCCAGCACGTCGTGCGTGCGCAGCTGCTCGACGACGCCAGCCAGCGCCTCGTCCGAGGATAGGTCCCCCGCCAGGTCACGCAGGATGCGAGCCCCCGCCTCGTCGATCGTTCCCGCCTCCTGGCGGCGACGCAGGAGCAGGACGGGCAGAGTATCCACGCCCTCGCGCAGGTCCGTCCCGGGCGTCTTGCCGGACTGCTCCCCCGACGACGCCAGATCCAAGACGTCGTCGGCGATCTGGAAGGCGACACCCACCTTCTCACCGAAGTCGGCCACGACATCGGCGACCAGGCGCCCCGCGCCCGACAGGAGCGCCCCGAAGGACGCCGCCGTCGACACGAGGGAACCCGTCTTGTCGGCCAGGACCTGCAGGTAGAAGTCGACGCGATCGGCCCCATGTGTCGGACCGAAGGTCTCGTTCAGCTGCCCCTGGCACAGGCGCTCGAAGGTGCGCGCGTGGTGGGCAACGATCTCGGGACCCAGGGAGGCAACCAGCAGGGAGGCGCGCGCGAAAAGAATGTCACCCGCGAGGATTGCTCGGTTGTTGCCCCACAGGTGCTGAGCCGAGGGAACCCCGCGCCGCGTCGGCGCGGAATCCATGACGTCGTCGTGGTAGAGGGACGCCAGGTGGGTGAGCTCGACGGCGGTCGCCGCCGTCAGCACCGCGTCGTCCAGGCGGCGATCGCTCTCCCCCAGCTGCGCGCAAACGAGGGTCAGGAGCGGACGCATCCGCTTACCACCCGCGACCGCCAGGTGTGACGTCAGCTCGTCCGTCAGGTCGCGCGACGAGGAGACGGCCTCCAGGAGACGACGCTCGACGACCTCGAGCCCTGGCGTAATCCGAGACTCGAGGTCGGGAACATGAAGATCGGGTGTTTGGACGTTCACGGAATCAGTATGACGATCTTTTCGAGGAGGCTCAACACGGGACCGGGGAAGACCCCCAGGGCGATCGTACCAAGAACGCACACGACGATCGCGACGGCGCTCATGCCCTCGGACTTGACCACGACCGTCTCCTCACCGGGCGCGGTGAAGAACATCAGGCGCACCAGGCGGAAGTAGTAGAACGCCGTGATCGCCGAAGCCGCGAGGCCCACGATCGCCAGCCAACCGACTCCGCCAGCGATGGCATCCGAGAAGATCACAAACTTGCCGACAAAGCCGGCCGTCAGCGGGATGCCCGCGAACGAGAGCAGGAACACCAGCATCGACGCCGCTATCCACGGGTTGGTGCGGCCGATGCCCGCCCACTTGCGCAGGCTTGTCGCCTCGCCCAAGGCGTTGCCCTCCGCATCGCAGGAGCGCACCAGCGTCACCACGGCGAAAGCACCGACGGTCGCCAGGCCGTATCCGAGCGTGTAGAAGAGCACATGGCCCGTGCCGCCCTTCTGGATCGCGAGAATGCCCATCAGGATGAAGCCGGCGTGGGCGATCGAGGAGTAGGCCAGCATGCGCTTGACGTCGTCCTGGACGAGACCCGCGAAGGTCCCCACGAGGATCGTCAGGACCGCGACGGCGGCAAAGACGTACAGGAAGTCCCACTGCAGGTAGGCAGCCACGGCCTGGTAGAAGCGAGCCATCGCGGCGAAAGCGGCGACCTTCACGGCGGCAGCCATGAAGCCGGTCACGGGGGTCGGGGCCCCGGTGTAGACATCCGGGGTCCACGCGTGGAACGGGGCCGCACCCACCTTGAAGAGGAGACCGACCATGACGCTCAGCACGCCGACGAGGACCATCCAGTCCATGTTCGTGTTCGTCGAGATCGCGCTGCCCAGCGCCGAGATGCGCAGGGAGTTGGAGAACCCGAAGAGGAGGGCCGCGCCCATGAGCATGAAGCCGGAGGAGAACGCGCCGAGCACGAAGTACTTCAGCGCCGCCTCGAAGGACAGCTGGCGGCGGCGGCGCGCCGTCGCAGCCATGATGTACAGGGGCAGGGACATGACCTCGAGGGCGACGAAGAGGGTGACGAAGTTGTCCGCCGCCGGGAAGATCATCATGCCGCCCAGGGAGAACAGCGCCAGCGGGAAGATCTCGGAGCGCTGATAGGAGTGGCGCTGGGTCAGTTCCTCGGCCGCCGAATCGGGGCGGTCCGAGGGTTGGCCGGCGAAGGCACCATCCCCGACGCTCGTCCGGTCGGCCATCACCAGCACGGCGACAAACCCGAGGACCGCCAGCACGAACTGCGCCGCGATGGTGAGCGGATCCTCAATGTACTCCCCCAGCGTGGTCGGCGCGGCCACGACCGGCGCCCAGCGCAGAACGAGAACGGAACCCGCGCCGCACGTCGCGGCAACCGCGAGGGCGATGACGATGGGGCGACGGGCCTTCGCGGGGGCGAATGCCTCCACGAGGATGCCCAGGACCGCTCCGCCGAGGACGATGAGGATCGGTGTGAGGCTCAGCCAGTGGACCTGGGGGGCCTCGAAGGTAGCCATGGGTAGGACGTTCACTGTGCGCTCCCTTCAGCGGCGGCCGGCGCCGTGGCCGGGTGGCCGAAACTATCAGCAACCGGAGTCAGTGCTCCGACGAGGGGGGCCGACCAGATACCGAGGACGAGCATCGCGACGACCAGCGGCGCCATCACGCCTCGTTCGCGACCGCCAAGGTCGACCAGCTCCTCCTTGCCCTTGCCGGGCGCTCCGGTGAAGACGCGCTGGTAGGGCATGAGCACGTACATGGCCGCGATCACGACACCGATGACGGCCACGAGCGCCAGCGGCGCGTTCACCGTCCACGTCCCCATGAGGACCAGATACTCGGGAACAAAGCCCGACAGGCCGGGAAGGGCGATCGAGGCCAGGCCCGAGACGAGCCACAGGCCCGCCAGGACGGGCGTGACGCGCTGCATCCCGACGTATTCGCGCATGTCCTGCGTACCACCGCGGCGCGCGAGCCAGCCCGAGAGCAGGAACATCGCGGCGATCGACACGCCGTGGGCCACCATGTAGAACATGGCTCCGACCAGGGCGAGGTTCGATCCGATGAAGATTCCCAGGACCATGAAACCGAAGTGAGACACCGAGGTGTAGGACACAAGGCGCATGATGTCGTTCTGGCCGTTGGCGGCCAGGCCGCCCCACACGATGGAGATGACGGCGAGGACGCACATGACCCACTTCGCGTGCGACGAGGCGGTGGGCGTGAGCTGGAGGCACAGCGTGATCATGCCGAAGGTGCCGATCTTGTCGAGCACGCCCACGAGCAGAACGGAGGTGCCGGGGCGCGCGACAGCGGCCGTGTCGGGCAGCCACGTGTGAACCGGAACCATGGGCGCCTTGATCGCGAAGGCAACCATGAAGGTCACGAAGACGACCATCTGCACGGAGGATGCCGCGCCGGGAAGGGTCGAGGCGAGGGTGTCCAGGCGGAAGAACGTGGAGGCTCCGTCCGCCGCGCGCGACGCGCTGGCCCACAGGAAGAGGATTCCACCGAGCATGACCAGGCCGCCGAACAGCGAGTAGAGGAGGAACTTCATGGCGGCCCTGTGGCGAGCTGCCTCCTCCCCGGTGCCGTAGCGACCGATCATCAGGTAGAGGGGGACGAGCATTGCTTCGAAGGCGACGTAGAAGACCACCAGGTCGTAGGCGGCGAAGATGACGACCATGAACGCCTGGAGGGCCAGCACGAGGGCCGGGTAGGCTCCGCGATCGTCGGCCTCCTCCTCGTTCCATCCCGCGATGAGGACGAGGGGGACGAGACCGAGGGCCAGGAGGATCATGACCAGGCCGAGGGCGTTGACGCCCAGCGACCAGGTGATGCCCATCTGCGGGATCCACTCGTGGCTCTCGTACACCTGGTACGTGGCGGGGGCCGACCAGTCGAAGACGGTGACGGCGGCGGCGACGCCGAGCGCGAGCTCGACGAGGGCACACGCGAGGGCGAGGACGCGTCCTGCGGCGCGTCGCAGGGGCGGAACGAAGCCGAGGAGGGCCGCGCCCGCGGCCGGAACGGCCACGAGGACGGACAGCCACGGGAAGTTAGCAGCAACCATTGCACTTTCCATTGTCGTGTACCCCTTAGAGCCTGAATCCGAGGACGATGGCCAGGGCGATGATGACGCCGCCGAGAATGTAGGCGGCGTACGTGCGCACGAGCCCGTTCTGGGTCACTCCGACGACGCGCCCAAGCATCTGGGAGCCGCCCCCCAGGCCGCGAAGCGCACCGTCGATGGCGCTCGCGTCCCCGACTCTGGCGACGGTCACCAGCCCCTTGGCGGGCATCATGAACAGGGTCTCGTTGACGGTGTCCTGGTAGAGGTCGCGGCGGGCGGCCTCGGTGAGGGCGTTTCCGGCGGGAACGGAGGTGGGAACCTCGTCGCGACCGTACTTCATCCACGCGACAAGCGCGCCGATGACCACGAGGGCGAGGGTCGCGCCCTGGATCACGTACTCGTTCAGGACGGGGTGGCCGTGCTCGACGTGACCGATCGCGGGAGCAAGCCAGTTGATGAAGGTGTCACCCACGGAGAGCGCGCCGCCCAGGAGGACCGCACCGACGGCGAGGACGATCATCGGGACCGTCATGAGGGGGCCGGACTCGTGGGGGTGCACGGCGGTTCCCTCGGCCTCGGTGGTCCAGCGGGCCTTGCCGTGGAAGGTCATGAAGAAGAGGCGCGACATGTAGAAGGCCGTGACCCCGGCGCCGACCAGGGCGACGAGTCCGTAGACCCAGCCGACCCACGCGGCCTCGGCGCTGCCGAAGCTGTGGGCGCTGAAGGCAGCCTCGATGATCTTGTCCTTCGACCAGTAGCCGGACAGGGGTGGGACGCCGAGGATGGCGAGCCAGCCCATCATGAACGTCAGCCACGTGACCTTCATGGCGCCTCGCAGGGCACCGAAGCGGCGCATGTTGACCTGGTCGCCCATGCCGTGCATGACGGAGCCGGCTCCCAGGAACATGAGGGCCTTGAAGAAGCCGTGGGTGAAGAGGTGGAAGATCGCGAACGCCCAGCCGATGGGCCCCAGCCCGGCGCCAAGCATCATGTAGCCGATCTGGCTCATGGTGGAGGCCGCGAGGACCTTCTTCATGTCGTCCTTGGCCGAGCCGACGATCGCTCCGAAGAGCAGGGTGATCGCGCCGATGACGGCGACGCCGGTCGCGGCGACGGGGGCGGCGACGAAGACCGCGCCGGAGCGGACGATCAGGTAGACGCCGGCGGTCACCATGGTGGCGGCGTGAATGAGCGCGGACACGGGCGTCGGCCCGGCCATCGCGTCACCCAGCCACGCCTGCAGGGGGAACTGGGCGGACTTACCGCAGGCGGCGACCAGCAGGAAGAACCCGATGACGGTCGCGGACGCGGTCGGAACCGAGGCGACCTTCGAGGACACATCCGCGAAGGTCACCGAGTGGAAGGAGGCGACCATCGCCATCATGGCGATGAGCATGCCCATGTCGCCCACGCGGTTCATGATGAACGCCTTCTTCGCGGCAACGGCGTTGGCGGGAACGTGGTTCCAGAAGCCGATGAGCAGGTAGGATGCGAGGCCCACGCCCTCCCAGCCGGCGAAGAGCCCGGCGTAGGAGTCGGCCAGGACCAGCGTCAGCATCGCCGCGATGAAGAAGTTCAGGTAGGCGAAGAAGCGGCGCCTGGCCGGGTCGTGCGCCATGTAGGCGATCGCGTAGACGTGGATGAGCGAGCCGACGAAGGTCACCAGGATCACGAAGGTGATGGAGAGGGGATCGACAAGCAGCCCGAAGTTCACGGTGAAGTCGCCGGCGGGGATCCACGTGAAGAGCGTCTGGGTAAAGCGGCGCGCGCTCTCGGGAGCGCTCCACATCTGGGCGGCGATGAGCGCGCCGACGATAAAGGTCGCCCACGACGCTGCCGTGGCCAGCAGGTGTCCCCACCGGTTCGAGGCGCGCCCCAGGAGCAGGAGAAGGCCGGAGGAGGCGAGCGGGATCAGGATGAGGAGCCACGCGTAGGATGCGGGCCCCGAGGCCGCAACCACGTCGGTGGCTCCAACGGCCTGCGCAAAAACGAAGGTGGTCATGCGTTACGTCCTCCTTCAGTTCTTCAGCAGGTTCAGGTCGTCCACGCTCGTGGTCGAGCGCGAACGGTAGATGGACACGATGATCGACAGGCCGACGACGACTTCGGCGGCTGCGACGACCATGACGAAGAACGCCATGATCTGGCCGTCAATGTTGGAGTTGATGCGCGAGAACGTCACGAGGACGAGGTTCGCCGCGTTGAGCATCATCTCGACGCCCATGAGCGCGATGACCGCGCTGCGGCGCACGAGGACCGTCGTCGCTCCGATTCCGAACAGCACACCCGCAAGGATGAGGTACCAGGCGAGACTCACTTGCTCTCCTCCTTCTTCTCAGTGGGGGTGGTTGTGCGCCGGCGGCGAGGCTGGGGCTGTGCCAGTCCGGTGGGCGCGGTGGCGCCGGGCATCCCGAAGGAGCCGGAACGGGGAACGTCGGGCGTGCGCCCGATCGCGTAGGGCGACTCCGCCTCGGAGGAGGCGCCGTCCCGATCGGTGCGAGCGAGGGTGAGCTGGGCGGAGACCTCGGGGGTGACCTCGCCGATCGTGCGGGTCAGGCCGCGTACGCGCAGGACGCGGGGCACGGATTCCTCGACGGGACCCAGCGTCTCGCCCGAGAGCGCCGGCACGTCCGCCGCGTTGGACTGGGCGTAGACGCCGGGGGCGGGAAGCTGACCGATGCGCGCACCCTTCTCTTCGAAGGCCCGCATCTTGGAGCGCGCGGTCTGCGCCTGATCGGCCTTGGCGGTCAGACGATCGGAGTGGGTGAGCAGCATCGCGCCGACGGCCGCCGTGATGAGCAGGGCACCGGCGAGCTCCATGCTCAGCCAGTGCTCCTGGAAGAGCATGATCGCCAGGTCGGTGATCGGTTCGTCGGAGGTGGGGGTCGCCTTGCTGGGGGCGTGCGCGGCGTGGGAGGACTTCACGATCGCCGTCGCGATGATGAGAGCGAGCCCGAGCCCGCCGAGGACGGATCCGACGATCGCCCCGCGGCTCTGACGCACGTAGTCGTCGGAGGCGCCGATACCGATGAGCATGATGACGAACAGGAACAGCATCATGATGGCGCCCGTGTACACGACGATCTGGGCGACTCCCATGAAGGGAGCGCTATTGGCGATGTACAGGATCGCGAGGCCGAGCATGACGCCGACCATGCAGATGACGGCGTGGGCGGCCTTCTTGCAGAAGAGGACCCCCAGGGCGCACGCCACCATGGCGATGGCCGTGCACACGAAGAGGATGATCTCCCCCGTTGACTCCATGAGGGGCCAATCGATGGACAGGTTCATGAGCGTGCCTCCTGCGCGACTCGTACCGTCTTGAGGGAGGGGTCGTCTGGGCGGCGGGCCGCGACCCAGTCGACCTGGTCGGCGGTGGGGCCGGTGACTTCCCCGCGGTAGTAGTCGATGTCGTTCTTTCCCTCGACCATGGGATGAGGCGCTGCGAGCATTCCCTCGGAGAGGGGAACCAGCAGGTCTTCCTTCTCGTAGATGTCGTCCTCGCGCGTGTACGTGGCGATCTCGAAGTCGTTCGTCATCGTCAGTGCCCGCGTGGGGCACGCTTCGATGCACATGCCGCAGAAGATGCATCGCAGGTAGTTGATCTGGTAGACGCGGCCGTAGCGTTCGCCCGCCGAGTACTGCTCGTCGGGGGTATTGGAGGCGGCCTCGACGAAGATGGCGTCGGCGGGGCACGCCCACGCGCACAGCTCACAGCCCACGCACTTCTCCAGGCCGTCGTCGTAGCGGTTGAGCTGGTGACGTCCGTGGAAGCGGGGCATGACTCGCGCGGGTTCACGGGGGTACTGCTCGGTGACGGTGGGCCGGAAGAAGGACGACAGCGTAACGCCGTAGCCGGCCATGGGTGCGACGAACTGGGCGAACGCACCCTTGGGGTCGTGCTCGAAGAGCATGTCCTCGTCGGTGGTCTTCTCACTCATCGGTGCTCTCCTTCGGGCTGTCGGATGCCCCGGCCGTGGCCAGCTCGCCCTCAATGGTGGCGGCGGCGCGCGGCGAGGCGACGGGGGTCTGTCCGGGCAGGGGCGGGACGGGGAAGCCGTCCTCGAAGCCCGTGTAGTCGCGCTCGGATGGCGGGACCGGCTCGGGTTCGGGCCTGTCGGTCAGCCAGATGATCACCAGGGCGATGAGGAAGAGGACACCGACTCCTCCGAAGAGGTAGGGGGTGGGAACCTCAACGAACTGGGTGATGCCGCGCACGAGGGCGACGAGCACGAGCCATCCCAGGGCGATGGGCATGAGGCGCTTCCACCCGAAGTTCATGAACTGGTCGTAGCGGAAGCGCAGCAGAGTCGCGCGGGTCCACACCAGCAGGAACATGAAGAACCAGAGCTTGAGGAAGAACCACAGCATGCCCCACCAGCCGGAGTTGAGGAACTCGACGTGGGACAGCGGCCAGGGCGCGTGCCAGCCCCCGAAGAACATCGTGGTGGCCACGGCCGAGACGTTGAGCATGTTGACGTACTCGGAGAGGTAGTACCAGCCGAACTTCATCGAGGAGTACTCGGTCATGTGCCCGGCGACGAGCTCGCCCTCGGCCTCGGGAAGGTCGAAGGGCAGTCGGTTGACCTCGCCGGTGGCACTGATGCAGTAGATGACGAAGGCCGGCAGGAGCGTGAAGCCCCACCAGAACTGTCCCTGGGCGGCGACGATCTGCGAGGTGGACATGGAGCCCGACATGAGGAAGACGCTCACGAGGGACAGGCCCATGGCCAGCTCGTAGGAGATGACCTGGGCGGTGGATCGCACGGCGCCGTACAGGGGCAGGGTCGAGCGGGTCGACCAACCACCGAGGACGATGCCGTACAGGCCCACCGACGCCATGGCCAGAATGTAAAGGGAGGCGACGGGCATGTCAGTCAGCTGCAGGGGCGTCGAGATGCCGGCGATCCTCACGTTGGGTCCCATGGGGATGACCGCGAAGACGCTGAACGCGGCGAAGGCGGCGATCGCGGGGGCCAGGAAGTACAGGAACCTCTCGGCCCGACGGGTCCACATGTCCTCTTTGAAGAGGAGCTTACCGGCGTCGGCGAAGGCCTGGAAGAGACCCAGGGGGCCCGCCACGTTCGGGCCCGGACGCGTCTGCATGCGACCCAGGCCTCGGCGCTCCACCCACAGGGCGATGAGCACGTTGGCGATCAGGAAGACGATGATGAAGACGGCCTTGATGAGGCTGAGCCACCAGGTCTCGTGACTAAAGTCTGCGGCGGAGTACTCCGGGACTGCGAAGGGTGCGAGTGTCATCATGCCACCTCCTGCGTGGCGCGCAGCGTCGCGACGGTGCCGACACCGCCGAGGCGCTCGTGTAGGACGGAGCCGACCGAGCATTCGGGAACCCACGCGACGCCGTCGGGCAGGTCGCCGATAGCGGCCGGAAGGGTGATGCTTCCGCGCTCAGTCTCGAGCGTCGCATCGGCCCCGGGGGCGATGCCGGCACGGGCCAGCGTGGCCGCGGAGGCCAGGAGGACGGGGCGTCGGGCCGATCCGGCCAGCCACGGGGCTCCGTCCTGGAGGCGTCCGGCGTCGATCATGGGCTTGTGGGAGGCGACGAGGACGCGGCCCGGCTCCGGGGCGGGAGCCGCGGCCGGGGCAACCGCCGCGAACTCCTGCGGCTCGCCGTCCCAATCCATGAGGGCGTTGACCTCGGCGTACAGGTCCGACAGGGCGGTGACGCCCAGGTCATCGTCGAACTCCTCGGTCAGTCGAACGAGAACATCGCGGTCGGTCAGGGAGGTCGCCGAGCGAGCCTGGCCGAAGGGACGCAGGCGTCCCTCCCAGTTGATGTACGTGCCGTTCTTCTCGACCGCGGGTGCCAGGGGAAGGACAACGTCCGCGCGTTCGCTCACCTCGGAGGAGCGGACCTCGAGGGATACCAGGAAGGGGACCTCGTCGAGGGCGCGGCGTAGGAGCGCCGGATCGGGGAAGTCTCGCACGTCAACGCCGCCGACGACGAGGGCACCGAGGGAACCGGAGGCCGCAGCCTCGATCATCTGCGAGGCGTCCAGGCCGCGCTCGGGCAGATCGCCCCACCCGAGGGAGGCGGCTCCGTCCTCGTCGATTCCTCGGCCGAAGGGGGCCAGCCCCGGCAGCAGGCCGGCCTCGACGGCGGCCCGGTCGGCGGTCAGCTCGACGTCGGCACCCACTCGTTCCAGGGCGCGCACAGCGGAGCGGACGTTGCCGCTGCCATAGGACAAGACCACCACGTGAGGCTGGCTCATGAGGCCAGCCTACCGGGGACATCGCGCCGCAAAGCCCTCGTCTCGCAAACCGGTCCGAGCGGGGCGCCCCCGCGCTCCTCCTGCCGGCGGAGGAGTCCGGGCGCTTGTGGTGGCAGGATCTGCACATGCCCGTCTCATCGTCCGGCCCCGCGCGCCGCACCGTCGTGCACGGCCTGCTGGCCGCCGCGGGTCTGACGGCCCTCGGCGCGTGCGACCGCGGGGTCGCCGCATCCTCCCCGACCGATCCGCCGTCCACGGCGGTGCCCGCCTCGCCGACAGCGAACGCGACGCCGGAAGCCTCGCAGGCCCCGCAGACCGCCGGGGCCGTCTCCCCCTCCCCCACGCCGGAGGCCCCGTCGCGCGAGGAGATCGTCGCCGAGTTCGCCGGTCGCGAGCCCACCTGGTTCGACCTGGTCGGCGAGGGCATCGTCTCGTCCACCCCGGCCGCGGGCGTGTGCCTGACGCTGGACGCCTGCGGCGGTCCGGGAGGGTCGGGCGTCGACATCGAGCTGGTCGATATGCTCATCGGCGACTCGGTGCCCTTCACCGCCTTCCTCAACTCCCGGTGGGTCGAGGCCAACCCGGACCTGACCGACAGGCTCGCCGCCTGCCCGACCGTGGAGATCGGCAACCACGGCACCAGCCACCTGCCGATGTCGGTGACCGGCGCGTCCGCCTACGGCATCCCCGGCACGCGGGACGCGGGCGAGGTCTGGGACGAGATCATGGGTAACCAGGTCGCGCTGACCGAGCGCACCGGCCGGGCGCCGTGCTTCTTCCGCTCCGGCACCGCCCACTGGGACGACGTCGCCCTGGCGATCGCCGCCCGCCTGGGCCTGAGCGCCGCGGGCTTCTCGATCAACGGCGACGGCGGCGCCACCTTCCCCGCTGACACCGTCGAGGCGGAGGTGAGGCGGGCCGGTGCGGGCGACGTGGTCATCTCCCACATGAACCAGCCCGCCGCGGACACCGGCGCGGGCTACCTGGCGGCGGTCCCCGCCATGCTGGCGGAGGGCGCCGTCTTCCTCACGCTCTCCGACGCCCTGGCGGCGGGGTGAGTGGGGCCCGCCGCCAGATTCAGGCCCGCCGGCGGCCTCGGCTCAGCTCTTGTCGCCGCGGGGGCGGCGCAGCCCGCGTCCGAACCACCGCATGGCCCGACCGGGCCTGACCTCGGAGGACCTGACCGCGCCCTTGATGTCCTCGGCACGGGTGACGCCCAGCAGGACGTCCTCGACCTCCTGGTCCATGGAGGCGAGCAGCAGCCCCGCGGCGGCGTCCTCGCCGGCCCTGCCGTTCGTGTACCGGCGGGCGGTGATAGTGCCCGACAGGCCCGACTCGATGCCGACGTCGGTGGCCAGGTCGGCGGTCATCAGCACGACGCCCGCGCGGCTGAGGCGGGAGAGGGCCGAGGCGAGCTCGGCGGCCTCGGCGGGCTCGGTGTCCGCTCCCCCGAGCAGCTCGGAGACGTCCCACTCGGCGTGGGCGGACACGAACTCCTTGACCGCGAAGGCGCCGGAGCGCGAGGGCACGACGGTGCACTCCAGGTCGCTCATGGCGCACAGGGACGCCAGGGCCTCGGCGCTCGCCAGGGGCGTGAGGACGACGGCGACCTTGACCGCCTGCGGCGTCCGGGGCGCCTCGGCGTTCAGCGCGGCCGCCAGTGAGTCCGCCTCGGCGGCCTGCTCCGGGGTCAGCCCGTCCGGGTCGTCCGGGTCGTCCGGCTCCCGGCCGGTCGCGTCCTGCTCCCGGTCCGGGCCCCGGGCGCCGGTCAGCGGCTCTCGCGGCGCCGTGTAGGTGTTGTGGGGCACGTCGTCCACGGAGATGACCGACGGCCCGGTCTCGTCGAGGGACTCCAGGTCCGCCTGCATCTCGTCGGGCAGCGACAGCCCCTCCATCATGGCGGCGAACTCGGCGTCGATGTCGGGCTGGGGCCCGCCGCCGTCGGCCCGGCCCGCGCCGGTCTGCTTGTCGGGGCCCTCGGGGCCCCCGGGCCGGTCGCGGTCCTCGGGATCCTGGCGGGGCGTGGGATCGGAGTCGTGCATCACAGTGCTCCCTTGGTCGAGGGGATGCCGTGAACGCGCGGGTCGGGCTCGACGGCGGTGCGCAGGGCGCGGGCAAGGGCCTTGAACTCCGCCTCGGCGATGTGGTGGGGGTCGCGTCCGGAGACGACGCGCACGTGCAGGCAGATACCAGCATGATAGGCGATGGCCTCGAAGGCGTGCCGGACCATCGAGCCGGTGAAGTGCCCGCCGATGAGGTGGTGGACGAAGGCCTCGGACTCGCCGTCGTGAACCAGGTAGGGGCGGCCCGAGACATCGACGACGGCCTGGGCCAGGGCCTCGTCCAGCGGCACGAGGGCGTCGCCGAAGCGGCGGATGCCGCGCTTGTCCCCCAGGGCGGCGCGCAGGGCCTCGCCGATGCAGATGGCCGTGTCCTCCACCGTGTGGTGGACGTCGATGCGGGTGTCGCCGGTGGCCCGCACGGTCAGGTCGATCAGGGAGTGCTTGCCCAGGGCGGTGAGCATGTGGTCGTAGAAGGGGACCGTGGTGGAGATGTCGGTGGCGCCCGTGCCGTCAAGATCGAGCTCGACGACGACGTCGGACTCGCTGGTGGTGCGCTCGATGCGGGCGGTTCGGCTCATGCGCTCTTCTCCTCGTTGTCCTGTTTGCTGTTTCTGCTGCTCCTGCCGGCGCCCTCGTTGGCGTCGGCCGTCAGGACGCCGGCCAGGGCGGTGCGGAAGGCGTCCATCTCCTCGGGCGTGCCGATGCTGACCCGAAGGTACCCCTCCGGGCCGACCACGCGGATGAGGATGCCGCGCTCCAGCAGGGAGCGCCAGACGGCGTCACGGTCCTCGAAGGGCCCGAACAGGACGAAGTTGGCGTCCGAGTCGTGGGCGGTCAGGCCCCGCTCGCGCAGCCAGGTCACCAGGGCGTCGCGCTCGGCCCGCAGGGAGGCGACCTGGCTCATGAGCTCCTCGCGGTGCCCGAGGGCCGCCAGGGCGGCCGCCTGGGTGAGCGCGGACAGGTGGTAGGGCAGGCGGACGATGCGCAGGGCGTCGACCAGCTTGCGGGAGGCGGCGAGGTAGCCCAGGCGCAGCCCGGCCGCCCCGAAGGCCTTGGACATGGTGCGGGCGACCGCCAGGTGCGGGTAGCGGGGGCCGTCGTCGCCACCGCCGCCGTCGGCCCGCTCGGCGAGGAGCTCCAGGGCGCTGGGAACGCCGGGGCGGCGGAACTCGCCGTAGGCCTCGTCGATCACGACGACGACGTCCCCCGGGATGCCGCCCGCATCCGCGGGCCCGTGGGCGCGGGCGGCCTCCAGAACTGTGCGCACGTCGCCCAGCGGCAGAACGGCTCCGGTGGGGTTGTTGGGGCTGGCGAGGATGAGGACCGCGGGACGCAGGCGCTCAATCGCCGCGACGGCAGTGGCGGCGTCAAGACTGAAGTCCTCCCGGCGCTGCCCGGTGACGTAGTCGGTGAGGGCGTCGCGCGCGTACTCGGGGTACATGGAGTACGTGGGAGTGAAGGACAGGCAGGTGCGCCCGGGGCCGCCGAAGGCCTGGAGCACGTGGAGCATGACCTCGTTGGAGCCGTTGG
>ERZ772977.864-NODE-864-length-17333-cov-4.347494_pt1 | contig 17333 bp, 14 predicted proteins | sample MGYA00511131_ERZ772977 | MGnify/ENA primary metagenome ERZ772977 (study PRJEB29015, sample SAMEA2737935) | human oral metagenome | biome: human oral; feature: human-associated habitat; material: dental | place: China | collected 2151 ...
GGTGGACCTGCTCCGGGAGACGCTGAACCGTCACCGTGCCGAGGCCCAGCTGCGTTACGTCGCCCCGTTCCGGGAGCGCATCGAATCCTTGGGGCGGCTTGTCTTCGGCCCGGATCTGGCGGTCGAGGTGACCCCGGAACTCAACATCGCATCCCGCACTTTGGCAGGTGAGACGGTGCCCTTCCAGTCGTTGTCCAGCGGGGCCCGCGAGCAGCTCTCCCTGCTTGGCCGGCTTGCTTGCGCGCAGCTCGTTCAACCCGGTGAGGGAGTGCCCCTGATCATCGATGATGCGCTCGGGTTCGCCGACCCCGCTCGTCTGGCGCGTCTGGGAGTGGTGCTGAACCGTGTCGGGGATGGTGTCCAGACGATCGTCCTCACCTGCCAGCCGGAACGTTTCGACCAGATTGGAGGCGCACACGTGATACGCCTCTGACAGGAGGGCGCGCGGCGATACAGTCCGGGTGTGAGCGTGTGGGACTGGCTGCGGTTCGGCGGTGGGATTCTGGCACTCGTTGCCACGGCGATTCTTCTGCTGCGGCTGCACGGGGTGGCGCTGCACTGGTTGCCGTTCACGGCGGTCCTGCGGGCGGCGGTGCAGTTGGCCGCGATTTCCATGCTGCTGAGCGGTGTCAATCAGTGGCCCTGGCTGGTACTGGGGTTCATCGCGTTGATGCTCTCCACTGCCTCCTGGACGGGAGCCTCCAGGGCCGAGGGGCTGCCTGGCGGGAAACGTAATGCTGTGATTTCCGTCGTCGCGGGAGGGATGTCTTCCCTGCTCCTGACCCTCCTGGCCGGGCTGATCTCGCCCACGCCCCAGCACGTGGTGGCCATTGCCGGAAGCGTCATCGGCAACGCCATGAACATAGTCACCCTGACCTCGCACAGGATCCGGGCCGATCTCGACGCCCACCGGGGCGAGGTGGAGGGGTGGCTGGCCTTGGGTGCCACCCCGTCCCAGTCGACCGCATGGCTCCGGCGCCTTTCGGTGAGGGAATCCCTGCTGCCGAACCTCGACCAGACCCGCAATACGGGTCTGGTGACCCTGCCGGGGGCATTCATCGGTGCGCTGTTCGGGGGCTCCAGCCCCGTCGAGGCCGCGATGTTCCAGCTGACCATGCTCTCCGCAATCCTCGTCAGTGCCGCCGTCACGGGGACGTTGTTCTCCACCCTGAGCGGACGCAGCCCCGTGCTACCCATCCCCCAAGAATCCTGATAACAGAAACGAGTTTCAATCATGGTGGAAGACTGTCTGATCCAGGTGGACGATCTCCCGGTGTCGATAGCCTGGAAACGGATGAAGAACATCCGCCTGCGGATCGTTCCGCCTGGGGGAGATGTGGCGGTTTCGGTCCCGCTCGGCGTTCCGCCGGAGCGGATACGCCGTTTCGTCCGGGAGCAGCGGCCCTGGATAGACCGAAAGCGCGATCAGCTGCGAGACCTGGCCCTTGAGGCGGACCGGTTCGAGGACGGGGGGAGGGCCAGGCTGTGGGGCGGATGGCACGACGTGGAACACAGGCGGGGAGGCCGGGCCCGTGCCTGGGTCGCCGACCATCGGCTGATCATCACGGGCGACGACGAGGTGGCCAGGGAGCGTGCCATCGCCAAGTTCCGGCGTAGCGAGATGGAGCGTGTTTCCCGGCCGTTGTTCGACTCGTGGGCGGCCGTCTTGGGGGTGTCGCGGCCAGCCGTGGTCCGGTATCGTGCCATGCGCACCAGGTGGGGTTCCTGCAATCACCGGACCGGGGCGATCACCCTCAACACGGCCCTGGTTAGGTTTCCTTTGGTCGCTCTCGAGTACGTGATCGTTCACGAGCTGGCCCATCTCAGGCACGCCGATCACGGCCAGGGCTTCTGGTCCTTGGTGGCGGCCGCCCTCCCGGACCACCTTGAGCGGAGGAGAAGGCTCAACACCTACATGACCGCTTGAGCCCCATGCGGTACCATTAGCTGCTGGTGACAAAGGTGGGACGTAAGTCCGAAGTCAAAATGGGAGCACAATAGTGAGACGTCTTGCGCTTGTCTCTGTGATTTCATTGCTGTTTCTTTCGGGATGTGGCCGAGAAATCCTCACGAACGTCGCTCAGGGCAGCCCCTCCGATGAGGTTTCCACCACCTCGGCGACCCCCAACCCTGCGGAATTGAGCCCCTCCTCTGCTGAGCCGGACGACACTTCCAGCCCCACATCTGAGCCCACGCCATCCGCAACGGCCCTGCTCTCGCCGGGAGACAGCGGCGACGAGGTTCGAGGAGTTCAGCACAGGCTCCTCCAGCTCGGCTGGCTCGAGGGACAGATCTCCGGGAAGTTCGACGACAAGACCCGGCTGGCCGTCGAGGGTTTCCAGGGTAAACGCGGGCTCCCGGTTCTCGGTTTCGTGGATCAGGCGACGATGGACAGCCTGACATCGATGACGCGGAAACCCACCGAGGATGAGAAGAACAACGTCCTGAAACCCGGTCCCGCCCTGATGGCCAAGGGCGCCAGCGGAGACAACGTCAAGGACCTCCAGGCCCGGCTGAAGCAGGTCGGCTGGTACGGCCCGGACGTCAACGGGGAGTACGACGAAACCACGGTGGAATCAGTGAAGGGGTTTCAGGGCAAAAGGCAGCTCCCCGTCACGGGAGACGTGGACCAGCGCACGCTGGACCGGATCAACTCCATGACCCGCAAACCCACCCAGAATGAACTGAGCAACGTCAAAACCACCCAGAAAACCGCGGAAAACGAAACGGCGCTCGACGACCGCTGCCTCCAGGGCCGGGTGCTTTGCATCTCGAAGTCGCAGCGGAAACTCGCCTGGGTGATTGACGGCCAGGTCCAGATGACGCTCTCCGTCCGGTTCGGCTCAGATGAGACACCCACCCGCAACGGGGTCTTCTCCGTGGGCTGGAAGTCCCGCGACCACGTATCGACGCTCTACCACACTTCCATGCCCTACGCCATGTTCTTCTCGGGAGGGCAGGCCGTCCACTACTCCGCCGACTTCGCCCAGAACGGCTACAACGGTGCCTCCCACGGTTGCGTCAACGTGCGTGACAAGGGAGCTATCGCATCCCTGTTCGATCAGGTGCGGGTCGGGGACAAGGTAGTGGTTTACGCGGACTGACATCCCGGGAAGGACCAGCCCCAGGTCTGATGGTTCGGGGAGAATCACCCACTAGGGTGGCCCTTGCAGTTTTCTTGCCAACTAGTGAAAGGTGACGCGCGTGGGCATCCCCTTGGCCATCACGTTGCAGGTGATCTCCTCTTTTCTGTTCGCCAGCGGGGCTACCCTGCAACACCTCGGCGTGAAGTCCACGTTCGATCCCAACGCGACGGCATCCTCCAACCATCTCACGTTGATGGGGATGCTGAAGCTGCTTCTGATTCCCAAGTGGCTGCTCGGCCTGCTCTGTGTGTTCTCCGGAGCCGGCCTGCACTTGTGGGCGTTGACCATGGCTCCCGTGGCGGTCGTCCAGCCAGTTGGAATCCTCGCGGTCCCGTGGTCGGTGATCCTGAGCTCACGGATCCACGGCCATCAAATTCCCTTCCGGGTGTGGCGTGCCGTCTTGGTGACCGTGATCGGCGTGGTCGGGTTCACCGTGTTCTCGTCGCTGTTCGCGAACGGGGAGAAACAGTTCGGGTTCATGCCGATCACCTGGTCCTTCCTCGCGGTCTGCGTGGTCTGCGCGGTGCTGTCCTTCTTCGCGGCCAAGAAGGCAGCCCCGTGGGCCAAGGCGATGATGTGGTCATCGGTCGGGGCGATCTTTTACGGCTTGGCCTCCGGCATGATGAAGGCCGCCATGAACATGGTCCAGTCCGGGGAGTTCCATCTGCTGCACCCCTCAACCCTCGTGGTAATCGGGTACATGCTCGCCTGCTACGGCCTGGGGGCCTGGATGATCCAGCAGGGCTACGCCTCTGGCCCCGCGGAGATCACGGTGGGCACCATGACCACGGTGGATCCCTTCGTCGCCGTCCTGTTCGGGCTGTTCGTCCTCGGTGAAGGAACTGGGATGGGCGTTGGCCCATCCACGGGGATGATCATTTCCGGCGCGGTGGCCGTGTACGGGGTGGTGATGCTGTCCAAGGACCATCCTGATGCCGTGGCAGAGCGCGCGAAGGCGGTGGAGGAATCCGCGAACTCCTCCACCGCCGTCAAGGATGGATCTTGAGTGATGCCAAACCCCGACCGCCTCCGTTGCCGTGTGAGAGCACGATGATGCTCTCGTACCTGGGTGCTGTGAACTTGAGGGTGACTTCCAGCGGTTTCCCGGCCTTGGCGCTCAGGGATGACGGGGAGTCAACCGGGGAGTAGCTCATCTTGGTCTTTTGCGACACCAGGGAGATGTCGAAGAACGCGGATCCCTCGTCCAAGGTGACGCGGACCTGGACCTCGAGATCGTTGTCGCTGGACCAGTTGTAGGAGAGAAGCTCGAACGTTCCTCCGCCGTTCGACCCGAAGGGTGCTTTGCTCTCCTGCGCACCCAGCGACGACATGTTCATGGACGGTGCTGAGGCGGAGGGACCTGCAGTGGCACCATCACCCTGACTCGACCCGAGGAATTGCAATCCCAGCAAAATGGCAGCGACCACGGCAAGGGTTGCGATACCGATCAGTATGCTGCGTGCTGCGCCACCACGCTGCTGGTAGGCCTCGATCTGCGTAGGGGCGTCGAAAGAACTGGAGGTTGGGGAGCCGAAAGGTTTCCGTGGGTCCCGCTCCTGTTGGGAAGGTGATTGCTGGGGGTTGCTCTGCCATTGTGGAACGTTCATGGTGGCTCACACCATACCCGTGGAGACCCGTGGAGTTTGTCAACAATCGCGACGGTTCGACCAGAAACGGAGGATCTGGCCCGTTGGCTCCCATAACTATGATGTGAACATATTCGAAGCAACCCTGCGCAGCCACACCGACGAAGACCTCCTCTGCGTGCCTGGGATCTGCCTCGGCTTCCATCCGACGGAGTCTTGTGTTGTGCTGGGGATCTCGGAGAATCATGTGGAGTTCTGCGCCCGCGCGGATCTTGACTGGCTGGACGAGAGCGGGGACGACCTGATCCGGCAGGTCGAGGCGGCAGCCCAGGCAGTGAGGTCCTGCAGTTTTGTAATCCTCGGGTACACGAGTGACCCGGAAGGAAACTGTGAACGATTGATGCACCTAGCACTGGAGTTAAGGGGAAGGGTGACCGATGTGCTCTTGGCCACCCGGGATCGTTACTGGGTCGTCACTCCACTGGGCCTGGAACCTCCTGACGGTAATGGCTGGGATCCATCAGTGACGAACCTCTCGGCCGAGGCCGTTTATCTGGGAATCCCGGTCGCCGCGAGCCGGGCCGAGGTGATCGCCGAGGTGCGACCCCCTGATGATCCCGAGGAAGCCGAGTTCCTCACGGAATCGGCTCTCGACCATGTGGGCAGGCTCGATTACGAGCAGCGAAAAGAACTGGTGGAAAAGCTGCTGGACTGTGGGGAATCTCTGCTTCCCATCGAGGGGGCGCAACTGGCCGTCCTGGTTTCCGATCCCAGGGTCGCAGGAGATGTGGTGGCGAGTCTCAACCGCGAGGGTGCGGCCCGGTTGCGTCCCCGGATTGCGTACGCCAGACGGGTGTGCGCTGCTTCGCACGCCCCTGAAGTCCTCGCGCTGCTGTGCCTGGTCTGCTGGTTCGACAATCAAGGAGCGCAGCAGACCGAATGCCTGGAGCAGCTGGAGAGACTCACTCCCGAACATCGGCTCCTGCCGCTGCTTCGGGGGTTGAAGGCCTTGGCCGTTAAACCTCCCGTTTCGTTCCCCAGCGGCATGAAGGGTAACTAGAGTAAGGACATGCGTTTCGTTGTTTGCGGAGAGGCTCTCATCGACCTGCTGCCGGGAGAACAGGTTTCCCCGGCCGAGACCCACTGGTCGGCGCTGTGCGGTGGTGGTCCAATGAATACGGCCCTCGGGCTCGCGAGGCTCGGGGAGGACAGTCATTTCCTGGGGCGTCTGGGTGGTGATGCCTTCGGGCGTCAGCTCGAACGCTACCTTCAGGACAACGGCGTCGCGACCGACTTGGCGGTCAGGACGAGGGAGCCCACGTCGGTCGCGGTCGTCTCACTCGATGCCGAGGGCAGGGCTTCCTACACCTTCCACTTCCAGGACACCTCGAATTTTGGCTGGCGGGCAGGAGAGTTCCCGGAACTCAGGGAGAACGACTGGCTGCACTTTGGATCCATCGGAACCATCTCCGGGCCGGGGGCGCGGGCCGTCCTCAACTTCGTGCGTTCCACCCCCGCCTCGCTCAGCTACGACATCAACGTGCGTCCGACCGTGCTTCCCGATCGTGTGGAGTACTTCCAGCGCGTCGAACAGCTGATAGCCGCAGTCGGGGCCGGTGGCGGGATCGTCAAGGCCAGCGACGAGGACATCTGCTGGCTCGTGGACGATCCGGACCCACTGCCCTACGCGGAGGCGTGGTGCATCGAGTATGGCCTGGCCCTGTGTGTCGTCACGCTCGGCCCCGACGGCGCCGTCGCCATCAAACCCGACGGGCGGCAGTTCCGCGTTTCGGGGCACGCCGTCGAGCTGGCGGACACGGTCGGGGCCGGGGACACCTTCATGTCGGGTTTCCTGGCCTCCTACGCCAGGCGTCCGGACGATGTCGACAGGGCTCTTCGCTGGGGTGCCGGGGCGTCCGCGCTGGTCTGCACCAGACAGGGGGCGAATCCCCCGACCCGCGCCGAGCTAGAGGAGTTTCTTTCCTCGCCAAGGAAGAAGATTGTTTAGGAAAGCCTTTCTTTAATCGCAATAAGATTGGTTAGGTGAACCTAGCTCTGGCCGTTGTGTGTGCCAAAGGGGATTAATCTTTGAGGCATGGCAACGATGCTTTCTTCCAAAGCGATAGATCGTCTAGCTATGGCGCACGATGCCTCTCATTATGCCTTCACTCCGATGCAGGTATCGAGGCCCCAGAGCGTCAACGACATCCTGGACCTGTTCGCCCACGCTCGTCGTGAGGGTTCCCCGCTGACCTTTAGGGCCGGCGGTTCCAGCCTGTCCGGGCAATCCGCCGGCGACGGCATCCTCGTCGATTCGCGACGCGGGTTCCGCGGGATCCAGATCCTCGACGAGGGACGTCGGGTGAAGGTTTCCCCGGGGGAGACCATCCGTGCCGTCAACGCCCGATTGGCCCGGCACGGATACAAACTCGGTCCCGATCCGGCAAGCGAGATCGCCTGCACCATTGGCGGCATGGTGGCCAACAACTCCTCCGGCATGCAGTGCGGCACCACCGAGAACTCCTACGCCACCTTGGATTCGTTGGAGTTCGTCCTTGCCTCCGGCACCCGGATCGACACGGCTGACCCGGACGCTGCCCGGAAGTTCGCCGAGGCCGAACCCGAACTCGCGGCGGGGCTGATGAGGTTGCGTCAACGAATCCTGGACAACCCGGCCTCGGTGAGCATCATTCGCCGCCAGTTCGCGATGAAGAACACCATGGGTTACGGGATCAACTCCCTGCTGGACTTTGAAACCCCTCTCGAGATCGCCAGGCATCTGATGATCGGTTCCGAGGGAACCCTCGGATTCGTGGCCTCCGCCACCTTCCGGACCATTCCGGTGGCGCCCCACGCGGCCTCGGCCTTGGCCATCTTCCCGACCCTCCGAGAGGCCACGGCCGCGCTCCCCGACCTGGTGGCAGCCGGTTTCGCGGCCGTCGAGTTGATGGATGCGCAGTCGCTCAAGGTGGCGCAGACGCTTCCCGAGGCCACCCCCGAGATCCTGGAACTGGACGTGACCGGCCAAGCCGCGTTGCTCCTGGAACTCCAGGACGCCACCGCCGAGGGGGTCGAGGGCAAGATAGAGGCCGTGGCGCCACTGTTGGCTTCCCTGCCGCTGACGAGCCCCACACAGGCCACCAGCCATGGCCCGACCCGTGCCCGACTGTGGCACATCCGTAAAGGGCTTTACACCACGGTCGCCGGACACCGCAATCCCGGCGCGACCGCCCTTCTCGAGGACATCGTGGTGCCCGTGCCGACGCTGTTGGACACCTGCACTGAGCTCATCAAGCTGTTCGGGCAGCACCAGTACGAAAACTCCGTCATCTTCGGTCACGCCAAGGACGGCAACGTCCACTTCATGCTCAACGAGAACTTCACGGATCCGGCGTGCATGGAGCGCTACATCCACTTCACCGAGGACATGGTCGACCTGGTGATCGGGCACGGCGGGAACCTCAAGGCCGAGCACGGCACCGGACGCATCATGGCCCCGTTCGTCGCCCGTCAGTACGGGGATGAACTCCACCAGGTGATGCGCGAGATCAAGCGCCTGTTCGATCCGGCGGGAATCCTGAATCCGGGCGTGGTGCTGACCGAAGACCCGCAGGGCTACCTGAAGAACCTCAAGCTGGTGCCCAGCGTCGAGGACGAGGTGAATCGCTGCGTGGAGTGCGGTTTCTGCGAACCCGTCTGCCCCTCCCGCGAACTCACCCTCACGCCGCGGCAGCGGATAGCGCTGCGCCGGGAACTGGCCTCTAATCAGCCTGACGAGCAGCTCCTGAAGGACCTCGACGAGGACTACGACTACCATGCCATCCAGACCTGCGCCGTCGACGGCATGTGCGGGGAGGTCTGCCCCCTCCACATCAACACCGGTGACCTGGTGCGCAGGCTGCGCGCCGAGCAGGCCAATCGCGTGCTCGGCGGGGTGTGGGGGGCTGCCGCCAAGGCGTGGGGACCGTTCACGAAGGGCGCCAGCGTTGCGATGACCACGGCGCACGCTGTCGCCCCGGTCGCCTCGGGCATCACCAAGGTGGCGCGCAAGATCATCAGCCCGGACGTCATGCCCCAGTACTCGAAGGACCTCCCCAAGGGCGGTAGGCGTCCCAAGGCCCGGGAAACGGAGGACCCAGTGGCCTTCTACCTCCCGGCCTGCATCCAGACCATGTTCGCCAGCGGTGTTCCCAAGGCGTTCACCGCCCTGTGCGAACGCGCCGGAGTGCCGGTTACCACGCTGAACACCGGAAGCCTGTGCTGTGGCACCCCTTGGAAGTCGAAGGGCTTCTTGAAGGGATACGAGACCCAGCTCAAACGGGCCGAGGAGCGTCTCGCCGGCAGCCCGGTTCCCATCGTGGTGGATGCGGCCAGCTGCACCGAGGGTTTCCACGTCATGCAGTCGAAATCCTCCAGCGAGGAGTTCAAGGCCGTCCAGATAGTCGACGTGGTCAAGTTCGCCCATGAATGGCTCCTGCCACACTTGACGGTGACCCACCGCTTGGGCTCCATCGCACTGCACCCCACCTGTTCGTCCACCCACCTCGGGTTGAACGACGCGTTGAAGGGCCTGGCGGAGGCGATCGCGGACGAGGCCTACGTCCCGCTGGACTGGGGTTGCTGTGCCTTCGCTGGTGACCGCGGAATGCTCCACCCGGAGCTGAATGCATCGGCCGCGAAGCGGGAGGCCGCGGAGATCAACTCCCGCCACTTCGACGCCTACGCCTCACTCAACCGCACCTGCGAGATCGGCATCGGCAGGGCGACGGGCAAACCCTACGTCCATATCCTCGAACTCGTGGAGCAGGCCACACGTCCCTGAACCCGGCGCGGGGGCCGAATTCTCAGACCAGCCCCCGCTCCCAGGCCTCCCGTACCGCGGCTGCCCGGTCGAGTACCCCCAGCTTGGTGTAGACGTGGGCCAGGTGGGTTTTCACCGTGGCCTCGCCGATCCCGAGCTTCCTCGCGACCGCCCGGTTGGTCAGGCCGTCCGCGACCAGCGCCAACACATCGGTCTCCCGGTCGGTGAGCGATAGCTGCGAGCCGTGGGGGGAAGTGACGTGTGCCCGGGAGGAACCGCTCATCAGCTCCCGGACGGCTGCTACGAGCTGGTCACGGGGCAGGTCCTTCAGCAGGTATCCGTCGGCGCCCGCCGCCATCGCTCTGCGGACGTCGCGTTCCGTGTCGTAGGTGGTGAGCACGAGGACGCGGGGACGTTCGCCCTGTTCTCGCAGTTGCCTGATGGCCGCGAATCCGTCACCACCGGGCATCCTGAGGTCCATCAACACCAGGTCGGGATCGCGCTCGGCCACGACGGCCAGGGCCTCGGGGCCGTTCCCGGCCTGTCCGACCACGTCGATGTCCTCCTCCAGGGCGAAGATCCCGGCGAGGCCGTCCCTGATGATCGGGTGGTCGTCCACCACCACCAGACGGAGGCTCATGAGGGCACCACTGCTGTCACGGTGCATCCTTTCCCCGGCGCGCTGTCCACTCTCAGACTGCCGCCGATTTCTGTCAGGCGATCACGCATGCCGGAAAGCCCGTGACCGGCGGCGAAGACGGGTGTGAACCCGACACCGTCGTCAGTGATGCGGATCCGCGGTCCGGCGGGTGTGCCATCGAGGCGCACCCATACCCGGCTGGCGTTACCGTGCCGGGCGATGTTGGCCAGGGATTCCTGGACGACACGGACCAGCACCCCGTCGTGTGGCGAGGTGGCCGGGGCGTCGTCGGCATCCAGTTCGGTGACGATGCGGTTCATCCGTCCCCAGCCCCTGATGATCTCGTGCAGGGCATCGGCCAGGGGATCGTCATCCAACTGGCGTGGTGCCAGGGCCCGTACCGCCCGCCGGGCTTCCGTGAGGCAGTCCCGTGCCACCTGTTCGGCTCGCCGGACCCTTTCCCGGGCAGGGTCGTCCAAGGAGGAGGGGAGCGCCTCCAGTTGGCGGATCACACCGATCAATCCCTGAGCCACGGTGTCGTGGATCTCCCGCGACAACCGTGCTCGTTCCTGGTCGATACCCATCTGGCGGGCCTGCGCCATCAGTTCTTCGTGCAGGACCAGGTTGGCCGCGTTGGCCTTCGCCAGCCGCTCGGCGGTCTCCTCCCGGATCCGCACCTGACGTTCGTGCTCCCGGCTCAGGGTCAGCATGAGGAAGGCTATCCCGATGTTCACCAGGGCCAGCAACGGGAAAAGCCAAGGAGTAGCCGAGGTCCCGGGGATTCCACCGGCCTGTCCGACCGCAATCACCAGCCCCGTGGCGATGGTGGCGGGCACCCGGAAAGAGCCCGTGACCAGGTGTTCGACATCCGGATAGCTCGAGAACACGTAGATGCACATGAACGGGTTGAACAGGGAGGCCGCCAGGGCGAGCAGTAGATTGCCCGCCACGAAAACGAGTGCCGCACGGCTTCCCCTAGACGGCGGCCGGACCGTCACGAGCACGCGGCCGAGCAGGATCAGGACGGCGGGGCACAGGGAGACGAGCATGCCCCCGGGCTCGATGAGCCGGCCCGTCAGGGCCCATCCGATGGTCACCGACACGGCGAGCAGCACAAAGGGCCCCCAGCGTGCCGCCCGGATCGTGATCGGGCTCTCGTAACGTTCCACCGCACCATTGTCCCGGTCATGTGGAGGGAACCGCCATCCACCGATCGGATGATGGTGGAGGCGAGCCCGGAATCGTAACTTCGAACCATGACCACCGAAAAATTCCTTCACGAACTCGGCACCGCTCGTTCCGATGCCCTCCCGCAACGACTCCACGGCCTCGACGCCGTCCGTTCCGGCGCCCTGCTGCTCGGCATAGTCCTGCACTCGTTGCTGCCCTTCACCGACATTGTCTGGATGATCAACGACTCCGAGCGCAGCATCGTCGCCCTGTGGGTATCCGGCACGATCCACCTGTTCCGGATGGCGTTGTTCATGCTGTTGGCGGGTTATTTCGGGCGAATGGTCACCCTGCGGCGCGGGTCCGGCAGCTACTTCCGGGATCGTGCGAAGCGGATCCTGCTTCCCGCCGTCGTCTTCTGGCCGTTCACGGTCATCCCGCTCGGTTTCCTCGCGATGTACGGGGCCTCGGTCCGGGGCCGGGCGGCACCGATGGCCTCGGAACCGGCCTCACCCCTGATGATGTTCACCCCGGGGCAGCTCTGGTTCCTGCTGGTGCTGTTCGAGCTCGCCACCTTGGTGCTTTTCGCCCGGGCCGCGCTGCTCCGGTTCCTGGGTGCGGAGCGTGCCGGGCGGGCCGCCACCCGGATCGGTGAGGTCCTGTCCCACCCGGCCGGTGTTCTCCTCCCGGCCCTGGTCTTCGTGGCAGCGTTGCTGCTCCAGGGTGGGGAACCGGCGGGTGGGATCATCGCCCCGACCACCATCGTCCCGGAACCGGCATCGACGCTCGGTTACCTGGGGGCGTTCCTGACCGGCTGGTTCCTGCACGCATCCCCGGGGTCCATGCGGCGAATCGCCGGGAACTGGCTCCCGATGCTTATGCTGGGTCTCATTGCGACGGTGGTCGTGTGGTTCCCGGGCGTGCCGCGGGAAGCGCTGATGGTTGCCGTCGCCCTGGCGGGCTGGCTGCTCGGTTTCGGTCTGCTGGGCGCCGCGGTGCGATTCCTGGACCAGGAACACACCTGGATCCGCTACCTCGCGGACGCCTCCTACTGGATGTACCTGGTTCACCTGCCACTGCTGGTGCTGTTCGAGATCCCGCTGGCCGATATGGGATGGCCGATCCCGGTGAAGCTCCTGCTCACGTGGGCCGTCACCACCGCGGTCCTGCTGATCACCTACGAACTGCTGGTCCGGCACACCTGGCTGGGTGCCTGGCTCAACGGCAGGCGCTACCCGCGCCGGGCGCGCTGATCTGGCGGTGATGGTGAGGGGACGGGCTTCCTCTCGTCCCCTCACGCTTCGTCACGAACCGGTCCTGGGAATCCCGGGCCTGATGGGGGCCGGTGACGGTGTCCCCGTCGGATCCGGTTTCGGCGAGGCCGGGTGCACGATGAATCGTCCCCGGTGGGTGAGGGTCCCCGAAGGGGCGAGCCTGAAGGTCGGCGTCTGGGTTCCAATTGATCTTGGTGGGGGCTTCGGCCAACGATAGACCGTGTTTGATGTAGCTGGAGGAGAGCATCTGCTGAGTCTTCACCCACCGGGTCCAGACCTCCAGATCGACGCGCCCCGTGCCCCGGGCTCCGGTGCCCTTCGCGAATTCCCGGAAATTGTCCCCGCCCGCAATCAGGAAGGAAGTGGAACCAACGGTGTAGAGCTGCTCCGGATCGAGCGGGGAACCCCCGACGAAGACCGATCGGTACTTCTTCGTGGATAGACGTGATCACCAGGTCGATTCCCTTGGGAAGCTGGGAAACGGTTTCGTTCACGGCCTCCACGGGGTCACCGATGGCCAGGTCCGAGGTTCCGGCGGGGGAGATGGGGGAGGGCAGATTCCCGGTGACGGCGCCGATCATGGCGACGTCGAGTTCCCCGACCGTGAAGGTCGTGTACGCCTTGAGCGGGGAGGTCGCCTGTCTGCTTCCCTTGAGGTGGACGTTCGCCCCGAGCTGATCCACTCCGGGCATCGCCGGGTTCACGCTACCCGCGAGATCGGCCCAGCCCTTGTCGAACTCGTGGTTTCCAACGGTTCGTGCACTGAGTCCGGCAGCGGCCATCACCTTCAGGATGGAGTTGTCATCGTCGGCCATAGTAACTCTGGCTGTTCTCCGGTTGATGCTGTTGTCGATCTCTTCGCGGTCACCTTCTGGCGCGGGCCCCGGCCCGGTCAAGGAGTTGTCTTTTGTTAATTCAAGGTTTATTCATTGGTAATTTCTGCCGGAGTTTCCAACAGGCTTGAGGGCCGATGGAGGATCCGGTTCCGAAATGCCCAGAGTGTTGGTATGGGGAGTCTTACGGAGCAACAGCAGATCGAACGGGCGCGGCTGGCGCTCGTCGCCTCGGGGCAGACCCCGCTCGGTGCGGCGCGTCGAGCGGACGACGTCCCGCCCAGCAAGGACGGCCCCGGGGATGAGGGAGCGTCTGAACCCTCTGGGCAGCAGGCCCCCAAGGGGTGGCGGCGGGTGGTGATGCTCGGCCGCGAGCACATCATCGTTGTGGCGGCCCTGCTGGTCGGCGTGGTGTTGGTAACCATCTACGCCTTGGGGCAGAGCTCCGCGACGGAACTGCCCGCCGCGTCACCCGGCGTGGTATCCGTCCCAACCACGGCCACCACACCTGGTCCCGAGGCATCCGCGAGTCACGGCCTGGTGCGGGTCCACGTCCTCGGAGCGGTGGGCAGGCCCGGGGTGGTATCGGTTCCGGAGGGGGCCATCGTGCAGGACGTGATCGAGGCCGCCGGAGGACTGGTCCCGGGAGCTGATCCCGGGGAGCTGAACCTCGCGGCCCCGGTTGGGAACGGGCAACAGATCATAGTGGGGACCTCGGAATCGCCTCGCGGGGAGGTCGTGGACCCTGGTGGCGGTAGCCCTGCGGCGGGGTCGGCGACGGCCTCCGGTGCGGGGCGCGTGAGTCTCAACCGGGCCACCGCGCAGCAGCTTCAGGAACTCCCGGGGGTCGGTCCCGTCCTGGCCGAGGCCATCATCAAGTGGCGCACCGACAATGGTTCCTTCACCGATGTCTCGCAACTGCGGCAGGTCTCGGGGATCGGGCCGAAGCTGTTCGAGAAACTGTCGCCGCTGGTGATCCTGTGAGGGAACACGACTGGCGTCTCACCCCACTAGCGGTCGCCACCTGGGTGGGCTGCTGGACGGGTACCTCGGGGTGGTGTCCCGAACCGGGGGTGCTCCTCGGGTGCGTGGGGCTTCTGGTGGTGTGTGTCCTGCTGGTGCGGCGCGTCTGGGTGGGGCTTACCGCCTGCGCCTTATTGGTGGCTGTTCTCACATCTGGGATGCGTTCCTTCGGGCTGCACGACGGCATGCCCGCCAGATGGGCCGCGGAGGAGCCGCTGGCCTCCGCGCTGGTTCGCCTGGAAGGAGAACCGACCTTGGTGAAGCACTCGGGGCGCAGCCTCACGATCGTCCGGGCCACGCTACTGCAGCTGGAGGTGAAAAAGAAGAGTCTCAGCACATCGCAGCCGGTTCTGCTATTGGCCGGGGACCAACTGGCCACCGAACTGGCCGGCGTCGCGCCCGGTGCGGTTCACAGGGTTCTGGGGCGCCTCGGCGCCTCGGACCCGGACTCCCAGGAAGCGTTCGTCGTGCGGGTGAGCAGGATCTCCGACCAGGTGCGGGCCCCGGATGTGTTCAACGCTTTCGTCAGCACGATTCATGCGGGACTGCGTGAGGCGGCGTCCCACTCGCCACCTGAACAGGCTGCCTTGGTACCCTCGCTGGTGGTTGGGGACCGCAGCGGGATCACCAAGGATCTCACCGAGGCCTTCCGCGCCACATCGCTGAGTCATCTGCTCGCCGTCAGTGGCTCGAACCTGACACTGCTGCTGGGTGTGTTGCTGTTCGTCGTGCGGTCCCTGGGGGTTCGTGGATGGGCGATCCGGGGCGTCGCGGCCGGGGGAGTGGCGCTGTTTGTGCTGGTGTGCAGGGCCGAACCCTCCGTGCTGCGGGCGGCGGCCATGGGACTCGTCGTCCTGCCCGCCACAGGAATCGGGCGCGGCAGGAGCAGCATCCGCAATCTGAGCATCGCGGTCCTCGTCCTGCTCCCCTTGGATCCTTGGCTGGCGCGTTCCTGGGGATTCGCGCTCTCTGCGGCGGCCTGTCTCGGCATCAGCTTGGGAGCGGAACCGCTTGCCGGAATCATGGCAGGCTGGGCTCCCGCCTGGTTCGCCGAGGCCGTTGCGGTGCCCCTGGCCGCCCAATTGGCCACGGTCCCTCTGACGACGGCGCTGTCCGGTCAGGTGTCCGTGGTCGGTGTGATGGCCAATGCCTTGGCCGGCCCTTTCGTCGGTCCCGCCACCGTGCTTGGGTTGGCTGCCACCGTCCTGATCTGGGTCCCATCGGTTGCTGCCGCGGTGGCCTGGGTGGCCGGTTGGGTGGTGCAGCCCATCCTCTGGATCGCGCATCTCGGCGCGGCCATGCCGGGGGCCGTCCTCGAATGGCCCACCACCCCGCTCGGGATGCTCACCAGCGCCCTGTTGGCGGGGGTGGCCGCGGTGCTGGCCCGGGCCGGGCTCCGGCGGCGGGCGGGCTTCCTGCTGCTGGCCCTCGGGTTACTGCTCGCGGGGTGGTTCCGCCCGGTCCCGTTGGACTGGCCGGGACGGTGGCAGGCGGTTTTCTGTGATGTCGGACAGGGGGACGCGACGGTGCTGCGGGCAGACGAAACAACGGCGGTCCTGGTGGACACCGGACCGGAACCCGGCCCCACCATAGCCTGCCTGGAATCCTTGGGCATCGAACGCGTCCCGCTGCTGGTCCTGACCCACTTCCACGCGGATCACATCGGGGGAACGGAAGCCGTTTTGTCCCGGTTCCATCCGGAACTGGTGCTGGTCAGCCCGCTGCGTTCCCCCGGTTTCGCGGCGGCATCCGTCGAGGCCGCGGCGGAGACCCACGGGGCGCGACTGCTTGTGGCGGAACCGGGGCAGCGCATGAGGGTGGGGAACGTGGACTGGGTCACGGTCTCGGCCTGGCAGCCGGGCGGGGCGTCCGTCGCGGGGGAGAGCGAGAGCTCGGTCCAGAACGACTCCTCCGTCGTGGGAATCGCGGAGATCTCGGGCCTGCGGATCCTGTTGCCGGGGGATGCGGAACCCGGCGGCCAGGAGCAGGCGATCCGGCGTGCCCGGAACTTGGGCATCCCGCTTTCCGTGCACGTCCTGAAGATCCCCCATCACGGCTCCTCCCGGCAGGAACCAGAATTCCTGGAGGCCTCGTCGGCGCAACTGGCGGTGGCGAGTTGTGGACTGGGCAACGACTACGGGCACCCGAGCCTCAAGACCTTGAGCAGGGTGACCTCGCTGGGCATGGCGGTGGCACGCACCGACACGGAGGGCAGCATCGCGGTCTTCTTGGGTGATGACGGGCGGCTCGGGGTGCGTCGCTGGCGTGGCTGATGTCGGGGCCAGCTGGCATGCTGGGCGCGTGAACAGTTTCGGACGCACCCTGCTCGTCACCGGTTCGGAATCGCTGCTGGCCGCTCGCGCCATCGACGGCAGGCGCCGGGCCGCCCTGGCGGAGGAACCCGATGCCGAGGTCAGCCGGGTCTGTGGGGCGGAATTGGCTGATTCCATGCTCTCGGAGGTGACGGGGGGCTCCCTGTTCTCGAACCACATCGTCGCCATCATTGACGATGTCGGCTCCACCCCGCCTGATGTCGTCGACATCTTGGTCGCCTTGGCGAAGAACCCCGGCGACGAGCTGTGCCTGATCCTGTCGCACGAGGGTGGGAACAAGGGCAGGGGACTGATCGACAAACTGAAGAAAGCAAGGATCGAGACGATCGCCGTGGCGGCCCCCAAGCCCTGGGAGCTGCCGAAGTTCTGCGTGGAGGAGGCGCGGTCCCGGAAGGTGAAACTCTCCCAGGACGCGGCCGGGGCGCTCGTGGCGGCTGTCGGGAACGACCTGAGGGCACTCACCTCGGCGGTCGCACAGCTCGCCTCCGACGCCGGCGGTGCGTCGGTGGACGAGACCCTGGTGCGGA
>ERZ772977.865-NODE-865-length-17330-cov-34.382808_pt1 | contig 17330 bp, 15 predicted proteins | sample MGYA00511131_ERZ772977 | MGnify/ENA primary metagenome ERZ772977 (study PRJEB29015, sample SAMEA2737935) | human oral metagenome | biome: human oral; feature: human-associated habitat; material: dental | place: China | collected 2151 ...
CGGATTTTCGTTCGTCAGCAGCAGGTCTGCATCATTTTCAGGCGGTCAAGTATCTCTTCCACTTGGCACAGGCTGTCTTTCTGCTAACCTTGCCGGCTTTGATTTTCTTTATCAAAAAAGTGGTCAAAAAAGGATTTTTAGCTCTTTATCAAAGAAGTTTGTTTTTCTTGAGCGTATTGCCCTTCGTCATGATTTGCTTGGCTGGCTTGATTGGTTTTAACAGCTTTTTTACGCTCTTTCATCAAGTGCTTTTTGTGGGAGACAATACATGGCTATTTGATCCAGCCAAGGATCCAGTCATCTGGATTTTGCCAGAAGAATTTTTCATGCACGCCTTTATTCTTTTTGCTCTTCTTTACGAGGGAATCTTTTTAAGTTTGTATTTTTTCAGTAGAAAGACTCGTAGTCAATAATAACAAAGGAGAATTTATGAATACGTTACCTGAGCCTTTAAATCCCAAGAAAGATCTGGGGAGATTTTCAGCAAGCTGCTTCACTTATTCTATCGTGATGCTAGTGGTTGTCATACTTTATACTGTCTTTTCCTATTTCTTTGTTCTTTTTCAGCAGGGTTTTGATATAGGTAAGACTGAGGAATTTGTGAAAAGTTTTATGGATAAAGATGGCGGTTCCTACATTATCGCTTCTTGTGTGGGAGTGCTTATTTTCACGATTTTCCGAGGCAGGCAGCTTTTTACTCGAGATTTGCGCAAGAAAAATAAGAAAATGACAGCCAAAGTCTTCTTCTTCATGATTTGTTTCTTGTTTTTCTCTCAGCTGTTTAGCACTTTGACGAGTCAGATCATGAATGCTATTTTATCTCTCTTTGGTTTGGATCTTTCTGAAATTTTATCACAGGATTTTAGCTCTCATTCAATTACCATGTTTATCTATACAACAATCATGGCACCGATTACGGAGGAGATTATTTTTCGAGGAGCAGGATTGCGGGCCTTGGAAAAGCACGGAAAAGTATTTGCCATTGTCATGACAGCTCTTCTTTTCGGACTGTTTCATGAAAATTTATATCAGCTTTATTTTGCTGCTATGATTGGTCTGGGATTTGGTTATATCGCTTTTGAATATTCTATTTTCTGGGTGATCTTCTTCCATATTTTCAATAATTTGGTCATCGCAGAAGGACTTGATTTCCTGACCAACTATATCCCAGAAAGTATCGTGAATCTCATAAATTATGCATTGATGACTGCAGGAACGACGGTAGTATTGATTGTACTCATTTTAAATAGGTCGAAGATTAAAGCCTACATTACTGAAAATAAATCTCAGCCCGGCACATATAGGCAATCCTTTAAATCAGTCTGGTTCTGGGTATTTTCAATCTTATGTGTGTTTGCTGCCTTTTTACCGATCCTTCTTGTCTATATCACTACAAGATAATAAAGGAATTGAGAGTGGGACAGAAACCGGTAATTCGTTAGAATTCGATTTCGTCATCCCACCTCCGCACAGTTGAGTAGGGCTGTAAAAGCTGATGAAATCAGCGTAGTAGAGTCCACTCAACCACTGCGTCTTGCTCGACAATCCAAAGACAATTGAGAGGCTAGGACTTTTGTCCCAGCCTCTTCTATATTCAAACAAATGATTTATTTTGATAGAAAATGGTAGAAAATGATTGACTTTGAAATTTAATCTTGTATAATAGAACTGTAATCGATTGCAGAGGAGGTGTTCTATGCTGAAGTCGAAAAGAAAGCAGCTGATTCTCGAAAAAGTTACCAAAGATAAATTTGTGTCTTTAGAGTATCTGGTACAAGCTTTAAACACTTCAGAATCAACTGTTAGAAGAGATTTGGATGAGCTTGAAAGCGAACGGAAGTTGAGGCGTGTGCATGGCGGTGCCGAGAGTCTTCACTTTTTGCAGGAGGAAGAAAGCAACCAAGAAAAATCTATCAAAAACATTCAAGAAAAAACCAAGATTGCTCAAAAAGCAGCCAGCTTGATTCAAGAATACGATGTCATTTTTATTGATGCAGGGACGACCAATGAACTCTTAGTCAATGAATTGCACGATCCGAGCGTGACGGTGGTGACAAACTCTATCCATCATGCGACTAAGTTGGTGGAGCGCAATATTCCCACTGTGATTATTGGTGGTGTCGTGAAACGCTCGACAGATGCCAGTATCGGTGGTGTCGCTCTAAATCAGATCGGTCAGCTTAATTTTGACAAGGCTTTTATCGGAATGAATGGAATTGACAGTGGATTTTTCACAACTCCGGATATGGAAGAAGGAGCAGTGAAACGCGCTATTCTGGAAAATGCCAAGAGAACCTATGTTTTGGCTGATGCTACAAAGTTGGGGCAGACATCTTTTGCAAAAGTGGCCCCAATATCGCGCGCAAGGCTCATTACAAACCAGACAGAATCTGACGTGATTCAAAAGATTAAAGAAAAAACGGAGGTAATAGAAGCATGATTTATACAGTCACACTCAATCCATCCATTGACTATATCGTCCGCTTGGACCAAGTTCAAGTTGGTAGTGTCAATCGGATGGACAGTGATGATAAGTTTGCCGGTGGTAAGGGTATCAATGTCAGCCGTGTCTTGAAACGCTTGGGTATTCCCAATACAGCGACTGGATTTATCGGTGGCTTTACTGGTAAATTTATCACAGACACTTTGGCTGAAGAGCAAATTGAAACACGCTTTGTCCAAGTGGCAGAAGATACGCGTATCAACGTTAAGATTAAAGCAGACCAAGAAACGGAAATCAACGGAACGGGGCCAAATGTCGAACCAGCTCAGCTAAAAGAATTGAAAGCTGTTTTATCTAGTCTGACTGCAGATGATACGGTTGTGTTTGCAGGTTCGAGTGCTAAAAATCTAGGCAATGTTATCTATAAGGATTTGATTGCCTTGACCCGTCAGACTGGTGCGCAAGTGGTTTGTGACTTTGAAGGACAGACCTTGATTGATAGTTTGGACTATCAGCCACTTTTGGTGAAGCCAAACAATCACGAACTTGGAGCTATCTTTGGAGTTAAACTAGATAGTTTAGATGAAATTGAGAAATATGCGCGTGAATTACTGGTTAAAGGTGCTCAGAATGTCATCATCTCTATGGCTGGGGACGGTGCCCTTCTCGTCACATCTGAGGGAGCTTACTTCGCTAAACCAATCAAGGGAACAGTGAAAAATTCAGTTGGGGCTGGTGATTCTATGGTTGCTGGATTTACAGGTGAATTTGTCAAATCAAAAGATGCAATAGAAGCCTTCAAATGGGGAGTGGCTTGCGGAACGGCAACTACCTTCTCAGATGACTTGGCAACGGCTGAATTTATTAAAGAAACTTATGAAAAAGTTGAGGTAGAAAAACGATGAAAATTCAAGACCTATTGAGAAAAGATGTCATGTTGCTGGATTTGCAAGCAACTGAAAAAACAGCTGTCATCGAAGAGATGATTAAAAGCTTGGTAGACCACGGTTATGTGACAGATTTTGAAACTTTTAAAGAAGGAATTTTGGCACGTGAAGCCTTGACTTCAACTGGTTTGGGTGAAGGAATTGCTATGCCTCACAGCAAAAACTCTGCTGTCAAAGAAGCAACCGTTCTCTTTGCCAAGTCAAACAAGGGTGTTGACTATGAGAGCTTGGATGGTCAACCAACAGATCTCTTCTTCATGATTGCAGCTCCAGAAGGTGCTAACGATACTCACTTGGCAGCCTTGGCAGAATTGTCTCAATATTTGATGAAAGATGGCTTTGCTGACAAATTGCGCAAAGTATCTTCACCAGATGAGGTTATCGCTCTCTTTGACCAAGCGTCTGAAAAGGCAGCTCAACCAGCAACTGTTGCTCCTGCAACTGAGGGAGGAGACTTCCTCGTAGCCGTTACAGCTTGTACAACAGGGATCGCTCACACTTACATGGCCCAAGAAGCCCTTCAAAAAGTGGCTGCTGAAATGGGTGTTGGCATCAAGGTAGAAACCAACGGTGCCAGTGGTGTTGGAAATAAACTAACAGCAGAAGATATCAAAAAAGCGAAAGCAGTCATCATCGCAGCAGACAAGGCTGTTGAAATGGATCGTTTTGACGGCAAACCTTTAATCAGTCGCCCAGTTGCAGACGGTATCCGCAAGACGGAAGAACTCATCAATTTGGCTCTTTCTGGCAATGCTGAAGTTTACAAGGCTGCCAACGGTGGCGCTGTAGCAGCTAGCAGCAATGAAAAACTTAGCTTGGGTGGAGCTTTTTACAAGCACTTGATGAGCGGTGTTTCTCAAATGTTGCCATTCGTTATTGGCGGCGGGATTATGATTGCCATTGCCTTCTTGCTGGATCAGATCTTAGGTGTGCCAAAGGATCAGCTTTCTAATCTGGGAAGCTATCATGAAATTGCAGCTCAATTTAAGGCAATTGGTGGTGCAGCCTTTGGTTTCATGTTGCCAGTCTTGGCTGGATACATCGCTTACTCAATCGCTGAAAAGCCTGGTTTGGTTTCTGGTTTCGTAGCCGGTGCAATTGCTAGCAGTGGCGCATCATTTGGTGGTGTTGCCTATGCTGCAGGTGGTGAGAAGACACTCTCTCTAGCGGGTGTATCATCTGGTTTCCTTGGAGCTCTGGTCGGTGGATTCTTAGCTGGTGGTGTGATTTTAGTCCTTCGAAAATTACTTGCAGGTCTGCCTCGCTCACTTGAAGGTATTCGCTCCATCTTGCTCTTGCCACTTCTTGGTGTTCTTGTGACTGGATTCCTTATGCTGGCAGTCAATATCCCTATGTCAGCAATCAATACAGCCCTCAACAATTTCCTTGCTAGTCTAAGCGGAAGCTCTGCGGTTCTTCTCGGTCTCTTAGTCGGTGGTATGATGGCTGTCGATATGGGTGGACCAGTGAACAAAGCAGCTTATGTATTTGGTACAAGTACACTGGCAAGCACTGTTTCAACTGGTGGTTCTCCAGTCATGGCAGCGGTTATGGCAGCCGGAATGGTTCCACCGCTTGCAGTATTCGTGGCAACTCTACTTTTCAAAGATAAATTTACTACCGAAGAACGCGATTCAGGTTTGACAAATATCGTCATGGGACTTTCTTTCATCACAGAAGGTGCGATTCCATTTGGAGCTGCTGACCCAGCCCGTGCAATCCCAAGCTTTATCGTCGGTTCAGCTCTTACAGGTGCACTTGTCGGTCTATCTGGTATCAAACTTATGGCACCACACGGAGGAATCTTCGTAATCGGTTTGACAAACAACCCAATCCTTTACCTTGTGTATGTTTTGATTGGTGCAGTTGTCAGCGGTATTCTTTTCGGATACTTGCGTAAACCACTTGAAAAATAAAACATAGGCAAAAGAGAGTGGGACAGAAATCGGTAATTCGTTAGAATTCGATTTCGTCGTCCCACCTCCGCACAGTTGAGTAGGGCTGTAAAAGCTGATGAAATCAGCGTAGTAGAGCCCACTCAACCACTGCGTCTTGCTCGACAATCCAAAGACAATTGAGAGGCTAGGACTTTTGTCCCAGCCTCTTTTTGCCATAATTTGAATAGATGGGATAAGTTCATGAAAACATATATAGATAAGTTAATTGTGAATATGAAAGCAGAAATTGCTTGGGAAGCATTGAAAATGATGGATAGATGGCTCCCTAGTTTGTCAACAAATCAAGCCATTTACTTTGAAGGTGGAGAAGACTTTTTCTACGAAGGAAGAAAGTACCATATTGTGACAAAAGAAGGGATAAAAATGTCTTGCGAAATAAGCGAGGTCAATGAGGAAGCCTTTTGGATTGAGATACATGCGAGACATTCTCTTCTGCATTCGATTTTAAATTGTCAAGTGATTCCTTTGACTTCTTCGACCTGCCAATTGGTAAGAACACAATCTTATCCAGGCTTTGTTGGATTTTTATTTAATCTATTCTTTAAGTGTAGAGAAGCAGGAGAGACGAGCGAGTATTTGGAAGTATGGAAGAATTACGCCCAGAATCATCTTCAGACTTTGTGAGAATTCGCCACCATCTCCTATCTGATAGAGTTCCGAAAACAATTATCGCTAGAAAGATACATCAAATTATGTTATAATGGACTAACGTATATTTTTAGGAGAATAGTAATGGAATTACAACGTGAACAAGAATTTGTCAGCCAGTATCATTTTGATGCACGCAATTTTGAATGGGAAAAAGAAAATGGTACACCGGAAACAAAAGTTGATGTGAATTTTCAGCTGATTGAAAGAAATGAAGAAAAGAATTCAACATCCATGATCGTGATTTTGACTTTCATGATTGTGTTTGATCGTTTTGTAATCAGTGGAACGATTACGCAGACAAATCATATTCAAGGACGTTTGGTAGAGGAACCTAGTGAGTTTGAACATGAAGAAGTAGAAGAATTGGCGCGTCCTTGCTTGACCATGCTCAATCGCTTGACTTATGAAGTGACGGAGATTGCGCTAGATTTACCAGGTATTAATTTGGAGTTCTAATGATGAAATTAGCGGTTATAACGGATTCGTCCGCTTTTTTACCGGATAGCCTACGTGGAAATGACCATCTTTTTGTGCTCGATATTCCAGTAGTGATTGCTGGAGAGACTTATGTGGAAGGAAAAAATCTGACAGCCAGTGAATTTTATGAGAAGATGGCTGCTGCAGATGATTTACCAAAGACAAGTCAGCCTAGTGTGGCAGAGTTGGAGGAGACCTTGACGCGTCTTGCTGGCGAGGATTACACGCATGTGTTGGGGCTTTTTTTATCCAGTGGGATTTCAGGATTTTATCAAAATATCCAGTATCTCAAGGACGAGTTTCCTGATTTGAAAATCGCCTTTCCTGATTCAAAAATCACCAGTGCTCCGCTTGGCCTCATGGTCGAAAATGCTTTGACTTGGGCTGCTGAGGGGCAGGATTTTGAAGAGATTTTGATTAAGATTCAGCGACAAATTGATGGAACCAGTGCTTTTATCATGGTTGACGACTTGAATCATCTGGTTAAGGGCGGTCGCTTGTCCAATGGCGCAGCTATTTTGGGTAATCTCTTGAGTATCAAGCCGATTCTGTATTTTAACGATGCAGGTGTCATCGAAGTTTTTGAAAAGATTCGGACGGAAAAGAAGGCGGCCAAGAGATTGATTGAAGTGGTTGAGGAGAAAACTGCCTCTGCTTCTTATCAAGTCATGGTGATTCATGGGAATGCTGAAGAGAAGGCGGAAAACTTGCGTCAGCAGCTGATGGAGGCTGGCATCGCGGATGATATTCCTCTGGCTACCTTTGGTAGTGTGATTGGAACTCACTTGGGCGAGGGCAGCGTCGCATTAGCCTACATTCCGCTGATCTAGAGTTTTGTAGTGCGGTTAGTCAAGGATAGAGAGAGGTTCTAGATGAGTATAAAAGTCATTATCGCTGGTTTCAAGGGAAAGATGGGACAAGCAGCCTATAAGATGGTAGCAGAAGATCCTGAGTTGGCATTGGCCGGTCTGCTAGATCCTTTTACAGATGAAAAGGAAGTAGCGGGAGTTCCAGTTTTCAATACTAAAGAAGAACTTGCTGGTCTTCAGGCGGATGTCTGGATTGACTTCACGACTCCCAAAGTGGCTTATGAAAATACTCGCTTCGCTCTTGAGAATGGCTTTGCTCCGGTGGTCGGAACGACTGGTTTCACGCCTGAGCAGATTGAAGACTTGACCCAACTATCTCGTCAAAAGAGTCTGGGCGGTTTGATTGCGCCGAATTTTGCTCTAGGAGCCGTTTTGCTTATGCAATTTGCAGCCCAAGCAGCCAAGTATTTCCCAGACGTGGAAATTATTGAACTGCATCATGACAATAAAAAAGATGCACCGAGTGGCACGGCTATCAAGACAGCTGAATTAATCAGTCAAGTTCGGACAAGCAAGCAGCAGGGAGCGGCTGATGAGGAAGAATCCTTGGCCGGTGCCCGTGGGGCAGCCTTTGACGGCATGCGGATTCACTCAGTGCGTTTGCCTGGCTTGGTGGCCCATCAGGAAGTTATCTTTGGTAGTCAAGGAGAAGGGCTGACTTTGCGGCATGACTCCTATGATCGGGTTTCCTTTATGACTGGGGTAAATCTGGGTATCAAAGAGGTAGTGAAGCGCTCTGAATTGGTCTATGGATTGGAACATTTACTATGAGATTAGAGAAGATGCCTTCTGAGTTTCAGGAGGCTTTGCCAGTATTAGAGAAGATTAAAGAGGCCGGTTTTGAGGCTTATTTTGTCGGTGGTTCTGTACGAGACGCTCTGTTGAATCGGCCGATTCACGATGTGGATATTGCCAGCTCAGCCTATCCTGAGGAAATCAAAACAATCTTTCCTCGGACTGTTGATGTCGGTATTGAACATGGAACGGTTCTGGTCTTGGAAGGCCAGGGAGAATACGAAATAACGACCTTTCGGACTGAGGATGTCTATGTGGACTACCGCAGGCCTAGTCAGGTCTCTTTTGTGCGCTCTTTGGAAGAGGACTTGAAGCGCAGGGATTTTACTATCAATGCTCTTGCTTTAGATCAGAAGGGGGAGATTGTAGACCTCTTTAATGGTGTGGCAGATATGAAAAATTGCACTCTACGGGCAGTCGGAGTGGCTGCAGAGCGTTTCAATGAAGATGCTCTCCGCATCATGCGAGGCTTTCGTTTTCAGGCTGGTCTAGACTTTGATTTGGAAGAGTTGACTTTTCAAGCAATGGCTAATTGCGCGCCGCTTTTAGAGAAGATTTCGGTAGAGCGGATTTTTATCGAGTTTGACAAGCTGCTGATGTCTCCTTTCTGGCGAAAAGGTCTGGAGAGCTTGATCAAGGCTGCTGCCTACGACTTTCTGCCTGATATGAAAGGTTCAGCAGAGGCTTTGCAGGAACTACTAGACGGTTTAGAAGAAGATTTTCAGTTTTCTAGTTCCGAGCAGGCTTGGGCTGCGCTTTTGCTGGCTTTGAAGGTAAAAGATGTTCGTCAGTTCTTGAAGCATTGGAAAACGTCCAATGACTTTCAAAAGCGAGTAAATCAGCTAGTGGCTGTTTATGAGATTCGGCAGGAACGGAGCCTTTCTAAGCGTGATTGCTATCAGTATGATTTGGATTTGATTCTGCAAGCTGAAAATTTGAGACAGGCCGCAGGCTTGCCAGTTGAGTTTGAGGCTATTGAAGCGACACATGCTGCACTGATTATTCATGATAAACATGAGATTGTGGTGACGGGTAGTCATTTGATCCGAGATTATGGCTTTAAACCCGGACCAGAATTGGGACAAATCTTGACTAAAATTGAATTGGCCATTGTCGACGGAGAATTGGCAAATAGCAAGGAAGAGATAATGAACTTTATTAAGGAGCAAGTTGGATGAGTGACTTTATCGTTGAAAAGCTGAGTAAATCTGTCGGGGATAAGACAGTCTTTCAAGAGATTTCTTTTATCATTCACGACTTGGATCGGATCGGACTGATTGGAGTCAATGGGACAGGAAAAACCACTCTTTTGGATGTCTTGTCTGGCAAATCAGGCTTTGATGGTGATGTATATCCTTTTTCAGCAAAATCTGACTATAAAATCTCTTATTTGACTCAGGAACCAGACTTCGATGAAGAGAAGACGGTCTTGGATACTGTTTTGTCTAGTGATTTGCGAGAAATGCAGCTCATTCGAGAATACGAACTGCTCATGGCTGCTTATGATGAAGCTAAGCAAGCTCGTTTGGACAAGGTCATGGCAGAAATGGATTCGCTACATGCTTGGGAGATTGAGAGTCAGGTAAAAACCGTCTTATCCAAGCTCGGTATCTCAGATTTGGCAGCAAAAATCAGCCAGCTTTCAGGTGGTTTACGTCGGCGGGTCCAGTTGGCGCAGGTTTTGCTTTCAGAAGCAGACTTGCTGCTGCTAGATGAGCCGACCAACCATCTGGACATTGATACGATTGAATGGCTGACAAATTTCTTGAAAAACTCAAAAAAGACGGTACTCTTTATCACTCACGACCGCTATTTTTTGGACAATATTTCCACGCGGATTTTTGAATTGGACGGCGGGAGCTTGATTGAGTATCAGGGCAACTATCAGGACTATGTTCGACTCAAGGCTGAACAAGATGAGCGCGATGCTGCCCTGCTACACAAGAAACAGCAGCTTTACAAGCAGGAGCTGTCTTGGATGCGTCGTCAGCCTCAGGCGCGAGCGACCAAGCAGCAGGCACGTATCAATCGTTTCCATGACCTTAAAAGCGATTTGGCTGGTCAGATCAATCAGACGGATTTAGAGATGAACTTTGAAACCAGCCGTATTGGAAAAAAGGTCATTGAATTTAAGGATGTGGATTTTGCATACGGAGACAAGCAGATTTTGTCGCATTTCAATCTCTTGCTGCAAAATAAGGATCGACTGGGCATTGTCGGAGATAATGGAGTGGGCAAGTCTACTTTGCTCAATCTCATTGCTGGTCAGTTGCAGCCTCAGTCTGGTCAGGTCATAATCGGCGAGACAGTTCGAGTGGCTTATTTCTCTCAACAGATTGAAGGGTTGGATGAGTCCAAGCGAGTCATCAATTACTTGCAGGGAGTGGCGGAAGAAGTTAAGATTGGTAGCAGCACAACCTCCATTGCTGAGCTCTTGGAGCAGTTTCTCTTTCCTCGCTCAAGCCACGGCACTTTGATTGAGAAATTGTCTGGCGGTGAAAAGAAGCGGCTCTATCTGCTCAAGCTTTTACTTGAGAAGCCCAATGTCCTGCTTCTGGACGAGCCGACCAATGATTTGGATATCGCAACCTTGACAGTTCTAGAAAATTTCTTGCAGGGCTTTGCAGGGCCAGTGATCACAGTTAGCCACGATCGCTATTTCCTCGATAAGGTAGCCAGCAAGATTTTAGCTTTTGAAGATGGAGAGGTCAGAGAGTTCTTTGGCAACTACACGGACTATCTGGATGAGAAGGCCTTCAGACAATCTAGCGCAGCTATTTCCCAAAAGAAAGAAAAGGAAAAGCCAGTCAAGGCGCGGGAGCAGAAGAAGCGGATGAGCTACTTTGAAAAGCAAGAGTGGGAGACCATCGAGGCGGATATTGAGGAGCTGGAAGCACGCATCGCCACCATTGAGACGGAAATGGAACAGAGCGGCTCGGACTTTACTAAGCTATCGGAACTTCAGAAGGAGCTGGATGACAAGAATGAGCAGCTGCTTGAAAAATATGAGCGCTATGAGTATCTGAGCGAGTTGGAGTAGGACAGTTACAAACTACATGTGTTGTTTATAGACATTTGTGAGGGAGAATAATGGAAATTAGGATTTATAGCCAGCCTAGTCAGGAAATCAAGGATCAGCTCTTTGAGCTGGTTCAAAGCTGCCAGGCCACAGATGGGACTTATCGTCTTCCTTATTTGGATAACGCCTATAATTTTGATGGGGATATGCCAGCCTTTTTTCTGGCCAATCTAGATCATCAAACGGTCGGTTTTTTATCGGTTTATGCGGATGAGCCAGGTCAAGCAGAGGTATCTGTCTATGTATTGCCCGACTATCGCAGACAAGGCATAGCGAGCACTCTTTTGCAGGAATTTTCCAAAATTTCAGAAAAATACGATCTATCCCAAATCGAATACATCAGTGAAGCTAAGTTTTTAGCAGACCATACGACCTTTGCTGAGAAATTTGACTATGATTTGAAAGAAACGGAAATTTGGCTGGAGCAGGCGGCGGGGACTTTCCCTGAAGAAGAAAAAGAATGCGTGGAAGTTTTACTGGGAAAAAAAGAAATGGTTGCAGAGATTGCAGCGTTTCAGTCGCAAATTTTTGAAATGCCGATGGAGACTGCGCTCCACTATGCCAGTCAAGCGCTGGAGAGCCCAGATAGCTTGCTCTATGTCCTGAAAAAAGATGCTCAAATCGTGGCGTCTTGCTCAGTTGATACAACTTTTGGCAGCAATCACCTGTTTTCCTTAGCTGTGGATCAGGCCTTTCAGGGACAGGGCTTAGGGAGCCACCTAGTCAGGTCTATCCTGAATGACCTTGCTAGCCGAAATGGACAAGTCTGTCAAATCGTTGTAGAAGCCCAGAATGCAGGTGCTCTGAGGCTGTATGAAAGATTGGGCTTTAAACGAAAATCGGAAACAGTTTATTTAAAGAGAAAATAAAAAGATTAACCTTCAGAGAAGAGTGCCATGGAGGTCAGGAGATCTGTTTATGATAAAGAGAAAAGAGCCATTATTAGTCCAGGCTGGCTTGGTTCTAGGCTTACTAGCTTTGGGAAATTTAGTCGGTGATATCAGTCAGTTTTTGCGCTATCTTTTAGCAAGTCTGGCATTCTTGTTTTTCCTTCATCTAGTGGTGGGAATGCTGACGCATACCAAGCAAGTCAAAGAGCAACTAGGTCAAGCGCTAGTGGCCTCGGTCTTCCCGACATTTTTCATGCAAGGAATGGTGGCTTCGACCTATCTAGCGAGCTGGACTTTTTTGGGAAATTTTGCCCGAATTAGTGCGCAAGTGCTGTGGTGGCTGAGCTTTAGCGGGCTGGTTCTCTTGATGGTCTATTATATCCTGACCTTTGTCTTCCCTTTCAAGTGGGAGAATGTTTTTCCTGCTTGGACGGTCTTATTTGTCGGGATCGGTGTCGCTCCCCTGACAATTGCAGTTCCCCAGCAGTTAGTTTTGGGGCAACTGGTCTTTTGGTATGGACTTTTAGCGACTATTTTGGTCTTGCCAATCGTCCTTTATAAGACTTATAAAATCGGCTTAGCAGAACATGTTCGTCCAAATACGACAACCATTTGTGCGCCTATTTCCTTGATGACAGCGGCTTATGTGGCTACTTTTCCTCAGCCCAATCCTGTCTTGTTGAGCTTGCTCTTGATTTCAGGACAATGCTTTTATGCCTTTATTTTATGGCAACTTCCTCGTTTGCTCAATCGTCCTTTTTCAGCAGGATTTTCTGCCTTTACCTTCCCCTTGGTCATTTCGGCTGTGGCTTTGAAGCAATCTTTAAACGCATTGAATCTTGGTCGAGCTGGGCAAATTCTGCTTTCTTTTGAAGTCTTAATAGCCCTGCTCGTCGTTCTTTATGTTACCTTCTTGTATGCAAAGGATATTTTGGGCAAATGAGGCAGATTTCAGAGATGTATTTCCAAGAGGAAAGTCACTGCCTACCTTTGAGGAAGGCTGAGTTTATGATATAATTAGGAGTATTTGTAAAAGGAAAAAGATATGAATATTCAACAATTGCGTTATGTAGTGGCCATTGCCAACAGCGGAACCTTCCGTGAAGCAGCAGAAAAAATGTATGTCAGCCAGCCCAGTCTATCTATCGCGGTGCGAGATTTAGAAAAGGAACTGGGATTTAAGATTTTCCGCCGGACGAGTAGCGGAACCTTTTTGACCAGACGGGGCATGGAATTTTACGAGAGAGCTCAAGAATTGGTCAAAGGCTTCGATGTTTTCCAAAATCAGTATGCTAATCCTGAAGAGGAAAAGGATGAATTTTCCATAGCCGGGCAGCACTATGACTTTTTGCCGCCTTTGATAACAGAGTTTTCTCAGCGTTATCCTGACTACAAGAATTTTCGGATTTTCGAGTCTACGACCGTGCAGATTTTGGATGAAGTAGCCCAAGGCCACAGTGAGATTGGGATTATTTATCTCAATAATCAGAATAGCAAGGGCATCATGCAGCGGATTGAAAAGCTAGGCTTGGAAGTCATCGAGCTAATTCCTTTCCAGACCCACATTTATCTGCGGGAAAATCATCCTCTGACTCAAAAGGAAGAGTTGGTCATGGAGGACTTGGCAGATTTGCCGACGGTTCGCTTCACTCAGGAAAAGGACGAGTATCTCTATTATTCAGAGAATTTTGTCGATACCAGTGCCAGCTCCCAGATGTTTAATGTGACGGACCGAGCTACGCTGAATGGAATTTTGGAGCGGACGGATGCTTATGCAACGGGCTCCGGTTTCTTGGACAGCAATAGTGTCAATGGCATCACTGTCATCAAGCTCCGAGACAATTTGGATAATCGCATGGTTTATGTCAAGCGGGAAGACGTGGACTTGAGTCAGGTTGGAGAAGCCTTTGTAGCTGTTATGAAAGAATATTTTGCACAGAAAAGAGAAGTATGAAACGAAAGATTACCATTCCTTTTTTAGTTGTTCTTTTGATTGCTCTCGATCAAGCGGTCAAGTATTATATTGTTTCCAATTTTTCTTTGGGGCAGGTCAGGAAGTTTATTCCTAAGATTGTCAGTTTGACCTATCTGCGAAATACTGGTGCAGCCTTTTCTATCTTGGAAAATCAGCAGTGGTTTTTCGCTCTGATAACTTGTATCGTGATTGGAGTTGCTGTTTGGTATTTGATTAAAAATATCCAAGCTTCCAAGTGGATGCTGACGGGACTAATTCTAATTATTGCTGGTGGATTGGGCAATTTCATTGACCGGATCCAGCAAGGATTTGTAGTGGATATGTTCCAGCTAGATTTTGTCAATTTTGCTATTTTTAACGTAGCGGATATGTACCTGACTGTTGGAGTAGCGATTTTATTACTGGTGATGTTGAAGGAAGAAACAAATGGAATTGAAAATTGATGCAGCAGCCGCAGGCCTGCGTTTGGACAAGGCAGTGGCGGACTTGACGGAGCTATCCCGTGGTTTAGCCAATGAGCAGATAAAAAATGGCCAGATTTTGGTCAATGGAGAAGCAAAAAAAGCCAAGTACGCTGTCAAAGAGGGCGATGTCATTTCCTATGAAGTACCTGAGCCAGAAGTGGTTGAGTATGTGGCAGAGGATCTTCCGCTAGAAATTGTCTATCAGGATGAAGATGTGGCTGTCGTCAACAAGCCACAAGGCATGGTGGTTCACCCTTCCGCTGGGCACACTAGCGGTACTCTGGTCAATGCTCTCATGTACCACATCAAAGACCTTTCTGGCATCAATGGTGTGTTACGCCCGGGAATTGTCCATCGGATTGATAAGGATACTTCTGGTCTATTGATGATTGCCAAGAATGACCAGGCCCATCTAGCACTTGCAGATGAGCTTAAGGACAAGAAATCCTTGCGTAAATACTGGGCGATTGTCCATGGAAATCTGCCTAATGACCGAGGAGTGATTGAGGCGCCGATTGGCCGTAGTGAAAAAGACCGCAAGAAACAGGCGGTTATAGCCAAGGGAAAACCCGCTCTGACACGTTTTCAAGTCTTGGAACGTTTTGGGGACTATACCTTGGTTGAGTTGCAGCTGGAGACTGGGCGGACGCATCAAATACGTGTTCACATGGCTTATATAGGTCATCCAGTCGCTGGAGATGAGGTTTATGGACCTCGTAAGACCCTGAAGGGCCATGGTCAATTTCTGCACGCGCGAACATTGGGCTTCACCCATCCTCGGACTGGCGAAGTGCTAGAATTTACGGCTGAAGCGCCAGCTATTTTCCTAGAAACTCTTGAAAAACTCAGAAAAGCCCATGACTAATCGTCTCTGCATTTATGAGACTTTAGATAAATGGAAATTAAGTCGACTGTCTTGGTTACAGTCGTTTTTATTTTCGACAAATCATGATATAATAAATAGAATACCCTAAAAGGAAGAGAAAAATGAAGTTAGAAGATTTGAAAAAACGTCAGGAGAAGATCCGCAATTTCTCCATCATTGCCCATATCGACCACGGGAAATCAACCTTGGCTGACCGAATTTTGGAGGCGACGGAGACTGTTTCTAGCCGGGAAATGCAGGCTCAGCTCTTGGACAGCATGGACTTGGAACGGGAGCGCGGCATTACCATTAAGCTCAATGCTATCGAGCTTAATTATACTGCCAAGGACGGGGAGACCTATATCTTCCACTTGATTGACACGCCGGGACACGTGGACTTTACCTATGAGGTATCGCGGTCATTGGCAGCCTGTGAAGGGGCTATTCTGGTCGTGGATGCGGCTCAGGGGATTGAAGCTCAGACCTTGGCTAATGTTTATCTAGCGCTGGATAATGACTTGGAAATCCTGCCTGTTATCAATAAGATTGACCTGCCTGCTGCGGATCCAGAGCGGGTGCGGACAGAGATTGAAGACGTGATTGGACTGGATGCTAGCGAAGCCGTATTGGCTTCTGCCAAGACTGGTATTGGAATTGAAGATATTTTAGAGCAGATTGTGGAAAAAGTTCCAGCACCGACTGGAAATGTAGCAGCACCGCTCAAGGCCTTGATTTTTGACTCGGTCTATGATGCCTATCGTGGAGTAATCCTGCAGGTGCGGGTGATGGACGGTGTGGTCAAGCCAGGCGATACCATTCAGCTCATGAGCAATGGCAAGACCTTTGATGTAACTGAGGTCGGCATCTTTACTCCCAAGGCCATTGGCCGCGATTTCCTAGCGACAGGGGATGTTGGCTATATCGCAGCCTCTATCAAGACGGTACAGGATACTCGGGTCGGAGACACAGTGACCTTGGCGAACAATCCAGCATCTGAGCCACTAGATGGCTACAAGCAGATGAATCCCATGGTATTTGCTGGTCTCTATCCAATCGAGTCTAATAAATATAATGACCTGCGTGAGGCGCTCGAAAAGCTCCAGTTAAACGATGCTAGCTTGCAGTTTGAACCAGAAACATCACAGGCGCTTGGATTTGGTTTCCGTTGCGGTTTCTTGGGCTTGCTGCATATGGATGTCATTCAGGAGCGCTTGGAGCGGGAATTCAATATTGACTTGATTATGACGGCTCCGTCTGTTATCTATAAGGTTAATCTGACAGATGGTGAAGCTATTGATGTCTCTAATCCGAGTGAGTTTCCGGATCCGACCAAGATTGATTCCATTGAAGAGCCTTATGTCAAGGCGCAGATTATGGTGCCGCAGGAATTTGTCGGAGCGGTGATGGAGTTAGCTCAGCGCAAGCGCGGTGACTTTGTGACCATGGACTATATCGATGATAATCGGGTCAATGTCATCTATCAAATTCCGCTTGCTGAAATCGTCTTTGATTTCTTTGACAAGCTCAAGTCCTCTACTCGTGGCTATGCTAGCTTTGATTACGAAATCTCTGTGTATCGCTCATCCAAGCTGGTTAAGATGGATATCCTACTCAATGGCGACAAGGTCGATGCTCTCAGCTTTATCGTCCACAAGGAATTTGCCTATGAGCGTGGTAAGCTGATTGTTGATAAGCTTAAGAAAATCATTCCTCGTCAGCAGTTTGAGGTACCTATTCAGGCAGCCATTGGCCACAAGATTGTGGCTCGGACAGATATCAAGGCTCTCCGTAAAAACGTTCTTGCCAAGTGTTATGGTGGTGACGTTTCTCGGAAGCGCAAACTTCTAGAGAAACAAAAAGCCGGTAAAAAACGGATGAAAGCTATCGGATCTGTCGAAGTCCCACAAGAGGCCTTCC
>ERZ772977.867-NODE-867-length-17321-cov-7.793583_pt1 | contig 17321 bp, 16 predicted proteins | sample MGYA00511131_ERZ772977 | MGnify/ENA primary metagenome ERZ772977 (study PRJEB29015, sample SAMEA2737935) | human oral metagenome | biome: human oral; feature: human-associated habitat; material: dental | place: China | collected 2151 ...
TGAGTCGCGGTGCGTACGTGATCACCTTGAAGGATGGTTCCGTTCATAAGGTGATCGTGAAGTAACGCCACCGTCCCTATCGTATGGGTGGCCTCGGTGTCTGCCCATACATCAAAGAAGAATCCCCGGCATAGCTGATGAGGCTGTGTCGGGGATTCGGTGTTTTTGGATGGAGGTCCTTCTTTCTCTATCTACCTTCTATTCTTGTATCAAGGCGGGAGAAGAAGCAAAAGAGAATCAGGGCTTCACCGAAGCTGGATAGTTTGATCGGAGACGTGATCATCTATCCACGTCGTGTGTACCCAGCCAACTTGACAGGCATCCCTGATGCCTTTTTAGTTTTTGGCTTCAAACAGCCACTCGAGGAAGTCTGGGCGGCGGAAGGCGTTGTACCAACTGCCATGGCCGACACCAGGTAGTTCGATATACTCGACCGACGTACCTGCGCGCCGTAATGCCGCCGCAGCCTCACGCGAGAAACGTACAGGCACGACCGGATCGGCGTCGCCGTGAATGAGACGGAAACGTGTCCGTGTGCCACGCAGCAGCTCTAACCGGTGCACGTTTACGCCGCCACAGATGGCCACCGCGGCAGCGAACCGCTGCGGCCGACGGCTAACTAAGTCGAGCGTGCCCATGCCGCCCATCGAGAGTCCGACTACATAGATGCGCATCGTGTCGATGGGGAACTGTGTGATCGTGTGCTCCAGCAGCTCATCGGCCAGCCGTAGCGGACGCGACATAGGCTGCGACAGAGGGAAGGGGTTCGCACCACGCCCGAAATGGTCTTGCCGCAGGATGGCCGGCCAGAACTCGTCCGATGGGCACTGCGGAAAGAGTACGTAGGCAGGGAACTGTCGTCTGGCGGTGGAGTCGACAAAGCGTGCCGCGCCGTGTCGCAGCTGTGCACAGTTGTCGCGGCCGCGCTCACCCGCGCCATGTAGGAAAAGCACGAGCGGATAACGCTGTCCGGGCACGACCGTGTCCGGCGTCAACAGTCGGTAAGACAGCGAATCGCCGTCGGCCGAGACGTACACCGCGGCCCGATAGCCAAGACTGTCGCATTGCGCTGCGACACGTCCGACAGTAGCCGTGGCCAGAAGGAGTAGGAGGGGGGATAAAAACTTGACGTTCATGTGGGGTTTGAATGGGGATTAAACGGTGTTTGAATGGACTGGTAAGGCTACGTCGATCCGATCGACGGGATGTTTCACCCTGAAGGAGGTCGTCGATTCAGTCGACGGGACCATTCTGATCTGAAAACAGCCGTCGATTCGATCGACGGGGCCATTTCGATCTGAAAACCGCTGTCGATTCGATCGACGGGGCTATTCCAATCTGAAAATCGCTGTCGATTCGATCGACGAGGCCATTTCGATCTGAAAACCGCTGTCGATTCAATCGACGGGACGTTTCACTCTGAAGGTGGCCGTCGATCCGGTCGACGGAACCTTACCGCCAGCATAAAAAGCGGGCTGCCCGCCGGCGAAGAGGTGTGAACCTCTCCGTGGCAGGCAGCCCTATCAATACAAATGAAAACAAGTCCGTGGTTAAGGGATGGCCACCTTGCGGCTAACCTCGCCCAAGGTGACGACATAGAGGCCGCTTGGGAGCGCGATGAAGCGGTCGCCTACGACGGTCTCTTTGCGGTAAAGTGCGCCGGAGATGCTGTATACAGCCAGCGTGCGGGCCTTGTCAGACTGTACGCGGAGGCCATTCTCGGCGCTCCAGATGTTGACACCGGCAGCAGTCTCAACGTTCGGGCTGGGATCGTAAACGGTCACTTCGCAGGAGTCTTTGAAGCCGCCTTCAAGGCTTGTCACGCTCACGTAAACGGTGCCCGTCTTGAGGCCCTTGATGACGCCGTTAACATCGACGGTGGCGATGGACGTGTCAGCGGACAAGAACTTGACGCGCTGATCGGAGGCGTTGGCCGGGCTGAAGGCTACGGCCAAGGTGTCGGTGGTGTTCAGCTTCAGGCGAATCTTCTGCTTGTCCAACTTGATGGCCTTCAGTTCGACGGCATTGCGGACGTAGATGTAGCAGGTGTCCTTGAAGTTGCCATCCTCAGTCTCGCCGACGATCATGGCCACGCCTACAGTCTTTCCAGTTACAACGGCGGTGGTGTCCGTCAGGCGCTCCACAGCGGCAAAAGAGGGGTTGGTGGAGGTCCACGTTACCTTCTTATTCAACGCTTCGGCGGGCAGGATGCGTGCCGTCAGCGTGTCCTTCTTGCCTACGGGCAGGGAGACGGTGTCCTTATCGATGGTCATTGCAGTGACGTGGATCGGGTCGAGCACCTTGATGACGCGGTTTGCCGTGACACCGTTGGTGGAGGTGACGGTCAGGCGGGCGATGCCCGGTGTGGCGGCGGATTGGAGCTTGACCGTAAGGCCGCTGTTGGAGGCGATCGTCACGAGGCCCGGTGTGGCGGGTGCGATCGGGACGATAGACCACTGCAGCGTGTTGATGTTGTCAGCATTGGCCGGGGTGGCCACGGCCTGAACGTCCAGCTCGCTATTGATCTGCATGGGGATCGTGTCCGTGGTGATGGCGAAATTGAGGCCTGTGATGGGGTTATCGACTTTCACCAAGAAGGTGTCTGTCTTCATGCCTGCGCCCTTGCCGGCCGATACCGTGATGCGGGCCGTTCCGACGGCTTTGGCGGTGATGATGCCTTGCAATCCTACGGTCTGCACTTCGGCGACAGCGCTGTTTGACGAGGAGTAAAGCACTTCCTGTAATGCATTGTTGGGGAAGACGGAGGCGGTGAGTGTCTTTGTCGTTCCGATACCCATCGTCGTGTCGCGAGACACAGCGCCGAAGCTCACGCTGTCAACGGCGTGGTTGATTAGGAGCTTGACGGAGTCTTTGGCTGCGCCATAACTGATGACAACCCATCCTTCGTAATTCGTTCCACTGGGGGCAGTGATCACGCCCCATGTGCTGTCAGCGGCAGACTTGGCGACGTATGCGGAAGCGGGGTTTGTGCTCCATGACAAGACTTGGCCCGGAGCGGAGATCGTGGCTTTGACGGAGTCCTTCTGTCCGTAGATCAGTTGGATCGTCTCGTGACTGTTCAGCTGCACCGTGGCTTGCGCCCGTGCTTCGCTGGTGAACAAGGCCATCGCGCCTGCGACGGCCAGTAGTTGGATGGTAATCTTCTTCATGTTCTTTCTTATTAGGGGGTTTGAATAATCGGGGTGATGTGCAGTATAAACAACCGCGGCCAAGGATAAGTTCAAGAGAGGGGGATTCCCAGTCCCCTTCTCTTGGCTGATATACTGGCTTATTGAACAAGGATTTTGCGCCTCGTCCGGTCTATGGCGACAATGTAGAGACCGCGGCGGAGCGGCACGAAACGGTCGCCCGGCGTGAGACTCTCCCGATGGGTCAGGGCGCCGGTCAGGGTGTAGATCTCGAGTCGTGCGGGGCGGTCAACGTGCACCATTAGGCCGCCGTCGACACCATGGACGGCGATCGTCTCGTCCACCTCGACGGCTGCGTTGGGATGATGGTTCGGATTGATGGTGATTACGACGCACGAATCGCGTCGGCCGTCAGCGGCTTCAGCCACAACAAGCGCTGTATCGGCTACGGTGGCACCGATCAGTTCGGCTGCCTGCCCGATGGAATCGACTGCCAAAGCTTTGATGGCACCGCTGGCGACGGTCCACTTCACCCGCTGATCTGTAGCGTTGAGCGGGAAGACAGAGGCGCGGACCGTATCGGTCTTGTTGATGTTTATCCGGATCGTGTCGTGGTTGAGCGTCAGACGCTCCACGGGGATGCGGCGGGTGATGATGACGCATGTGTCGCGTTTGCCCGATTCGTCCAGTGCACCCACGATGAGCAGACTGGTGTCTGCATCGGCCGCAGCAATGACGCGGGTCACGCTATCCGTAGTGCCAAGCACGCGCGCGCCACCCACGGTGGTCCATCCGAGCTTCTTATCCGAGGCGTTGTAGGGGAAGATGCGGGTCGTGACAGTGGCCGTGTCGCCGGTGCGCAGTCGGATGGTGTCGCGCTTCAGGCGAAGGCTGTCGACGTAGATCTTGGGCGTAACGACCACAATACAGCGGGCTGCGACCTCATTGACGCGCACCACGATGACGGTCTTGCCCGGCTTCCAGGCCTTGACGATGTAGACGGAATCGTAGGGGTTGGTCGAATGGGGCGGGGCGATAGAGGCTACGACGGGGATGGAGACGCGATTGTCCCAATAGAATACGCGGGCACTGGGATAGGCATAGGCGCGGAGGGAATCTTCCTGGCCGACGTACATCCGCAGGGTGTCCTTCTCGATCTTGACGATTTGCTGCACTTTCTGCACTTGCGCTGAGGCGCTGTAGGGAAAGGCTCCTGCGATCGCAAAGAGGATCGCCATACAGAAATACAAGGAGGTTTTTCTCACACTCATATGGGGCTATTTATGGATTTGAATAATAGTGGATGATCCGAAAAGATAAAGGGGGATAAGGGGCATCCCAAATCCCCTATCTGCCTGATTACAGGCCTAACACTGACGCACAAAAGTATCCCTTTCCCTAAGCCTCGGCCGGAAGAGCGTCTATATTTGCGAGGTTTTAACAATCGACTGACATGGATATTCTACCTGATTTTTCCGGCCCACAAAACGCCTCGGAGACGGACGCGGTGATCCTTGCAGCGGGTGATTTCCCTACGCATCCGATCCCGCTGGGGCTACTGACGAGGGCGGCCGAGGGGCGCATCATCTGCTGCGACGGTGCCGCTGACCGACTGCTGCGCGAGGGCTTCACGCCGTTGGCTGTCGTGGGTGACGGCGACTCGATTTCGCCCGAGGCACGCCGCCGTTTATCCGACCGCCTGCACATAGAATCGGAGCAGGACACGAACGACCTGAGTAAGGCCGTGCGTTACGCGGTCTCTCAAGGCCTGCGCCACCTCACGATCCTCGGCGCCACGGGCCGCCGCGAGGATCATACGCTGGGCAACATCAGTCTGCTGGCCGACTATCAGGCGCGTGGGCTGGACGTGGAGATGTGGACCGACTACGGCGTCTTCACCCCCGCCACAGGCTGCCAGACGTTCGCCTCGCGGGCTGGCCAACAGCTCTCCGTCTTCTGCCTGGACGATGCGCCGCTTACCCTCCGCGATGTGCGCTGGCCGCTTGAAGGGCGATGTATCACCCGATGGTGGCAGGCTACGCTCAACGAGGCCCTCGCGGATACGTTCCGCATCGAGACACGGGGCCGCATCATCGTCTTCCGTACCTATTCAGATTGAGCCTTCCACCCGCATGCTATCATTTACCCTCTCTATCATTCATAATCAACCCCGATTCATCCACACTTTTATCTCAGTTACACTATGAACCTGAAACATCGCTTGATCATTATGAACTTCTTGCAGTTCGCTGTGTGGGGCACGTACCTCACCTCCATGTCGCGCTACCTCGGGCCTGCGGGCATGGGCGAACACATCGGACTTTTCTATTCCGTGCAAGGTCTCGTCTCCATCTTCATGCCCACGCTGTTCGGCATCCTGGCCGACCGCTACGTGCCGGCTCAACGCATGCTTGCCCTCTGCCACTTAGCCTCCGGCCTCTTCATGGCCGCTGCGGGTGCCTATGGGCTCTCGGCCGGACCGTCCGTCGCCTTTGGAACCTTCTTTGCGCTCTACACGCTGGGCGTAGCTTTCTACATGCCCACGCTGGCGCTCTCCTACTCCGTGGCCTACAGCCTGCTTGAACAGGGTGGCTACGACACGGTACGCGACTTTCCGCCTATCCGTATTTTCGGCACCATCGGCTTCATCTGCTCCATGTGGGCGGTCGATCTGACGGGCTTCCAAACCTCCGCCATGCAGTTTGTCATCTGCGGTGCGCTGGGCACTCTGCTGGCTCACTATGCCTTCACGCTGCCCCATATACCCGTCAGCCGAAGCATGGAGCGCAAGTCGTTCGTCGAGGCCCTTGGGCTGAATGCCTTCCGACTCTTCCGCAAGCGTCAGATGGCCGTCTTCTTCATCTTCTCGATGATGTTAGGCGTCTCGTTGCAGATCACGAACGGCTTTGCCAACCCCTTCATCGCCTCCTTCGAGTCGGTGGCCGAATATGCCGACACCTTCGGCGTGCGGCACGCCAACATCCTCATCTCCCTCTCACAGGTTTCCGAGACGCTCTGCATCCTGCTCATCCCCTTCTTCCTAAGGCGTTACGGCATTAAGACGGTTATGCTGATCGCTATGGTGGCGTGGATCCTGCGGTTTGCCTTCTTCGGCGCTGGCAATCCTGGCGGGGGCGTCTGGCTGCTCGTCCTGTCGATGATCGTCTACGGTGTGGCTTTTGACTTCTTCAATATCTCTGGCTCGCTCTTCGTCGATCGGGAGACGGATCCTTCGATTCGCTCCAGTGCGCAGGCCCTCTTTTTCCTGATGACCAGCGGCGTCGGCGCCACGGTGGGCACGCTCGGTGCACAGGTCGTGGTGAACGCCTTCTGCCAATGGACGGACGTGGAGACAGCGGGCGGCGTGAAGAGCCTTCTCGTGGGCGACTGGCCGACGGTGTGGTACCTCTTTGCGGGGTATTCGCTCCTCGTGGCCGTCTTCTTCGCCATCCTTTTCCCTTATAAGCACAAGCGCGAGGGCTGATCGTCGGCCTATCGGGATGCACAAATGGCAGAAAGCCTCCGGATACATGGTGTCGTCCATGCGTCCGGAGGCTTTTTTATCCTCTCAACTCACCGGCTGTTGGGGCTCAGGAAGAAACTTCCACGGTATCCCCACCTGCTTTTACCCCTCTGGAAGAAACTTCCACGGTGTTCCCACCTGCTGTTGGCCCTCTGGCAGAAACTTCCACGGGGTTCGCACCCGCTGTTGGCCCTCAGGAAGAAACTTCCACGGGGTTCGCACCTGCTGTCAGCCCTCTGGAAGAAACTTCCACGGTGTTTGCACCTGCTGTCAGCCCTCTGGCAGAAACTTCCACGGGGCTCTCACCTGCTTTTACCCCTCTGGCAGAAACTTCCACGGGGTTCGCACCTGCTGTTGGCCCTCTGGCAGAAACTTCCCAGCGCTTCAAACGCTCAGAGCATAGCTCGCGCCTGCTCCGCCTTATGCTCCATCTCGCTGAGGAGGGGGGCCAGGAAGGGGTCGGTGGCGATCTCTCCGCGCACCTGCTGGAAATCGGCCTGCCGATCGCTCTCGGGGCAGTCGGCGCCGTAGCTGATTTGCGACACGCCGAAGTACTCCAAGGCGGCCTCCTTAGAGAGGCGATGGCGGACGGTGTCGAGCGTCGAGACGTAGCGCTTCAGATGCTCGCGGCGCTTGTCTGCGTCGGAGAGGTCGTAACGGTCCGTGACGAAGCGCCCGAGGTATTCCTCATATCGCGCATGTGCCTGACGAAACGCGGCGTCGGCTCCGAAGAGGTCGTCGCGGACGATCTCCTCAAGCGTTTCACGGGGCATAACTAACCCCGACAGGTCGATCCACGGGCCGCGGCCCGGCCCCTCGGAGTCGTCGATGGTGCCGCCGCAGACGAGGTAATCGCCTACGAAGATGTCGAGCGCCTCGCGATAGTAGGTGATGCCCTTCTGCAACGAGTGGCGATGGATGGAGCAGTTGCCGAAGGTGTAATACTTGGCCTCGGGCTTTTCCTCTTTCAGTCGCGTGAGGAGGCTGACGGCCGCCAGGATACGGTCGATGAGGTAGGGGTTGAGGAAGTCGTAACGGATCAGGTCGCGCGGCCTGTCGGCGGTGCGGTGGTCGCGGTTGGGCCACTTCATGGCGTCGCGGAGGGTGCCCGTGCGGAAGAGGTTGACGGCCGGGATGAGCATCGACTGCCCGTCTTCGTCCATGAGGTAGGAGAAAGGAAGCGCGTGCGTGTCCGGGTGGTTGCGGTGCTCGCCGGTGATCATCGAATAGGCGCCGAAGTGGGCCGGGGCTTGCACGTAGGAGTTGCTGCCGAATTTCGTTCCGCGCTCGGCCACAGACTGGTGGACAGCGCCGAGCTTGTAGGCATGGTTGCTCATGTTCGACCCGCTGCCCATGTTGGCGAACGAGAGGCTGCAGGCGATCGAGAGGCTCGATTTGTGGTGTGAAACGGTGTGCGGGGCGGCGAAGACTGAGACGGCCTCGCCCTTGGCGAACATCCCATTGGCAAACAGTAGGCAGTCGATGGCCGTGAAGCCCTGCTCCACGACGCATGCCTCACCGACGAAGCATCGTTCGATGAACGCGCCGTCCACGACGCGTGCACCGGGAGCCAGAATGAAGTCGCGAGCCATGACGCCGACGCCTACCTCTGTCGGTGCGTCGGGTTGACTCAGTATGGTCCCGTTCTGCAACAGCGTGGCGCCGCAGACCGTGGCCCTGTCGCCGATGCGCACATCCATGATGCGTCCGCACCCCTCCACCGTAGCCCCCTCGCCCACATATCCGCGTGGCGCGGCGGCGATGGTGGCGGCATAGGCGTCGATGCGGTCGAATGTGCGGCGGAGTGTCTCCGTGCGGTGTCGATGGAAGACCATGAGGTGGGCCGTCTGGGCCGTAAGTCCGTCGAAGAGGGGAACGGTTCGGCCACCGTTCTCATTGACCGCAGCCACGCGCACCCCGTTACCGGCCGTCGTGCCCGCGCGATAGGTCATCGTGCCGATGTCAGTAAGTCGGGCGCCACGGCCTATCTCATAGCCGGCCAGGGCGGAGCGTACGCCGTCAATGCGTACGCCGCCGCCCACCATGCAGTCGCAGATCGTCGCGTCCCGGAGCTCGACAGCGCTACCCAGGCTGATCTGCCCCGAGAAGCGTACGTGGCGCAACCGTGTGGGGTCGAACCCCACATCGGCTACCTCCACGCGCTGCCAATCCTCGGCCTCGCAGCCTCTGGCCACGAGCGCGTCGATCTCGCATTGCGTCAGTTTTCTGTACGGCATGGGCCGGAGGCTTTACTTCTTCTTTCCGCCCAGCATGCCCGCTAGGTCGTCCATGATGTTGCCGTCCTTGTTCTTGTCGATCATGCCGGTGATCTTGTCGACAACACCTTGGCCCTTGCCGCCGAGGTTGCTCACGACGCCGCTAACCAGTCCGCTGAGGCCCTCGCCGCTGCCGGCATGTTTAGACACTACGTCGAGGATCATCGGCAGTGCCGCCTGGAGTGCGCCCGAGGCCTGCGATTCGTTCAATCCCGTTTTCTCTACAATCGTTTTAATGATCGACTGCGTGATCGATCCGCTGAATAAATCATTCAAGTTCATTGTCGTATAGGTTTTTATGAGTGAATAAAAAAATGTCGGCCAAAAATACGGGTGACTTTCTGAATGCGTCGTCGCTGCCGCGATTGTTAACCATTCTCCATGACATTTAGGCAGCTCCGGAGAGCTCCCGCCTAGCCTATAGACATAGGTGAGGCGAGAGAGAAACTTAACGGTGGAGAAAGTGAGGTGCGACCTAAATCGTGTCGCTTCTTGGGCGTAGCTTTGGGTGCATAAACAGTAAGAAGAGAATAGGTATGGGAACTCAAAGCAACTGGATTGGAGCTGCCGCGCGAGTGGCGAGGCGGCTACATGATGGGCAGAAAGACAAGGCAGGGATGGACTATTTTGAGGGTCATCTGCGTTTTGTGGCCTCATTAGGGCGTATCTGGCAAGAGCAGGTGGTCGGCTATCTGCACGATGCAAGCGAGGATACCCCGCACACCGTGGAGCAAGTCTTGAAATTGTTGGAAGAAGAAGCTCAAACAGCGATGGAGCCAAACGATAGGGCAGAGATCGTGCAAGCACTGAAGCTGCTCAATCATCATACGTCCAGTGACCGCCAGACCTATATCCATCACATCGGCGAGCATGCACTGGCGCGCGCCGTCAAGCTGAATGACTTAACGCACAATATGGATATGAAGCGTCTGCCGTCCCCCACGGAAAAGGATTACCAGCGTTTAGCTCGGTATCGGCAGGAGTACGAATATCTCGCTCAGCAATAAACCGCCCCCTCCACTTCGCATGGCTTAGCGTTCTTCTAAGACAAGCCATTTATAGCCGAGCGGAAATACCGCCGCGAATCATTTTTGTTCGATGATAGGCACAAAAAAAAGAGACCGCCGTAAGCCCAAGATTTTACGACGATCTCATTCATGCATGAATTGCCGACCCCATAATGGAGTCCCTAATTAGAAGCCCGAAAAAAAGCGGAGAAAGAGGGAAATGAACCGCCCCCCTCGATCTCGTTGTATATCAATCCCCTTTTGTCTTGAGCAGTTCGCCAGTGTAGCACTTCTGTAGCAGTCATTTGACTGCCTTATGATGGCCTTTCTGACGACCAATTGAAAGCACGCTCGCTCTCTTTTCACGGGTACAAAGGTGTATAAAAATGGACGATGCTCCAAACCATTGATCCGCAAAGGTTTGAATAGTTTTCTGCTACACTTCCCGGTGTCAGGTGCAAGCCCCTATATATAAGGGGTCTTGCACCTGACACCGGAGGTGCTGAATGAAAAAGTTGACCATCTAAATCCTTTACCCTTGAAAGACTCATAAGACCTTTGAAAAATAAGGAGGTGGGGTAAAAAGGAGTTTTTTCGCATAAAAGGCGTGAGAGAAAGGGATGGCAGTAAGAAGTGAAAGTGTTTGTAAATCCCCCCTTGCGGAGCTACTTGTCCTGAGCACCTCAAGGGTGGTTATGCTTTATCCTACACATGAGGACATAATTATCCCCGGCGTTCTGTATAGGTTAAAGGCGATGCTTTCAAGAATGTTTTGAGTATGGGTCTTGGCAATCCCCCGGTATCGACATCGTCCGCCATGAAACCACCGGCGAATACCGCCAAAGGTGCGTTCGATGGTGCTCCGTATCGGACTGATTGCTTTGTTTCGTTGCTTCTCTTCCTTGGTCAATGCCCTGTTGCGTTGTGCCTTGTGCATAATGCCGTCTTGAAGGTGATGGGTTTGCAGGTAGGAACGATTTTCCCCGGAAGCGTATCCTTTGTCCGCCAAGACGGCTGTGCCTAGGGGGATGTTTGCACCCTCCAATAGCGGAATAAACTCCTTCGTGTCACTGCGGTTCGCTGCAGTCGTTATCACCTTTTGAACAATGCCTTGAACATTGGTCAGACAATGCTTTTTGTATCCGTAGTGATAACGCTTTTGTTTGTAAACCCAACGGGCTTCTTCATCCGTCCCTTTACGCTGATGGACAACCTGTTTTTGATAATCCTCCTCTGCCTCTTTTTCCTCCTGGGCTCCGATTGTCTTCCCTGTCGTCTGCGACTTCAATCGTAATGTTTCCGTTGGGTTTGTGTGGCGTGTCTACAAGGCTTGCATCGACAAGCACCCTTTCTCTTACCGAAATGTGATGGCGGGAAAGTTGTTTGTTAAACTGCACCAACAGTTTGTCCATGAGACCCAACTCCGTGGGGTGCCGAACGAAATCGACTGATGGTGCTGTGGTCGGGAGATACCTCTTCCAACTTCAGCCCCAAGAATCGGGAAAAGGTGATTGAATCATTGATGCGCTCCTCCAAAGCACAATCACTGAGGTTGTACCACGTCTCCAGAAGCAGCATCTTGAATAAGGGAATCACGTCATAAGCCGGGGCGCCGATGGCATTTTGTCGCTTCGTGTATTTCTTGTTGAAGAGCGTCCGAATCGGACGCCAATCAATAAGCATGTCAATCTGATTGAGGAAGTTGTTTTGTGCTTTGCGATAACACTTTGAAAGGAGTGCGTCTGCAAATGTCACATGTTCAGATCGGTATTCTTGGTATGCCATGGGAGGAATATTACGCTGTTTTTAACGCCCAAACACATAAAACAACCTCCTTCTATACAATGAATTAATGAACAAAACACACATTAATTGCCATGCAAAGATCTCTCATATGATCCGGCTATGCTGATTGAAATGACCAATGTGCTTTAATCTCGATTGCGTTGATCGAGGAATATGGTACGGAAAGAAGGTGAAGCTGGTGTAAAACAGTATTCTACCCTCTACGTGTTATAGATAGACCTCGTGCATCCGCTGCTACCAATTAAAAACTTGCACCAGCTGCAAGACGGATTGCATAGGGTGCAGAAACTTGCACGTAGCGGGTTGCTCTTGCGACGGTGCCTTTGCAGCTTTACAGTTATGAATAATCCCGTAAAAAGACTGAAGTCAGAACGATTAAAAAGGAAATACACTCAAGCGGATATCGCTGATTGTATGGAAGTTAGTGAAAGTACGGTCTCACGCTGGGAGACAGGACAAATAGAGATGACCTACCCGGAAATGCAGCGTTATGCCGCTGCCATTGGTATAGATAAGTACTGGTTTTTTGCATTCCTTGCAAGTGACGAAATAGGTGTTCTTCCGCCTTTTATCACGGTAGAGGTTGGCGCTTTTACGGAAAAGGGTTATGCTGAAATTCTCAAGATCGTGCAAGAACTTGGACCTAAACACCTAATAGTCAATGGTACCAAACAATATCAATATGGAAATAATAGCAGTAGAAAGCCAAGCCTATCAAGAGCTGATGGATAGGCTTCAGCGCATCGAGCAGTACATCGATCGTACGTCGCATTTGCTCCAAGACATCGACGATGAATTGGAGATGTCTACCAAGGATCTGATTGAAACCCTATCAGTTTCCGAATCAACCTTGTATCGCTGGCGCAAGAAGCAGTTGATCCGTTATCGTTATACGGAAAGCCGAGATGTCCGTTACTTTTTCAAGTCCATTGTCATTGCTGTCAAGTGCAATCGGCTCAGGATTTCCGGTATGCGAAGCGATGAAGTGCTCGGTCGATTAAACCGCTTCAAAGACAATCTTATCATGAGTTCTTGTCTCAATCCTCAAAACAGGTGATCCGATGATAGACAAAGAACAGGTATTGGCCCTCACACAGGGAGGGCGGAATGTCTTTTCCCACTATTTGGGTTTCGAGGTGAATCTGCACAAAAACTTTCGTAGTCCGTTTTATGAAGACAAACGGGCTTCTTGTCACATCTACTATGACAGGAAAAGTTCATCCTATAAGTTTTATGATCATGGCGACGCTTCCTATTCGGGAGATTGCTTTTGGTTCGTGGCCACATTGAAAGGCATGAATCTCAAGCTCGAGTTCTCTCAAATACTGCAAACCATTGTACAGGATCTCGGCCTCTACGCCTTCTTCAAAGATGAACCTGTTGCCCCCGATCCGGTATTGAAGTTTTCTCGGCCAACGCATCATTCAGAGAGTAGGATAGCTCAAGAGAGACAAGAGAGAGAAGAACGTCCATACACTATGGACGTTCTCCCCTTCAATGATGATCTACTCAATTACTGGGCACACTACGGCATCTTTGAGGATACCCTCCGGCACTTTAAGGTGAGAAGTCTGAAACGCTACGAGAGCATATCGGCAGAAGGCAAGAAATTTGAGCTGAAGGCCTCTCCCACCGAACCGATCTTTGCCTATCCGGGCATTGATTATATCAAACTGTATCGCCCTCACAGTGCCAAAATGCGCTTCCTCTACGGAGGGCGCATGCCGGCCATCTACAGTTTCGGGATGGAACAGATTCCCACGAAGGGTGACATGCTCTTTATCACCGGTGGCGAAAAGGATGTGCTTTCACTCTACGCTCACGGTTTCAATGCGATCTGTTTCAACAGCGAAACGGCGCAAATCCCTGAGAGTATCATAGAAAGCCTCCGACTCCGTTTTCGCCATATCATCATCTTATATGATGCAGACGAGACGGGCATGCGCGAAGCGCGCAGGCAGACAGAACAACTGGCAGAGTATAAGATCTTGAACCTCACATTGCCTCTCTGTGGTAGCAAGACGGAGAAAGATGTCTCGGATTACTTCGCTCTCGGGAACGGATCGAAAGAGTTGAAAGCTCTGCTCTCCAAAATGTTCTCCGATATGTATAGCCAAACCATGATGATGCTGCGCTCGTGCGAGATCGATTATGACAATCCGCCCGATGCATCCAAGTCGGTGGTGGCCGTAAACGGCGTGCCGCTCGGGACGCAGGATAACCTGTTCTGCATCACGGGTGGCGAGGGAACGGGGAAGAGCAACTACATCACCGCCATCTTGGCCGGCACCTTGGGAGAAACCATGTTGCCCGCCGAACGAACGCTGGGCTTGGAGGTCACGTCCAATCCTAAGCGGCTGGCCGTCCTGCATTACGACACGGAGCAGTCCGAGGCGCAGCTCCACAAAAACTTGGGCAAGACGTTGCGACGTGCCTCGCTCGCGGCCGTGCCCGACTTTTACCATTCGCTCTATTTGGCCTCCCTCTCTCGCAAAGACCGTCTGAAACTGATTCGTGAAAGCATGGATCTGTTTCATCACCGACACAGCGGTATCCACCTCGTAGTCATTGACGGCATTGCCGATTTGATCCGCTCGGCCAACGATGAGACGGAGAGCATTGCCATCGTGGACGAGCTTTATCGGCTGGCCGGCATCTACAACACATGCATCATCTGTGTGCTTCACTTCGTGCCCAACGGCATCAAACTACGCGGGCACATCGGATCAGAGTTGCAACGCAAAGCCGCTGGTATCCTGTCTATCGAAAAAGACGACGATCCGGAATACTCGGTCGTCAAGGCGCTGAAGGTGCGCGACGGCAGTCCGCTCGATGTCCCGATTATGCTTTTCGGGTGGGACAAACAGCAGGACATGCACGTCTACCGCGGCGAGAAATCGAAGGAGGACAAGGAACGACGAAAGGCCGACGAACTGATCGCCGTGGTCAAAGAGATCTTCTCGCATACCGCCAAACTGTCCTACAAGAACCTCAGCGAACTGCTGATTCAGGAGATGGAGATCAAGGATCGCACGGCCAAGCGATACATCGCTTACATGAGGGAGCAGGGCATCCTGTCGCAGGACACCGCGGGTAACTATCAAAAGGGAGAACGATGTCGTACGTAGAAGAGCCTTTCGAGAAGTGGCAAAAGCAGCTGCTTGACAGTTTGGCGCGGATGGAGGGGAAGCTCGACCGCCTGTTGGTATTGCGCGAACAGACGATTGATACGACCGTCCGCCCACCGCTGAAGCCCGAATACCTGGACATCATTGACGTCTCCAAACTCCTGAAGGTGGAGCAGAAAACGATCTACAATTGGGTTTCGGCAGGGAAGATCCCCTATCTCAAAGCCAACGGTCGGCTGCTGTTTCGGCGGGAGGAGATTGATGAGATGTTGCGCAAACAAGCGGCGGGAGAATGAGCTGTATTCTTCTCCACCGACGCACCGATGTCAAGTAAACGTTTGCAGATACTTGACAAAACGCTTCCCTTTGCCCCGAAAAACAAAGGAGGATGACGACGTGATTTCAAAGCATATCAGAGACACAATCTCAGCGATAGAAGCCGGAAAGGTTTTCGGGATAGAAGAGCTGGGACTGTCGCGTGAGGAGCGGCTCGCAGCGGCCCAAGCGCTGAGTCGCATGGTCAAGGCCGGAGCGATCGAGCGGATCAGTCCGGGGTATTACTATAAACCCAAGGTTACGCCGTTCGGCCCTTTGGATCCATCGATGGAGGAGTATTTCAAGGACCTTCTTTTTGACGGACAGACGCCAAAGGGCTATCTGACGGGCTACTATGCTTTCAACTTGTTGGGGCTGACTACACAGCTACCTGTAATCATCGAGATCGCCACCCGCTACCCACAGCGAAGCAAGCAGCGAGGCATATACAGCATCCGTTTTGTGCTTCAAAAGAACGAGATCAAGCGAGGCAACATCAAGCTACTACGCCTGCTGGACTGTTTGAAGTGGATCAAAAACATCCCTGATGCATCGATCGAAAAATCTTACGCATCGCTCCGGCGGCTCGTCGGGGAGCTGTCGGATAAGGAGCGGCAAATGCTGGTCGATTTGTCGCTGCTGTATTCGCCGGCAACGAGGGCTTTGTTAGGCTCAATGCTCCAAGAAGGATCACTGACGGAAAAACTTTGGGAAACACTCAATCCGCTCACGCAGTATCGTATTGGGCTGTCATCGCCCGATCTGAGCGACTCATGGAACATCGTGTGATATGAGCGAGGCACTACATGATGATGGCGAACTCTTCGCCGGCTTGCTGCAAGCTACCGCTGAACATTTGGGCATCCCTGCGCCGATGGTGGAGAAGGACTACTACGTCTCTCTGATTTTGCGGCGCCTTGCAGAGAGTGATTACCGGGAGTATATCGTGTTCAAAGGCGGGACATCCCTGTCCAAAGGCTATCGGCTCATTGATCGATTCTCGGAAGACGTGGATTTCGCAGTGATCCATAAAGCGATGAGAGGGAACCAAGTCAAGATGCTGCTATCGAAACTGATGAAAGCGGTCACCGCAGGACTAGCTGAGGATTTCTCCTTTCAGGATGTCTCCAAAGGGTCAAGATTCAGGAAGCAGGCTTTCTCCTACACCTCGAAGATGAGCGGATCGCCTTTGGTGCATCACAACCCGATTTCTTCGAGGATCATTGTCGAGATCAGTGCTTTCGCCAATCCATTCCCCTATGAAGACGTGACGATAGAGCCTATGGTGAGCACCTTTCTCAAGCAGCGGGGGCTTACGGATTTTATCCACCGTTACGGACTTTCCGACTTTGTTCTTCACGTTCTTGCCTTGCAACAGACACTCTGTGAAAAGGCGGTTTCTCTGATTCGTTTCTCCATGAGTGACGATCCCGTTGCGGCCTTATCCGGGAAGATTCGGCACTTCTATGACATCCATGCATTGCTGCGCAGATCGGATGTGGAAGATTACATACAGGGGAAACAATTTCATGCCGATATGCAGCAATTGATCCGACACGACCGGCAAGCGTTTGACAATCCGCCGAGATGGCGTGAATTGAAAACGCTTGGCGAGTCTCCGCTATTCGCCGGCTTTGAAACGCTATGGAGACGCTTGGCGCCTGTTTATGAACGTAACCTCGCGGCGATTGCTTATCGGCCGATCCCTTCTTCCGAAGAGGTCACGACTTCGTTCCGCCGGTTAATGGAATGCCTCCAAGGGCTGCGTTGGGACGATTAGCCGAATGGCCGCCTTGCGTGTTTGGCGGAATGCCGGTGTTGCGCAAACAGGCGGCGGAATGACAGGCTCACCGCAGATCAAGATTTCGGTAATCGCATTGCGCCGTTGCCGAAATCTTGACACCTCCGTCAATCTCGAATCTGCGCGAAGCCAAACAGGCGCCTGTCTGGGGGCAGCTGTGGCCGCCGGCGAAGTTTGGCCGGGTACTGGATAAATCGCCGCTATTTCTTGTATTAGGCAAACTTCCCAGCCTCGGCAGAGGCCTGCGCAAGGGTAAACAGGGCCTGTTTATCTCCATCCCACCTTCCCAATCACCACACGACTCGCTACGTCCTGC
>ERZ772977.868-NODE-868-length-17306-cov-29.206133_pt1 | contig 17306 bp, 15 predicted proteins | sample MGYA00511131_ERZ772977 | MGnify/ENA primary metagenome ERZ772977 (study PRJEB29015, sample SAMEA2737935) | human oral metagenome | biome: human oral; feature: human-associated habitat; material: dental | place: China | collected 2151 ...
GCGCTGTGGCGGGGCGGAGCACGGCGGGGCGGGGCGGCGATCCAGCAGGCTGATGTGCCCATCCGAAGATGGATACCGGCGCCATGGTGGGGGGAATTTCTACATCTTGAAACCCGCGGCACCGTGTCGTCGGCGTGTCGCAACCAAGATGTAGAAAAAGCCCCGGGCGCCCCCATTACCCAAAGAGCAACAGAACCACCGAAGGAAGCTCCAGCGCCTGCCCAGCCGACATAGCTCCAACGCGTCCCGAACTGTTGCCGACTACCGTCGAGCACCTTCGCTCGGGATGGTCGTCGCGTGAGCGGCGGCCCCTCGCTTTGCGCGCGACTTTCGGCGCGCGCCCGCGGTGAGCCTCGTTCACACCGGCACTACACCCGATCGGTATGCATGACACCCCTTCTGATCGGGTGCAGCGCCCCCCTAACGGGTGCAGCATCCCCCAACGGGTGCAGCGTCCCCCAACGGGTGCAACGCTTGTCTTCGGCACCCTGGCTGCCCTGGCCGCTCCGGGCCACCCTCGCCGCCCTGGCCGCTCCGGGCCACCCTCGCCGCCCCGGCCGCTCCGGACCACCCTCGCCACCCTCGCACCCTCGCCACCCCGGGCCGGAACACCCCGTTGCTGCCCCTTCGAGGAGCATTTTGTCTGCTCGGGCGCGCCACCACCACACAATAAAAAACGAACCGCAGATCCCGAAGGACCTGCGGTTAATCGTGCGCGAGGGGGGAGTTGAACCCCCACTCCATCACTGGAACACGGACCTGAACCGTGCGCGTCTGCCTATTCCGCCACTCGCGCGTACCCAGAAAGAATAGGGGCAACGCACCCCCCGCGTCAAATCAGCATCAGTGACCCAGAACACGCATCGCCTGTTAATTCGTTGGTTCGAGGCATCGAGCCAGCGAGACGCCCACTCCTACAGCAAGAACCTGCACGCGAGGATCCCACCGATGCTCAGCAGGGTTGCTGCGCTCACTCCCGCGTCGACCCATCCGAGGCGCACGCGACCGGCGCCGTCGCGCCCGCTCGAACCCGTCGCGGTGAGCGCCCCGCGCATGGACATGGCGCGACCGGTCTCGGCGGCACCTCGAGAGGCTGCCGACAGGATCGCCGTGATGACGTCCACGCTGAGGCGGGCGTATCCGCCCAGGGACATGGTTGCCATGTCCTGCCCGAGCCGCAGCTTTGCGGTGTCCATGACGGCCTGGGCCTGATCGCGCAGCATGGGAAGGCCTCGCAGGGCGCACGCCATGACCAGCGCCCACTGATCCACCGGCGCTCCGAGGAGGCGAAGCGGCCTCAGGAAGAAGCGCAGGGCTCCCGCGAGCGCACTCGTGGGGGTGACCCACGCGATGAGAGCCGAGCCCCACAGGACGACGATCGCCAGCGTGGTGGCACGTAGGAAGAGCTCAAGCCCGTCCCCCAGCCACGCGCCGATGCAGCCGCCGATGAACCCCGAGATCATCCACGAGGGCGGGCGGGGGGTGACGCTGCGCGGCAGGCGGACGATCGCGGAGGCGACGACGAGGAGGCCTCCAACGATCGCGAGCGTTGACCAGCGCGGGAGGAGTATGACGCACGTGGTGAGCGCCGTCCAGGCAAGGATGAGCGTTCCCGGCCAGGCTCGCGACAGCGGCGTCGACCACGGGAGGGGGCGGGGCAGGGGGAAGCCGGAGCGCCTGCGGGGCTTGGGGCGGGGGGCGTTCTCGCCGGGGCCGGGTGGGGTGGTGGAGAAGCGACCTTCGGTGGCGCCGCCGCCGGGTCCGGTCGCCCCGCACGCGGAGTGAGGTTCGATCATGAGAGCACCCCCTGAGAGAGGTGACGGTGGGTGTCGCACAGGGAGTCCATGCCCTCGAGGTCGTGGGAAATGACGAGGATGGACAGTCCGGCGCGCCTGCGTTCCTTCAGGACGGAGACGAGCAGGTCTCGGGACTCCCTATCCAGTCCGGCCATTGGTTCGTCGAGGATGAGGACGCGGGGGTGCGCGGCGAGCAGGCCCGCGAGGGCGACGCGGCGCATTTGCCCTCCGGAGAGGTCGTCGATGCCTCGTGAGGCCAGCGCAGGGTCGAGCCCGACCAGGTCCATGGCCTGCGCAACGAGGCGATCCGCCTCCTGCCGGGCGAGGGTGTCCTTGCGCCGCGCCGATAGCGCACCGACGCGGGGGCCGTGTCCGGCGGCCGCGAGAATGTCGGAGCGCACGGAGGGGCGCTGGAGCTGAAGGCGCGCGAATTGCATGGAGAGGGCGACGTCACCGATCCTGCGTTCCATGGGCTTGGAGCCGAGCGTGACGTTTCCCCAGGTGGGCACAAGAAGTCCCGCGAGGATCCTTGAGAGGGTGGTCTTCCCCGAGCCGTTGTCGCCGGTGATGAGCATGGCCTGGCCGGGGTCGAGGATGAGGGTGACGTCGTGGAGGACGGGTTTCTCCCAGGGGGTTCCAAGGTCGTAGGTATGGGCGACGCGGTCGGCCCAGAGGTGTTCGGCGTTGATGAGCGCCGGTGTGCTGGTGGGCGTCTCTCGGGGCGGTCGGGGGGTCGTGGGGGGCGCTGGTGCGCCTTCCTCCGACACCGCCTCGTCGCGCGGAGCCGGGCCCAGTAACGCGGGCCGCTCGTCGGAGAGGATGCGCCCGCGCTCGATCGTGATGACGCGGTCGGCCCGGTCGGCCTCGGCGGGGTCGTGGGTGATGTGGACGACCGCGATTCCCTGCTGGGGTAGGGATGAGAGGAGGTTGAGCATCTCGGAGCGCCCCGCCCGGTCGATCATGGCGGTGGATTCGTCGGAGATGAGCAGGCGGGGCGAGCGGGCGAGGGCCCCCGCGAGTGCGAGTCTTTGAAGCTGGCCACCGGAGAGGGAGCGCGGGTCGGCGTCGGCCAGGCCGGCCAGCCCGACCCGTTCGAGGAGGTCATCGAGGTCGAGGTCGCGCGTCTCCTGGTCGCTCATGCCCCAGGTGACGTCTTCGGCGACATTTTGTCCCAGGACGAGGAGCTCGGAGCGTTGGCCGACCAGCGCACTCCCGCCGACGGCTCCGAGGCCGCCGCCTCCCGTGCGCGTCCCCTCGCCCGGTTCGGCCCCGGCGAGGAGCAGCGCGAGGGTGGACTTGCCCGAGCCGTTGTGTCCGACGATGACCGTGTATTCGGGACGTTCGAAGCTGATGGTGACGCCGCGCAGGGCGTGTTGCTGGGCCCCCGGGTAGGTGAAGCTCACGTCGTTCAGGGCGAGGGGAAGGGGGGAGGAGGGGGCGTCGTCGCCGACGGTGTTGGCGGCGGGGGCATTGGCGAGGGGGTCCCATCCGGTGTCGAGGGAGATGCGACGCAGGATGGCCACGAGGAGCCATCGGGCTGCGAGCACCAGGAAGGCAACGCCGACGAAGCGGGTGATGGGAATCCACACCCACCAGGCGTCGACGATCCACTGGCCGAGGGTGTGCCCGGCGTCGACGATTGCACCGGAGTGGGGGATGTGGCCGATGAGCCAGAGGAGTCCGTCGAGCATCTTCTGGATGCTCTCGAGGCCGAGGGCACGCAGGTCGGCCAGGAGCCAGAAGGCCACGCCTGTTCCGATGCCCCAGACGAGGCCGAGGCCGGCTGCGACCGCGCCCACGCTCAGCCAGGAGGCTCGTTTCCGGTGCAGGAAGCCGATGATGAGGCCGACGAGCGCGGCCTGAAAGCACCGTCCGGCCGTGGCGAATCCTCCGACGGCGATGGCAAGGAGCACCGTGGAGGCGAAGGCGGCCGCTGAGGCGCGTGGCCGCAGCTTGAGGGACACCATGGCGAGGGGGACCGCGGTAGCGACCTGGAACAAGAGCTGAAAGACGGGGGTCACTGCGGCGATCAGGCCGAAGGTGACGGCGAGTCCGGAGAGCGCGCCGGCGGTCGCTACCTCGACGGGCGTGAGGAGGCGGGCGTCGCGCGCGGTGAAGCTCATGCCCCTAGTGTCCCAGGCCCCGCCCCGATCTGCGAGCGCCGTGCCGGGCATCCCTCGCGTTACTCGGTGAGCCTGTGCCTCTCCCTTTCGAGTCGGGGAGAGAATCGAGGGGGCGCTGGTTTCACGCCCCGTTCAGTTCGCCGAAGGGAATATGGACGCTGGGCGCTAGGTGCGATGTCGTGTCGATGTTGCGGCGCTGGTCGTCGAAGAAGATGTGCGGCTCCAAGACGGCCAGAATCGGGCCCTTGTCGACACCACCAAGGAAGAAGGCGTCGTTGACGCGCAAGCCCCACTGGTGGATCGAGTTGATGGCGCGCTCGTGGGCGGGGGCGCTGCGCGCCGTCACGACCGCGACGCGGACCCTTCGCTGGTAGCCACCCGGGTCGTCGACGCTTCTGACGTCCTCAATTCCCTGGATTCGGTTGATCTTCCCGAGGAAACCTGCCATCGGCCCCTTGGGGAGTGCCTCATCGGCCAGTGCCGTCTCTGTTCTTTGATACTCCTCCAGGGTGCCCTTCTGATAGACCTGCTCGGCCGAGTCGGTGGCCAGGACGCCATCGAAGTCGAAGGCGATGCGCAGGTCGTTTCCCCCGTCGTCGTCTACTCCAGGGCCCACGACATGTCCCGCCGCGAAGCCCAGGCCGATCGCCTCGCGGACGTCGTCCTCGTTGGCCGAGAGGAACAGGGACATGCGCAGCGGCTCCATGAAGCGGTAGGGCGATTGTCCCTGCATGAAGATTGCGCGCGTGATATCCAGCCCATGGTGCTGGACCGATCGCATGACGCGCATTCCCGTCTCGGGGTCGTTACGTGACAGGATGACCACCTCGACCAGGCGCTCGTCCTCGGAGAGGTCGTTGAGGGTCAGGAGGCGGCGAATAAAGGGGAAGGCCACCCCCGGTGCCAGTGCGTTGTCGAGGTGGTCGCGCTGGTACTCGCGGTACTTCTGCTCGCCATCCTGGCGGAACACCGCATCCGAAGACCTCAAGTCGAAGAGCGCGCTGGAGGCGACACCAACGACGAGGGCGCGCTCCAGATCAAGACGGCCGGGCATCGCATCTCTCCTTCCGCTCGCAAGGTCTTTTTCCTTGAAAGAAGGGTACAAGTGCGCGTGCACAACTGCGGCTCGGGGGGCGGGCTGAGCGGCGCGAGCGTCAGTAGCGCACAGCTCGCGACATCGCCTGCGGGACTGCGGCAGGCGGCCTTGGCAGCGTGAGGGGCTACGCCTCCTCGTCGGCGGGCAGAGTGACGGGGACGGGGGTGTCGAGGGCACGGATGTGGGGGATCGCGTACATGACGACGCCGACGACGCAGAAGAAGATTCCCGCGGCGGTGAAGAGGACGGGGCCTCCCATCTTCTCGGCGAAGGCGCCGCCCAAGACGATGCCGACGGGCATCGAGAACCCGAGCATCAGCTGGAAGAACCCGAGCGCGCGACCGACCTTGTCCTCCCCGACGTGCCTCTGGATGAGGGTCATGAGGGGGGCGTGGAACCACGCCAGGAAGATGCATCCGAAGCCCATGAGGGCGACGAAAGCCCAGAAGCCGCCGCGCGGGAGCAGACCGACGGCGGCGAAGGGAAGGCCGACGACGACGGTCGTGGCGCTGATGAGCAGGGCGAGGCGCTTGCCCCCGCCCCAGGCCATCATGATGAGTGCGCCGAGGAGCATGCAGGTGCCCGTGATCGCCTCGGCGACGGACACCATTGCCCCGTCGGCTCCGAAGTACTGCTGCGCCATCAGCGGGTAGACCGCCGCGAGCGCTTCGAACACCATCATGCCGGCCGTGAGGGCGACGATGAGGTAGACGAGGCCAACGTTGACACTCAGCGCACGCCAGCCCTCGCGGATCTGCCCCATGATGGTTGGGGGCATCTCGGCCTCGACGGAGGGAATCCTCGCAAGTGCCAGTCCGGCGACCGCCAGGAGCGCCCCCACGAACTCCAGGCCGAGGGTGTAGGGAAGCCCGAAGGCGGTGTAGAGGGCGATGCCGATGGCGGGGGAACCGATGTTGGCGATGGATCCGATGGCCTGGTCGAGGGTGTTGACGCGCATGAGGTGTTTCTCGGGGACCAGCATCGGCATGGCCGCGCTCATCGCCGGGAAGTGGAATGCCTGGAAGCAGCTGCGCAGCGCGGCGAAGAGGCAGATGAGGGCGAAGCTTCCGTGCCCCAGCCATGCCAGCGCCCCCAGCGCGAGCGACATTCCACCCGCACCCAGGTCGGAGATGATCATGACGGTGCGCCGGTTGTAGCGGTCGGCGGCGACGCCGCCCAGCGGGGCCAGGAGCCCGAGGGGCAGCTGGGAGAGGGCCATGACGACGGCGAGCTTGAAGGCCGAGCCCTCGGTCGTGGTGACGTGCCAGATGATCGCCCACCCCGACGCGCCGCTGGTGATGATGGAAAACGCCTGGCCGCTCCAGATCAAAGCGACCACTGCCCACCAGTTCGGTGCGAGGCTACGTCCGGAAGCGCTGACGAGCGCGGGCGACGAGGTGTCTGGAGTCATTCACACGAGGGTAGCGGGGCGTTTCCTGCCAGTCAACGGGCCGAGCTATCCGACCGTCAAGCCAACACGACCGAGGCCGGATATCACACCGCGTCATAATGTCACGATCACTCTTGTGAGGTTCACCTAATGTTGTGTAGCATCTCCCTCGTATTCCCCGAGACACGAGAGGGCACAATGAAGACACGCCTCGCTACACTGACAACTCTCCTGGCCGCAGCCGCTCTGGCCCTCTCCGCCTGCGCGGGCGCCGGGGGAAGCGCTCAGTCCAACGCAACCACCCAGGAGACGGGAGCCTCGGCAACCCGCACGATCACCGACCACGGAGGCAACGAGGTCACCCTGCCCGAGAAGGTCACTCGCGTCGCCATTGACCAGATCCCCATCGAATCCACCTACCTGGCCTACTTCGACGGCAAGGCACCCTACCTGGTGGGTATGAGCGCCGCACGAGTCAAGGCCATGAGCCAGACGATCGCCGCCGAGATGGCTCCCGAAATGATGCAGGTGGACACCAGCTACTACGACAAGGGCGAACTCAACGCCGAGGCCCTGCTCAACCTCAACGTTGACGTCGTGTTGTACAACGCGTTCAACAAGGAGCACGGCGAGATGTTCCGCAAGGCCGGGATTCCCGCCGTCGGCTTCACGACGATGGGCAACCCCTCCGACACCTACACGCAGTGGATGGAGCTCCTCGAGGACGTCTTCAACCAGGACGGCCACATGGCCGACAAGATTGCTCTGGGTCAGAACCTGATTGCCGACGCCCGCGCGCGCACCGCCAAGGTCCCCGAGGACCAGAGGGTCTCGACGATGGTTCTCATGGGCGCGGCCGACGGTCAGCTCGCGGTCGCGGGAGGCAAGGACGGCTGGTTCACGAATGAATGGGCCGACTCCCTGAACTACGTCAACGTCACGCGCGACACCGACACCTCGCACACGCCCGTCACCTTCGAGCAGGTCCTCACGTGGGATCCCCAGGTCCTCCTCGTCACCGGAAAGGGCATGTCGAACATGACGGCGAACTCCGTCCTGACCAACTCGGTCGAAGGCGTTGACCTCTCCACCCTGTCCTCGGTCAAGAGCGGCCGCGTCTACTCCACCGGGCTGGGGATGTGGAATTGGTTCACTCCCAACCCGGATGCCCCGATCGTCGCGAACTGGATCGGAGCCTCACTGTACCCCGACCAGTTCTCCGACGTGGACCTCGTGACCATCACGAAGGACTACTACCAGAAGATGTACAACTTCACGCTCACGGACGAGCAGGCCCGACGAATCGTCAACCCCGACGCCTCCTGACGCTGGGCCCCGGCCTCGCTCAATCAACGAGGCCGGGGCTCCGTCACGCGTGTAGCTCCCGGCTCGCCGGGGAGAGGACACCATGAAGTCACTGCTGACCAGGAACGGGAGGCTGCGCGTCTGGGTGATCCCCACCCTGGTCGCCCTGATCGTGGCCTGCGCCGCCGCCGCGATGCTGATCGGGCGATTCTCCGTGTCGCTGGAGGACGTGATCGCCGCCCTGCGGGCACGCTTCGCGGGCGGACCCGCAGTGTCCCCTCGCGTCAACTCCGTCGTCTTCGACCTGCGCGCCCCCCGCATCATCGTGGCGATCCTCATCGGCGGGGGGCTGTCGGTGGCCGGGGCGTCGTTTCAGTCGCTCTTCTCCAATCCCCTGGCGACCCCGGACACGCTGGGGGTTGCGGCCGGAACCTGCGTCGGAGCCGTGATCGCGCTGCTGCTCGACTGGAACCTCATCGGCGTGCAGGCCGCCGCCCTGGGGGCAGGCCTGGCGACGATGACCTTCACGACGGCGATCGCCCGCACCCGGACGGGGTCGTTCAACGTCATCACGCTGGTGTTGGGCGGCGTCATCGTCTCTGCCCTCGCGAACGCCGTCCTGTCGCTGCTCAAGCTGACGGCCGACCCGACCAGCCAGCTCCCGGAGATCACCTACTGGCTCATGGGGTCCCTGGCGGCGGTCACCTACCGCCAGATCGCGCTCGGGGCACCGTTCATCATCGGGGGCATCGTCGTCATCGTGGCGTTGCGCTGGCAGCTCAACATTCTCTCCCTGTCCGAGGACGAGGCCCGCACCGCCGGCGTGAACGTCTCCCTGATGCGGGCGGTCCTGATTGTCGCGTCGACGGTCATCACCGCCTCGGTGATATCGATGTGCGGCCAGGTCGGGTGGGTGGGCCTGCTGGTGCCGCACTGCGCGCGCATGCTGTGCGGACAGAACAACCGCGCGGTCATTCCGGTGTCGGCTCTGCTGGGGTCTGCCCTGATGATCGTCATCGACACTCTGGCCCGTTCCCTGTCGGCCTCGGAGATTCCGATTTCGATCCTCACGGCCATCATCGGGGCGCCCTTCTTTATCGTGCTGTTGCGTCGGACGGGAGGGGCGCGATGATCAGCGTTGAGGGCGCGACCTTCACCTATCCGGGCGCGCCGGCCCCGATCCTGCGCGACGTCAGCTTCACGGTTCCGGAGAGCTCCCTGCTGGCGGTCCTGGGGCCGAACGGGGCGGGGAAGACCACGCTGCTGCGCACGATGATCGGCCTGCAAAAGTGGGATCGGGGGCGCACCCTCGTTGACGGCACGGACATTTGCGCGATGTCGACGCGAGCGCTCGGGCGAATCCTGTCCTACGTTCCCCAGGCGCGTCACGCGTCCAACGTTGCCCTGACCGGCCTCGAGATGGTCATGGTCGGGCGCGCTCCCCACATGCGCACGCTCGCCCAACCGGGACCCCGCGAGGAGGCGATGGCCCGGGATGTTCTGGAGGAGGTCGGTGCCTCGCACCTGGCGGGGATGCCGTGCGCGACCATGTCGGGCGGGCAGTTCCAGATGATCCTGATTGCCCGCGCGCTCGTCGCTAACCCGCGCGTCCTCGTCCTGGATGAGCCCGAGACCGGCCTGGACTTCCGCAATCAGCTGATCGTCCTGGGACTCCTGGAGCGCCTCGTGAAGGATCGGGGGCTGGCGGTCATCATGAACACCCACTACCCCGCTCACGCCCTGCGGGTCGCGGACCAGGTGGCGCTTTTCTCGTCCACTCACGAGGCCGTGGTTGGGTCCGCTCACTCCGTGATGCACGAGGACACCCTGGCCGCCGTGTTCGGCGTGGACGTGGCGATCGGCAGCCTTCCCTTCGAGGGGGAGGACGTGCGGGCCATCGTGCCGGTGCGCCTATCCGACGCGGGCGCGCGGCCCGCGGACCAGTCGCCCCGGTAGCAATTTGTGCAGGTCAGCGACATTATTCTTCCGAGTGCGGTACCGTAATGGGGTGGTTGCGCGCACTGCGCGAAAGGCGCGTGAGAGGCGCCGATCGCTTGGTAGCGAGATCACGTCGGCCCCGCAGGCGGGTCCGATCGGTGCCCCGCCAGCGGGGCGAACACGAAGGAGGTCCCATGACTACCGGGACCGTCAAATGGTTCAACGACGCCAAAGGTTTCGGCTTCATCACCCCCGATGACCGCTCCGTTGACGTCTTCGTGCACTATTCGAACATCGTCGGCCAATCTGGGCGCCGCACTCTCATGGAGGGCGAGAGGGTCGAGTACGAGGCGATCGAGGGGCCGAAGGGTCCCCAAGCCACGGATGTTGCACGAGCTGAGTGACATCGTGTGCCCGGGTGGTTCATCCACTCGGGCACACCTGTATGACGCGAGGCGATCCGCCCCATCGGGCGACACGGTATTCCCTTGCGATAACGGTCTTTTACCTTTTCTTTATTCAACAACTGTGCAGTGTCTTACAAGGCGCCTTGCGGCTATGGACCGCGATGGCGACACGCCGTAGAATAGGTACTGCACCAACGGGGGCGACGCAGGTCGGCCCCGTTTTTTGATGCCGTCCCCTGGGCGGCGCGGGCCGACCGGCCCACACAACACGCTGGCGTGCGGGGCGCGCTTCGCGCATCCGCGCGAAGACACTCTGAAGGAGAACCCCATGGATCACATCGTCAAGGCCGAGACCGCCCCCACCATGAGCCAGGCCACCACCTCGGCTTCCGTTTTCGTCGCCCTCGTCGTCCTCCTCGCCGCCCTCGGCGTGGTCGCCGCCCTGCAGGTCGCCTCCGTGTCCTCGATGGTCCTGGCCGTCGTCGTCGCCCTGACCGCCCTGATCGTCTCCCCCGCGATCATTTCGATCGCTCGCACGCGCGCCTGAGACGCCGCGGGGCGCGTGAGTATCGCGCGCCCCTCCCCCGCCAGCGTGACACCGCCGAGGTGTCGCGCTTTTTCTTTGCCTTCTTGAGGCTTCGCGACCTCATATCTGCACCGCTCACCACCGCCCCCATAAGGACATTTGCACAATATGGCGTCTCCCACTAAAGTTCGTCTGTTAACCCCGACATCAAGGAGGATGCGATGAGCGGCTTCACAATGAACACGGAGAAGCTGGAGCAGGCGTCGAGCGACATGAGCCAGCTAGCCGAGGGAATATCGGAGCTGGGACTCACCAAGTGCGAGGACTCCTTCGACTGCGGCGATCACGCCGTGGAGGAGGCGCTGTCATACTTCGCTACCATGTACAACAAGCGCGGTCAGGCCACACGGGAGTGGCTCAACAGCAGTGCCAGCGGTCTGCACATCACCGCGTACGCGACAGAGGACACCGACGACGAGGCGGCGACGGTCTTTGCGGCGCTTCGCTCCAAGCTGTAGAAACGAGGGAATCATGGCGGTAGGGTTTTCGCAGCGCTTTCCGGCTGTGACGGGGGATCTGGGCTCGATCTGGTCGTGTCAGAACGAGATCAGGAATCGCTCGCGCCAGATCGGGGAGCTGTACACGGGCGTCAACACAGTCATCGGCAGGTGCGACGAGTGGACGGGGCTGGCCAGGGACGCCTTCGTCACCAGCGCGGACGCCGAGAAACGCGAGATCGGCATCTGGGAGGACGGGACCCTTCAGGCGGCGAACGCGCTGAAGAGCTACTACTTCACGCTCGAGTGGGTCATCGGCTCGGTCAACGGCATTCGGGCCCGGGCAGACGAGCTGTGGGCGCAGTACCAGGCGATGACCCCCGCCGACCGGGCAACGCAGGAGGCCGCCATCGAGGAGGAACTGTCCTACCTGCAGGGACGCTACGACGAGGCGAAGATGACTTTGTCGGAGGAGGCACTGAACACCGGGGCCTCACTCAGGGAGGCCCTGTACTTCACGCCCGAGGACATCCACAAGGAAGATGGCGCAGCCAGGTACGTCGACTACGGGGATACACGTTCCCTGACTCAGCAAGAGCTCGCAGACATGCTCGCGCGACTAAGCGACCCATCGTCTTCCCTCTTCGATATCGATCAGGGTCGCATCGGCGACTGCCACCTGCTGGCCTCCCTCAACGCCTACAACCAGACCGAGGCGGGACGCAGGTATCTGGCGAGCCTCATCACCCCGCACTACGGTGCCGACGGTAAGGTGGACGGGTTCTACGTGGACTTCCCCGGATTCGACAGAAACCACAAGCGCGTGTTCGTCCAGGACGTACTGGAGCATGGCGACACCGCCGGGAAGAGCCGCAACGCTGACCTCGGTTCCATCTTCGAAAAGGCCTTCGTCCAGTCGCACATGGGTGGAACGCGCGGGAAGATTCCCACCTGGGGAGCCTCCGGGAGCCTGTCGGCCTTGACCATGGGGGACATCTCCGGCAAAGCGACGTATCCGACCGTCAATCTTGGTATCAACCGAGAAAGCCTGAAGACAGCAGCCATTGACGCAGTCACGACAGGTAGGCCCGTTGTCGCCGAGTCCAGCCCATTTGCCGGAGACGCGCAGGTCACCGCTAACGGCAGCCGAGAGGATATTACGATCGCTTCCAGCCACGTCTACACGGTGGCCGCAGCAGATGAGAACGGCGTGACCCTCATCAACCCTTGGGGACACAACGATCGCAGCGGTAACAGTGGCAGCAGAACGGGAGCGACCTTCACGATGAGCTGGGATGAGTTCTACGCCAACTTCGGCGACGTCACGGTGGGGCAGATCCCATGACCGTCAACCCTCCGCGCAAGCGCGCCGTCGCCGGCATCCTCGCGCTGGTCTTCGCCGTGGCCTGGACCTACGCCCACATCGCCTACGCCTGGCCCTGGAAAGAACGTTCCACGGGCAACGCCTGCACCGGCAAGTACTACCTCACCCCATACGACAAGCAACGATCCTTTTCCTTAGGAACCCTCGCCGATGGCCGTGCGATCTACATGGGCAGCAGGGGAGAAGTCTCCATGGGACACGACGTTGCTTCGTTCGGGCTGTCCGTAAGCACCGACACTGACAGCACCGATCCGCTCGCCCATGCCAAGAATCTGCATCGAGGTGACAGCACCACCGTCGAAGGGGTGGGAACCTTCACCCTCAAGGAAGCCCACTCCGACATCGTCTGGTTCACCCCCAACCCAGGAAAAGCAACATTCTGCTTCGACCCAGACCCCACCTTCACCATCTACGACTACGCACAACAAGGCCACTAACAGCAGCCACACACCTCAGACGCGCACCCGGCGCGCATACGTTTTTTCTCACGTGTAGACCGCGGCGCGTATCGGCTGGGCATCCACGGACGGAGTATCCGTAAACTGGAGGAATGAGCCCCCAGAAGAACGAACCACGCGCGCTCGCCCTCGGCATTTCCTGCTACGTGATCTGGGGCTTCTTCCCCCTCTACTTCTCTCGGCTCGCCCCCGCGGGCGCCGTCGAGGTGATCGTCCACCGGGCCGTGTGGGGCCTCGTCTTCTGCCTGGCGGCCCTGGCCGTCACGGGCTCCCTGGGGAAGGTGCGCGCGCTGATTGCCGACCGGGGTGCCCTGTGGCGCCTCGCGGTCGCCGGCGCGCTCGTCGTCATCAACTGGTCGGTGTACGTGTACGCGGTCCTCGCCGGCCACACGACGGACGCGGCGATCGGCTACTTCATCAACCCCCTCGTGACGATCGCGCTCGGCCTCATTGTGCTGCGCGAGCGCATCACCCCCATCCAGAAGATCGCGCTCGGCCTGGGCGCCCTAGCGGTCCTCATCCTCGTCGTCGGCCAGCGCTCCGTCCCGATCACGTCCCTCACGCTCGCCCTCACCTTCGGCCTGTACTCCCTGGTGAAGAAGGACGTGGCCGCGCGCGTCGACCCGCTGGCCGGGATGGCGATCGAAACCGCCGCCGTTTCGCCCCTCCTGCTGGGCTACTACGCGTACCTCGCGGCCACGTCCTCCACGTCCTTCCACACGATCGCCTCCTCCGACGAGGCTGGGACCTCCTGGATGGTTCACCTGGCCCTCCTGGTGGGCGCGGGGGCGCTGACGATGATCCCGCTCATCATGTTTGCGTCGGCGGCGAGAGGCCTCACCCTGGGGACGATGGGCTTCCTGCAGTACCTGGGCCCCACCCTGCAGCTCCTCGTCGCCGTCTTCATCTTCCACGAGTCTGTGCCCACGATTCGGTGGATTGCGATGGGCATCGTGTGGGTGGCGCTGGCGTGCCTGAGCGCCGACTGGGCGCTGACCTCCATTCGGACCAGGCGCCTGGCGCGCACCGTCCGCGACGCCTAGGCCGCCCTATTCTCCGCCCGGCTCGGGGCGTCCCGTGTAGTTGACGAAGCGCGCCATGTCACCCTGGAAGAGGGCCGTCACGGTTGCCGTCGCGCCCGCGCGGTGCTTGGCGACGATGATGTCCGCCTCGCCGGGGCGGTCTTCCTTGTCGTAGTAGTCGGGGCGGTGCAACAGGATGATGATGTCGGCGTCCTGCTCAAGCGACCCGGATTCGCGCAGGTCGCTCATCATGGGCTTGCGATCGGTGCGGCCCTCGGAGTTACGGTTCAGCTGGGCGACCGCGATCACCGGGATGTCCAGGTCCTTGGCCAGGAGCTTGAGGTTTCGCGACATGGCGGAGACTTCCTGTTGGCGGGATTCCACCTGGCGTCCGCTCGTCATCAGCTGCAGGTAGTCGACGACGACAAGGCCGAGGTTCTCCTGCTGCTTCAAGCGCCTGCACTTGGAGCGGATCTCCGCGATCGTGATGTTCGCCGAATCGTCAACGTACAGGGGCGCCTCGCTCATGCGCGAGGTGGTCTCGGCCACCTTGCGCCAGTCCACGTCGCTCATCTTGCCGGCCTGCATCTTGGACAGGCGCACGCCGGACTCGGCCGAGAGCATGCGCATCGCGATCTCCTGGTTGCTCATCTCCAGGGAGAAGATGAGCGAGGTGATCCCGTGCTTCATGGACGCCGAGCGGCAAAAGTCCAGGGCGAGCGTCGATTTGCCCATGGCGGGGCGGGCGGCGACGATGATCATCTGTCCGCCGTGCAGGCCCTGGGTGAGCTCGTCGAGGTCGGTGAAGCCCGTGGGAACACCGTTGAGCTTGCCCTGGTTCTTTTCGATGTCCTCCAGGGCGTTGAGGATGTCCGAGCTCATCTGCGTCATGGACACGTAGTCGCTTCTCTCGCGCCCGTCGGAGACCGCGTACACCTCGGCCTGAGCCTGGTCGACGATCTCGTCGACGTCGCCCCCAGCGTCCGCGTACCCGAGCTGGACGACGCGCGTGCCCGCGGTGACGAGGCGGCGCATGATCGCTCGCTCGCGCACGATCCGGGCGTAGTAGGCGGCGTTTGCCGCGGTGGGGACCGAGGCGATGAGGCTGTGCAGGTAGGCCGCTCCCCCGACCTTGGAGAGCATGCCTGCGCGCTTGAGTTCACCGGCGACCGTGATCGCGTCCGCGGGTTCGGCGCGGCCGTTCAGTTCGACGATCGTGTCGAAGATCGTCTCGTGGCTGGGCTGGTAGAAGTCCTGTCCGCGCAGCATCTCGGAAACCACGTTGGCGGCCTCGGTCGTCAGCATCATCGAGCCGAGGACGCTCATTTCCGCGTCGATGTCCTGCGGGGGGACGCGGTCGAACTGGTCGTCGGACATGTGATCCTCTCGGTGTCGGCTCCCGGGGACGAGGCCGGGGAAGGGCCGCGAGCGCGAGCGCGGTCCTGTGGATAGAGACCCTCCAGGCGAAGACTAACGCGTTGTAGGAGATTGCGCGACCGCCGATGTGCACCGGCATGTGCACAGATTGTGGATAACCTGTGCGCAACACCGAAGCGGCCTGTGCACAGCACCAAATGACGAATCTGCCAGCACAGATATGCTCATCACACTCACATCGTTGTCATTCATTGAGCCGTCTAGAATTTCCGAGTGCGCGGCTTTCCACAGGCCTGTGCACATGTTGTGGAAAAGAAACGGAGCATGTAATGGCGAGCACCCGCGAGTCCCCCGACCCGCAGCACCCGTCGGACCCCGGGCAGGCCGAGGCCTCGTCGATCCCGCGCATTACCACGCGAAGGATTCTCTCCCTGGCTCTTCCCGCCCTGGGCGCCCTCATCGCCGAACCGCTCTTCACGGTCATCGATTCGACGATGGTGGGCCACCTGGGCACGCCAGAACTGGCGGGGCTGGGCATCGCCTCGACCGTGCTCAACACCGCCGTCGGCCTCTTCGTCTTTCTCGCGTACTCGACGACCTCCCTGGCGGGGAGGCATCTGGGTGCTGGCAGGCGCGACCGTGCCATCCGTTCCGGGGTCGAGGCCATGTGGCTCGCCGGCGCCCTCGGGGTGCTCGCCGCGCTCCTCCTGGCCGTCTGCGCCTCGCCGCTGCTGTCCTGGCTGGGGGCTGACGCGGAGACCATGCCCCACGCGCTGGCCTACCTGCGTTCCTCGGCCCCCGGCCTGGTCGGCATGTTCGTGGTCCTGGCGGCGACGGGAACCCTGCGCGGCCTGCAGGACACTCGCACCCCCCTGGTGGCGGCGTCCGTGGGCGCCGCGTTCAACGCCGCCGCGAACTGGACGCTCATGTACCCCCTCGGCCTGGGGGTGGCCGGATCGGGCCTGGGAACCGCCATCACGCAGAGCCTCATGGCGCTCTTCCTAGCCTGGGTGATCGTGCGTGCCGCGCGACGCGAGGGCGTTGAGCTGAGCCCTTCCGTCGCCGGGATCTTCTCCGCGGCCGCAGAGGGCGCCCCCCTCCTGGTGCGCACGCTCGCCCTGCGCGTGGCCCTCCTGGCGACCCTGAGCGCGGTGACGGCGATCTCGACGCAGGCGCTCGCCGCCCACCAGATCGTGTGGACCCTGTGGACTTTCGCCGCCTACGTCCTGGATGCTCTGGCCATAGCGGCGCAGGCGCTCGCCGGGTTCACTCAGGGCAGCGGCGAGCGGGGGGCGATGGGCCCCCTCGTGCGTCTCCTCTCCCGCTGGGGGGTCGGCTTCGGCATCGTCGTCGGCCTCGTCCTGGCGATGGCCGCACCGTGGATCACCCGCATCTTCACAACCGACACGACCGTCGTGGACTACGCGACCGTCGCCCTCATCGTCGGCGCTTTCTTCCAGCCGGTCGCGGGGTACGTGTTCCTCCTCGACGGCATTCTCATCGGCGCGGGCCGGGGACGATACCTGGCGGCCGCCTCCGTCGCGAACCTCCTGGTCTACGCGCCCGTCCTGTGGTTGGTGGCCCACTCCCCCGCGCTCACCGCTCGCCCGTCCCTGGCCCTCTCGCTCGTCTGGCTGTCCTATGCCGCCGTCTACACAGGCATGCGCGCCCTGACCAACGGCCTCGGGGCACGCTCCCTCTGAGGCCCGGCCACCCCGCCGGGGGACCGCTCGCCACGCCCACCGGACCTAGCCCACGCCCGAGGCATGCATGCCCGTGGGCGAGGGGGCAGATCGTGAGCGATCCCGCCCTGGCGGCGAGTGCATCGACCATGTAAAATGGGCAGCTGGACTGTCCGCATCCGCGAAGAGTCCACCGGGCCCTCACGGGCCATACGCAACGCCCTCCTGTCACGGACCGTCCGTGACCGCGAAGACCATAGGAGGTGGGAACCAACGTGCGTAACTACGAACTGATGGTGATCCTC
>ERZ772977.869-NODE-869-length-17300-cov-9.683213_pt1 | contig 17300 bp, 10 predicted proteins | sample MGYA00511131_ERZ772977 | MGnify/ENA primary metagenome ERZ772977 (study PRJEB29015, sample SAMEA2737935) | human oral metagenome | biome: human oral; feature: human-associated habitat; material: dental | place: China | collected 2151 ...
GCCCCTTTGAGGACCACGGTCGCGCCCGTCAGCTCGTGGAGGCTCTGTGCGGCCCACAGGGGGGCGCCCCCATCGGCCGGGGTTGTGCGGGCAGCGCCGTAGACGATGGTCGCCGCCCCTTTGAGGACCACGGTCGCGCCCGTCAGCTCGTGGAGGCTCTGTGCGGCCCGCAGGGGGGCGTCCCCGACCCGCGCGCGCGTCGTCGGGCTGCCGAGCGCGGTGAGCAGGCGCGCCGCCTCCCCGTAGTGGGGGGTGATCGTCAGCGCTACGGACCGCGTCCGGTCGACGAGGCCGGGTACCAGGTCCAGCGCCCACGCGTCGATCACCAGGGGCAGGCCCGCTTCGAGGCAGAACTCGGCGAGCTCGAGGGCCTCGGCGCGGCGCGCCTCGTCGAGCCCGGGGCCGATGAGGCCCGCCTGTATGCGCCCCCCGGCGGTGACCACACCGGGTTCGGCCGCCAGGACCAAGTCCTCGACGCGCCTTGTCGAGTTGAGGCGCACCATTCCGGCCCCGCTGGCGAGCGCCCCGCGCACGGCGAGCACTCCGGCGCCCGGGTAGGTGTCGGATCCGGCGACGACGCCGACCACTCCGCGCGTGTACTTGTGGTCCTCGGAAGTCGGGGCGGGGTAGTGGGCCGCCGCGCTCGCGGCGGTGTGGAGGGCGACGGGCGGGGTCCGCTCCGCATCGGCGGGCCCGAGTCCCAGGTCCACGCGTTCGATCCGCCCGGCGTACCCCGCAGCGGGGGGCAGGACCAGTGCCTCCTTGTGCGCCCCCATTGTGACGGTCACCTCCGCGGGCAGGAGTGGACCGGGCACCTCCCCGCGGGCGTCCGTCAGGCCGGAGGGGACGTCGACGGCGACGACGGCGGGGCCCGCCGAGCGTTTGAGGGCGGCCAGTGCCCTGACCGCGTCCGCCAGCGCCCCCTCCAGGGGGCCGCGAACCCCGGTTCCCACGATCCCGTCGATCCAGACGCGGGCGCCGGCCAGGCGCACGGCGTCCTGCCCGTCCAACTGGTCGAGGGGGCGGCCCGCCAGGTCGGCGACCGCGACCCCCGCCGCCCGCGCGCGGCCCAGGGCCCGCTCGTGCGCCCCGGGTTTGAGCAGGAGCGCCATGCAGGCGGTGCCGGCGTCCTGCAGGAAGGCGCACGCGTAGAGCGCGTCGCCCCCGTTGTCGCCCGAGCCGACCAGGGCGACGACCTGGGGTGCGACTCCCTCCGGCGTGCCATCGTGGGCGGCGCTGTGGGGGGAGGGCGCCAGGGACGGCCCATGCGGCGCGACGGAGGACAGGGCGGCCGAGGGCGCTTGGCAGTCGGACAGGACGGCAGCCGGATCCGCCCCCGAGGCGGGGGCATTGCCCCGAGGACCGGCCTGCGGGTCGGCCAGGGGACCGGGGCCCAGGCGCCAAGGATCGACTGCGGATGGCCGCAACTCGTCGCGGGGCCGTCCGAGCAGGCCCCGCACCGCGTCCGCCACCCCCGTGGCGGCCCGCTCCATGAGGGCGTCGGGACGCCCCTGGGCGCGCGCCTCGGCGATCAGGGGCGCCTCCATCCTCCTCACCGTGGCGAAAGTGCGGGCGGGGATCGGTTCTGCGGCGCTCATGCCCTCCATACTCGCACACCCGGGGCGGAGCGGGGATTCGGCGGGCGGCGCCGCCCGGCGGGGGCGCTCATGCCCTCCATGCTCGCATACCCGGAGCGGAGCGGCGCCCGCCGGCGATCCCTGGAGGGCACGGACCCAGCCGCATTGGGGTAGGCAACGGGTCATTGGGGTAGGCAACAGAGCAATAGAAACCGCGCATTGGGGTAGGCAACGGGCCATTGGGGCAGGCAACAGAGCAATAGAAACCGCGCATTGGAGCAGGCAACGGGCCATTGGGGCAGGCAACTGTGCATTGGGGTAGGCAAATTGCCTACCCCAATGGGTGTTTTCCTACCCCAATGCCTCTCACCGGGAACCAGCGACGGGGGTCCCTTCTGCGGCAATCGCCCACTGAAGCGCGCCCGCGCCCCGGATCCGGGAGCGGCACCGGGCCCAGTTCCCAGCGGTACCGCGCAGCCCCCGCGCGCACAAGCCCAGGCGCTCCGCGCCATGGGCCGCTTTCACAGCGATACCAGGATCTGCGCCGGCGGCAGAGGGGCTGCTCTGCACAGCGGCTCTGCTTTCCCAGCACCACCACACTTTGTAAGCGCTATCACACTAGCAAAGTGACGATATGTCTTTGAAAGTCCCACTCCGCATGCAAAACAGCCCGAACACCAACCCGACGGGCGAGGCTCCCCTTCGAGAGCACGACTTCGCCTGCAAAACTGCCCGAGCCCCGGCCCTAACCACCGCACTTCGCATGACAGGCCTCCGTCCGGGCGCCTCAACCAGCCCCGCCCGCATCGGGGCAAACGCAGGCCCGCATCGGGGCAGGCGACAGGCCACCGGGGCAGGCAACAGAGCAATGGAAACGGCGGCATTGGAGCAGGCAACAGGCCATCGGAGCAGGCAACAGGCCACCGGGGCAGGCAACAGAGCAATGGAAACGGCGCATTGGGGCAGGCAACAGGCCACCGGGGCAGGCAATTTGCCTACCCCAATAGGCGGTTCCCTACCCCATTGCCCGTATCCTGCCCCAATACAGCTCACCGCACTCGGAAGGGCTGCACCGAGCACCCGGCACCGCCTTGACCAGTACCGGGGAGCTCACGACCGCCGTCGAGCCGAACACACCCACCGCCGAGCCGATCACAGGCACACGCGCGTCGGAATCCGGGCCTTCCCCGAATGCCACACCGCCCGCCTCCGGGCAGCCCCGCTCTCAGGCGGCGTCGAGGGACTTGGCGATCCCCGCCAGAACGGCCCCGGCGATCACCAGGAAAACGCCGATGCCCGTCCAGCGCAGCTCCTTCCTGCTGCGCGTCTCGTGCAGCCACAGGATGCCCAGCGGCGTGGAGATCAGGATCCCCAGCTGCGAGAGCGTGAATCCGGTGCCCGCCCCGAGGTTGTTCGAGTTGAGCTGCAGCAGCAGGATCGCGATGCCCCACAGGACGCCGTTGAACACGGAGGGGAACATGCGCCGGTGGCGCAACGACGCCTCGGGGTCGACGCCGCCGCGCCCCTGGATGGCGAAGAACACGGCGGCGTACGCGGTGTAGCCGACGGCCTGCGGCAGCAGGAACTCCTTCGGCGCGATGCCGAAGTACTTGATGATCAGGGGGAAGGCGACCAGGCCGAGGGTCGAGGAGGTGAGCAGGACCGCTCCCCTCCCCCAGTCCAGGCCGGCCGCGTCCGAGCCCGCCTCGGAGCGCGAGAGGAACCAGATCCCCACGATCAGCACCGCGATCGCCGCAATGCCGTAGGGCAGGGCGCCGCCGTGCAACCACTCGCCGAACAATGCGATGCCCGCCACCGACATGAGGACCAACTGCCCTCCGGTGGACAGCGGCATCGTGCGCGACATGCCGAGCACGGTGTAGGAGCGCAACTGGTCGCACACGCCCAGTCCCAGCAGCAGGCCCGTGCCGAAGGACACCGCGAGGTTGAACGGCGTCCACTGGGGGTGCAGGAACGGCGTGGCCACGGCGGCCATGAGGAGGCCGCCCAGGACCGTGCCCATGACGCGCTGGCGGTCCGACCCCCCGGTCTTGCCCATCAGCGTCGTGGCGACGCCGAAGAACACGGACGGCAGGACGCCGATGAGAATGGTGGTGGGACTCATGACGGCTCCTCCTCGCTAACGGGTTTCGCTGTCAATCATCCGCCCCCATCAGGCGGAACGCCGCCCGATGACCGCTAATTCACACACCCCGGCTACTCGACGGTCACCGACTTCGCGAGGTTCCTGGGCTGGTCGACGTCGAGCCCCTTCACGCCCGCCAACTCGCACGCGAAGATCTGCAGGGGAACGACCGTGAGCAGTGGCGCGTAGAGCGTCGGCACTGGCGGCACCCGGAAGACCACGTCGGCGAAGGCGTCCACGGAGGAGTCCCCCTCCTCGGCGACCACGATCGTGCGCGCGCCCCGGGCGCGGACCTCCTCGATGTTGGCCAGGACCTTGTTGTGCAGCTCGGGGCGGCGCGGGGTGGGCACGATGACGATGACGGGCTGCCCCTCGTCGACCAGGGCGATGGGACCGTGCTTGAGCTCGCCCGCGGCGAAGCCCTCCGCGTGGATGTAGCAGATCTCCTTGAGCTTGAGGGCCCCCTCCATCGCGACGGGGAAGCCCACGTGGCGGCCCAGGTAGATGACGGACGTGGCGCCTGCCATGGTGCGGGCGAATTGGCGCACCGCCTCCCCCCGCTCCAGGACGCGCTCGATCTTGGCGGGCACCTCGGCCAGTTTGTCCATGTAGTCGGCGATCTCGTCGGCGTACTTGTTGCCGCGCACCTGGGCCAGGTACAGGCCCAGGATGTAGCAGGCGGCCACCTGGGCGGTGAACGCCTTGGTGGAGGCGACCGCGATCTCGGGCCCGGCGTGCGTGAGGACCACCGCATCGGACTCGCGCGAGATCGTCGAGCCGGGCGTGTTGACGACCGCGACCACCTTCGCTCCCTGCTCGCGGGCGTGGCGGATCGCCTGGATGGTGTCCATGGTCTCACCGCTCTGGGAGATCGCCACCACCAGGGTCTTCTCGGTGACCACGGGGTCGCGGTAGCGGAACTCGCTGGACAACTCGACCTCGACGGGGATCCGGCACCAGTGCTCGATGGCGTAGCGGGCGACCTGGCCGGCGTAGGAGGCGGTGCCGCAGCCGATCATGATGACCTTGTCGACGCTGCGCAGCACGTGCACGGGGATGCGCACCTCGTCGAGGGCCAGGTGCCCGTGGGAGTCGACGCGGTCCGCCAGGGTGGCTCCCACCGCCTCGGGCTGCTCGTGGATCTCCTTCTCCATGAAGGTCGGCCACCCGTTCTTCGTGGCGCGGTCCGACGAGAAGTCGACCTCGTACTCCTTCGGGGCGACGACCTGGCCGTCGGTGCCCACCACGGTCACGCCCCTGGCCGCGACCACGACGATCTGGTCCTGCTCGATCTCCACCGCGCGCCTCGTGTGCTCGACGAAGGCGAGCGCGTCGGAGCCGAGGAAGTTCTCCCCGTCGCCCAGGCCCACGACCAGGGGCGATGAGCGGCGCGCCGCGACGATCGCGTTCGGGGACTCGGTCGAGACCACCAGCAGGGTGAAGGTGCCCTCCAGCTGCTCCGTCACCGCCCGCATGGCGACGACGAGCCGGCGGGCCACGTCCGCGTCGGCCCCGGTCAGGCCGGCGGTCCCGCCCTGGTACGAGGCCGGGGACGCCTCGTCGTAGGCGCGGGCGATCATGTGGACGACGACCTCGGTGTCCGTCTCCGAGGCGAAGACCGCGCCGTCGGCGATCAGCTGGGCGCGCAGGGCGTCCGCGTTCTCGATGATGCCGTTGTGGACCAGGGCGAAGCGCCCGTCGGGGGAGCAGTGCGGGTGGGCGTTGGCCACCGTGGGGCGCCCGTGGGTGGCCCAGCGCGTGTGCCCGATTCCTGCGGTGGCGTCGACGGGGTGCGCCCGGTCGACGGCGGCCCTCAGATTGGCGAGTTTGCCGACCTCGCGGACGACCTCGAGGCGCCCGGGGGAGGCCAGGGCGATGCCCGCCGAGTCGTAGCCCCTGTACTCCAGGCGCGCCAGGCCGTCCATGACGACGCGGCACGACCGCTGCGACGGGCTGCTTGCAATATGACCAACGATTCCGCACATGGACTCAATTGGACCACACCGGGGGGCCGGGGGCACCGGCGAGTGCCCTTCGCCATATGGGCGCGCTCCGCTACTCCTTGCGGATCTTCAGCGACTCCACCCTGTGGTCCGCCCCCTTGGTGAACACCAGTTCCGCGCGCTCGCGGGTGGGGCGGATGTTCTCGCGCAGGTTCGGCAGGTTGATCGCGCGCCACACCATGCGCGCCGTGCTCTCGGCCTCCGCGTCGGAAAGGCCGGCGTAGGTGCGGAAGAACGAGTCCTCGCGGGCGAACGCGGTCGCCCGGAGTTTGAGGAAGCGGTCGACGTACCACTGCTCGATGTGGGACTCGTCGGCGTCGACGTAGATGGAGAAGTCGAAGTAGTCGGACACTGCGATGGAGACGGAGCCCGGCAGGGCGCGCGGGGGCTGCAGGACGTTGAGGCCCTCGACGATGAGGATGTCCGGGCGGGAGACGACGGCCTCCTCGCCGGGGATGATGTCGTAGACGACGTGGGAGTACACGGGGGCGCTCACCGAGGGCGCGCCCGCTTTCACGGCGGAGAGGAACGCGATGAGGGCGGCGCGGTCGTAGGACTCGGGGAAGCCCTTCCTGGCGATGATGCCGCGCTCCTCCAGCACTTTGTTGGGGTGGAGGAAGCCGTCGGTGGTGATCAGGTCGACCCTGGGCGTGGAGTCCCACCTCTGCAGCAGCAGTTGGAGCAGGCGCGCCACGGTGGATTTGCCGACGGCCACGGAACCGGCGATCCCGATGACGAAGGGCGTCGAGACGGGGGCGGGTTCGCCCAGGAAGGCGTGGCGCTCCGCCGCTGTGCGCCTGCGCCCGTCGACGTAGAGGTGCAGCAGCGCCGACAGCGGCCTGTAGATCGCGTCCACCTCCTGCATGTCGATGGGGTCGCCCAATGACGCGATGCGGTCGATGTCGTCCTGTGTGAGGGGCAGCGGCGTCCGATCGGCGAGGCGCGCCCACGCTGCGCGGTCGAAGTCGGCGTAGGGGCTCGCCGGGATCGGGGAGGATGCGTCGAGGGAGTCCACACCCGCATTGTGCCCCACTTCCCGTCGGTTCGGCGCCCTCCCGGTCCGCCCTCCGCCGGCCTGGCGCCCTGTGGGCGCCGGGGCAGCGGCGGGCGTGGGCCGCAAGTCCCAGACGCTCCGGTCCCGGTGGACGCCGGGCGCCGCGCCCGCCCGGTGAGCCAGCGGTGCTCCGCCTCCCGTGGCGCGTCCCGGACGCCGTGATCGGTGTCCTGCGGACCGGGAGCCCGCCAAGAGCGCCCCTGCGCGGTGCCCTGTGCGCGAAGGGGCGGCGCCCCGGGGGTGGCCCCAGGGCGCCGCCGGGAGGCGGGCTCAGCCCAGCCAAGCCCCCGAGGGGGCGAACCTGTGCGCGACTCCGTCGATGGTCCGGGTCCCGGTGGCCATCTGGCCACTGCCCGGATCCAGGTAGTACCAGGCACCGGACTCGCTCAGCCAGCCCGTGTCCATGGCGCCCGAGGCGCCCAGGTGGTACCAAGCCCCCGACACCTCCACCCAGCCCACGAGCATCGCGCCCGTGCCCGGATCCAGGTAGTACCAGTGGCCGCCCGACTGCGCCCAACCGGTGCGCATCGCACCGTCAGCGCCCAGCAGGTACCAGGCGCCGCCCTCGCTCAGCCAGCCCGTGTCCATGGCGCCCGAGGCACCCAGGTGGTACCAGGCCCCCGATGCCTCGACCCAGCCGATGAGCATCGCGCCACTTCCCGGATCCAGGTAGTACCAGGTCCCCGAGACCAGCGCCCAGCCGCTCGCCCGCGCGCCCGAGGGGGAGTAGTAGTACCAGGTCCCGTTGTCCTTGTGCCAGCCGGTCACCATGTACCCGCGCGCGTCGAACCTGTAGGTCTGCCCGTCGACGACCAGCGTCGTGGACACCGGGTAGGTGCCGTCGTCGTAGCGGTACCACCAGCCGAAGAACCCCTGCACCCACTTGCCCGTCTTGGGCCCGGGCGCGGGCGGGTCGGTCGGATCCTGGGAGGGCGCCCCCGTCGGCTCGGCGGTCGGATCCGCAGTGGGCGCCGCAGTGGGGTCCGAGGTGGGCGCCGGAGTGGGCGCGGGGGTCGGATCCGCGGTGGGCGCCGGAGTCGGCGTGGGGCCGGGGGCAGGATCGTCCCGGGTCACCCAGTAGAGCAGGCGCGAGTCGCCGCCGCCGACGGCCTTGAGGGTGACGGTCGAGGTCTCCCCGTCGCCGAGGGCGACCTCGGTGGTGGTCGCGGTGGAGGGGTCGACCAGCATGAGGCGCGAGTTGGCGGACGGCTTCTTCACCGTGAGGGTGATGTCCTGGGCGGTCTCGGCGAAGGAGCCGTCGTCGGTGCGCGGGTCGAGCAGCATCGAGGGGAACTTGGTGGTCCCGGTGAGCGCGTTGACGACCATGAACCCCTTGGGGACGGTGGTCGACTCGCCGAAGATCTCGGCGGACTTGGCGGCTTCGAGGCCCTCGAGCTGGTCGAAGTAGCCGACCACCACGTCGCCGGGCTTGCCGCCGTTGACGGAGCCGGTGTTCGTGACGCTCATGTCCACCAGGCCGGCGCCCTGGTTCGCGGCCACGGCCTCGTCACCGGAGGCGAAGTTGCCGTAGCGGTAGCCGCTCAGGACCGGATCCTCGTCGCGGCCGTCGTACTGGCCGGGTTTGAGGGCGACGAAGGTCGAGTCCATGGCCTTCGTGTACTCGCCGATGTAGCGCACGGAGCGGAAGATCCTCGTGAACTCGTAGAAGGAGCGGGTGGGCGCGCCGTCGTGGTCGATGATCGAGGAGCGGTCGTAGCCGTTGTACTCCATGCGGAACAGGCCGAACCACTTCTGGCCGGTCGCGAGTCCCAGGGAGGGCACGATCGACTTTTCGGAGGCTGAGACGTTGGCGTCCCAGTTGTAGTCCAGGTACTGGCCGTACAGGATCGGGCTGGAGCCGTCGCCGGTCAGGCCCTTGAGGGCGTACTCGCGCTGGGCCTGCCACGTCTGGTTGTTGAGCAGAGAGGTGACGACCCTGTCGGGGCCGGGACCGCTGGTCGTGGAGTAGTAGTAGGTGTCCCAGCTGAGCAGGTCGGGTTTGACGGCGCGCACGTAGTAGTCGAGCACCTGCGGCCTGCGCCACGTGTAGTCGTCGTACTGGTTGGAGTGGACGAGGGCGCCGGGGTAGGCGGTTTTGGACCACTCGAACCACTTCTGGTAGTAGTCGCCCTCCGTGTTGTCCCATTGCTTCTCGTCGCCGTACTGGATGTCGACCAGGGTGCTGGCGTAGGGTTTCTGCGCCTCGCTCAGGAAGTCGTGGGGCTCTCCGGCCGAGGCGATCCCGTTCTTCCCGAAGGGGGCCTTGGCGAGCGCCCAGGGGGCTCCCTTGCCCAGGGACTCCATCATCGCGGTGTTGAACAGGGGCAGGTCGTAGAACATGGGGAAGGCGCCTCCGGTGAGGCCGCGCTCGTTGGCGTCGAACCCACCGCGCCCGTAGCCCTCGGAGGGGACCCAGGCGGGCATCATGACGCCGTACTGCAGGGCGAGCGCCTGGGCGCGGTTGACGCCCCACTTGCCGTCGCCCGGGTCGAAGCCGGAGTAGCGGGCGTCCGCGGAGTTGTCGGCCCCGGGGGCCTTGGGGGCGCTGCCCTCGGGCAGGCCCCACACCTCGACGTCGTCGAAGCGCACGGCCGTGGCGATGTTGGCGGGGGTCTGGGGCTCGGTCCCGGTGTTCATCCACACGCGGATCCTGTGGGCCAGGTGGTAGGCGTTGAAGTCCCAGTACCACAGGCCGCGCGCGTCGCGGGTGAGCGAGGCGTGGGTGACGATGGTCTTCCATTCGCCGCCGTCGGCCTCCTGGACGGCGATGGCGACGGAGTTGCCGCCGTGCCAGCCCTGGGCGTTGCCGGGCAGCGACGGCCAGCCGAAGCCGTTGACGCGGTGGACGTAGCGCTGCCCGTCGAGGGTGAGCTCGAATCCGGTGGTGGACCCGTCCCACTGCTCGGAGCGGACCAGCGGGTCGACGGTGACGGTGGTGTTGCGGTCCCCGTCCACCAGGGCGCGGTTGTCGGCCTCGCTGCCGCCGTTGAGGGCGGCCGTGGCGGGCACCAGGACGTTGCCGCGGAAGTCGGTGTCGGTCTTGGTGATGTTGACGACGTAGGTGGCGCTCTCCCCGTCCTTCGTGACGGTCGCGGTGATGGCGTTGATCCCCTTGGCGAGGTCGAGGTTCTTCACCCGCCCGTCGCCGTCGGGCTTGGCGCCGTTGATGGTGGCCTCGGCGCCCGGTGCGGTGCGGATCCGCGCGGAGACGGTGGCCGAGTGGTAGTAGCCGGTGGCGGAGTAGGTGTGGGTGCCCGGGGTGAACTCGACGGGGGCGCCGGGCTCGCCGTAGGGCAGCTGGTCGATGACGAAGTCGGTGACCAGGGAGTCGGATCCGCCGCCCTGGAGGGGCTCGGGGACGTTGGGGACCTCGGGCCTGGGCTCGGGGCCGGGTCCGGGCTGGGCCGGGTAGGTGGTGATCGCGTTGCCGTCCGAGTCGCAGGGCAGCAGTTTGATGTCGGACAGGGCCATGTCGTTCTTGGAGGCGACCAGGGCGGACAGGCCGGTGAGGGAGATGACGGGCGCGGTGGTCCTCGGGAAGGTGATGTACTGCTCGTCGTTGGTCTTGGCCAGTGCTCCCGAGGCGTGGGCCAGTTCCGTGCCGCCCTGCCATTGGCCGCCCCGCACGGACTCCTTCCACGCGGCGAGGGCGTCCGCGTCCGAAGCCGGGTTGCCCGGATCCGCCTCGAAGGCGTGGATCCTGTACTCGGCGGGCAGGTGGTCGTTGCCCATCGTGGAGTCGTAGGTGGGCCTGGCGGTGACCCCTATGCCGCACGCCCCGTCCTGCGCGTTGGGGTTGCGCATGGCGAGGGCGTGCGGGAATGAGTCCCCGCCGTCCTTCCATTTGGTGGTCCAGAACGTGACGGCGGCGCCGCTGCGGCCGGTGTCGTCGTCGGTGAGGGCTTCGATGTGCCCGTTGAGGCCGGATTCGCCGACGAGCTCCTCGGAGGTGGCCCACAGGACCTCGGGGTGGAAGGGGGCCGGCTGGGCCGGTTCGGCCAGCGCGGCCTGTGCGGCGCTGAGCGTCCCGAGCGCGAGTGCTGGTGCGAGGAGCGCACCGACTATTGGTCTTCTCCTCATTCGTCTACTCCTTCGTGGATGTTGGGTGGTGGGGTGGTGTCGTCGCAGTGTCCGTGTTCCGCGTTGCTCATGTGTGAGTCCCTGCTGCGGCCCGCCTGCGCGGCGCCGTCGCCTCGACGGCCGCGCCCCACGCCGACGACGGCAGGCGCCAGACGGACGGCGGCGCGCAGGGAGCCGCCGGGGCGGAGGCGGCCGACGAGCGCATGCACGTCAACATCGCGGTGGGGTACGGCGGCCGCCAGGAGATCGCCGACGCCGTGCGGGACCTCCTGCGGGAGCGGGCCGCCGCCGGGGACAGCCTTGAGGACGTGGCAGCGGCCCTGTCCGAGGAGGACATCACCGACCACCTGTACACGAAGGGCCAGCCGGACCCGGACCTGGTGATCCGCACCTCCGGCGAGCAGCGGCTGTCGGGCTTCCTGCTGTGGCAGTCGGTCCACTCCGAGTTCTACTTCTGCGAGGTCAACTGGCCGGCCTTCCGACGCATCGACTTCCTGCGCGCGCTGCGCGACTACGCGGGCCGGGAGCGCCGCATGGGGCGGTAGGCGTGGCCGGGGCCCGCATGCCGGTCTCGCCTTCCCGGGGCCAGGCGGATCAGCGCGCCGGCTGCCTCAGGCTCTGAGCTCGGCGCGGCTGGGCGGGTTCGCGCCCGCGCGCGAGACCGTGATGTCGGCGATCGCCGCCGCGTGGCGCACGACGCGCTCCAGCGTGGCGGCGTCAATGGCGCGCAGCGCCTCGCGCCGGTCGGCCCCCACGAGGTCCTCGGACCACAGGCCGTCCTCAAGGCCGCCCATGAAGGAGTCGCCGGCGCCGACCGTGTCGGCCACGACGACGTTCGGGTCGGCGGGCACCTCCAGGCGCAGCCCCGAGGCGGTCAGCGCCAGGGCGCCGTGCTTGCCCCGGGTCACCACGACGACGGCGGGCCCGCGCCTGAGCCAGTCGTTCAGCACCTCCTGGAGCGCGGAGTCCTTGGACGTGTCCACGCCGTAGAGCCAGGCGATGTCCTCATCGGAGCACTTGACCAGGTCGGACAGGGCGACGAGCCGCTCGACGATGGCGCGCGCCCCGGCGGGCTCGCCCATGAGCTGGGGACGGGCGTTGGGGTCGTAGCACACGGTCGAGGTGGCGCGGAAGTCGGTCAGGACCTTCTCCACCGTGGCCGCCCCGGGAGCGAGAATGGCCGCGATCGAGCCGGTGTGAACGAGCGCCGGGGGCTCGGCGTCCTCGGCGCGGGCGGGGTAGGGGGGCTCCCAGCTCAGGTCGAAGACGTAGGAGGCGGCGCCGTCGGGGCCGATGGTGGCCTCGGCGGTCGAGGTGCGCGCGGCGCCGTCGGAGCCCGGGGTCAGCCGCACGCCGTCGGCCTCGAGGTGGGAGCGGATGGCCTGGCCGCGCGCGTCGGTGCCGATCCAGCAGTCGAGCTCGGCGTCACGACCCAGCCTGGCCAGGCCGAGAGCCACGTTCGCCGGCGAGCCGCCGGGGATGTCGGTGGGCGATTCGTTGGGGCGGATGACAACGTCGACGAGGGCCTCGCCGATAACGAGAGCAGTTCCTGGGCGGCCGGGGGCGGTCATGGTGGCTCCTTGCGGTGAAGGTGACAGGATCGGTCAGGAGGAGGCCTTCTCGCGCTCGGCGACGGCGGCCAGGCGGGCGCGCGCGTCGTCGAGCCAGGCCTGGCAGCGGGCGGCGAGCGCCTCGCCGCGCTCCCACAGCGTGAGCGCCTCCTCCAGGGGAACCTGACCGGCTTCGAGGTGCTGGACGACGGAGACGAGCTCCTCCCGGGCGCGTTCATAGGACAGCGTCGCGACGTCAGCATTGGCGTCGGACGAGCTGTTGGGCGGATCGGTGGCACCGGTAGGAGAGGACAGGCTCATGGTGTGGATTGTTGCACGTCTCACGCCCGGCGCGGGCGGGTCTGGGACTACGACTCTGAAGTCGACCCGGCTGCGGGGGCGGGCTTGGTGGCGCCCACCACCTGGGCGACCATGCGCCCGGAGGCGAGCACGCCCTCGATGAGGTCGCCCTTCTTGACGTCCTCGGCGCTGGTTATGATCGTCCCGCCGGGCTTGCGCAGGATGGCGTAGCCGCGGTCGAGCACACCCTGGGGGGACAGGGCGGTCAGGCGCGCGTGCTCGGCGCGCAGGTCCGCGTGCGCCAGCGACAGGGCAGTGCCCAGGGCGCGGCGAACGCGATCGCGGGCCTGGGCGAGCTCGGTCTCCTTGTCCCGGACGATGACGGTGGGGTCGGCCATGACGGGGCGGGCGCGCACCTGGTCCAGGCCGCGCTGCTCGGCCTCCAGGCGCGCCGACACGACGCCCCGCATCCGCTCGCGCGCCGAGTCGAGCCCGATGGTCTCCTCCGCCAGGTCGGGCACGATGCGCCGGGCGGCGTCGGTGGGGGTGGAGGCCCGGTAGTCGGCCACGAGGTCCAGCAGCGGGCAGTCGGTCTCGTGCCCGATGGCGGAGACGATCGGGGTGCGGGCCGCGGACGCCGCCCGCACGAGGCCCTCGTCGCTGAAGGGGAGCAGGTCCTCGACGGAGCCCCCGCCGCGGGCGACCACGATGACGTCGACGGAGTCCTCGCCGTCCAGCTCGCGGATCGCGGCCGTCACCTCGCGCACGGCCTGCGCGCCCTGAACCGCGACCTCGCGGACGATGAAGGGCAGTCCGGGCCAGCGCAGCCGGGCGTTGACCAGGACGTCGTCCTTAGCCTTGGCGCCCCGGCCGCAGACGAGGCCGACCGTGCGCGGCAGGAAGGGCAGCGGGCGCTTGCGCTCGGGGGCGAACAGGCCCTCGGCGGCCAGCACCCGGCGCAGCTGCTCGATACGGGCCAGCAGGTCGCCGACGCCGACCGGCCGGATGTCGTCGGCCCGCAGCTCCAGGCTGCCGCGCCTGGTCCAGAAGCGCGGCTTGGCGTGGACGACGACGCGCGCGCCCTCGCTCACCTGCGCGCCCGCGGCCGTCTCCAGGGCCGTCAGGTCGCGGGTGAAGATCGACACCGACATGGACATGTCGGCGTCGGTGTCGCGCAGCGAGAGGTACTGCATGCCCGAGCCGGGGCGGCGGTTGAGCTGGACGACCTGGCCCTCGACCCACACGTGGGTCATGCGCGCCACGTAGTCGTCGATCTTGGACGACAGCAGGCGCAGCGGCCAGGGGTTGTCCGGGGTGGTGTCCCGGGCCAGGCGGGCGAGCGGGGCTCCGGTAGGCGATGCGGGCCCCGCCGCTGACGGGGGCTGGGAGGCGCTGGGCTCTGTCACGTGCACCACTGTGCCACGTTCCGCCCTGGGGGCGAGCGTCGGGCTGTGGCACAGTGGTCGCGTGACCGACCATCCCACTGCACGGCCCGCTGACTCCGGCACCGGCAGGATCCTTCTGGCCGCCCCGCGCGGCTACTGCGCCGGGGTGGACCGCGCCGTCGACGCCGTCGAGCAGGCGCTGGCTCACTACGGGGCCCCGGTCTATGTGCGCAAGGAGATCGTCCACAACAGGTACGTGGTCGAGGCGCTGTCCCGGCGCGGGGCGATCTTCGTCTCCGAGACCGACGAGGTGCCCGAGGGGGCGCGGGTGATCTTCTCCGCCCACGGCGTCTCCCCGGCGGTTCACGCCCAGGCCGCCTCCCGCCACCTGCAGACGATCGACGCCACCTGCCCGCTGGTGACCAAGGTTCACAAGCAGGCGATCCGCTTCGCCAAGAGCGACTACGACATCATCCTGGTCGGCCACACCGGTCACGAGGAGGTCGAGGGGACGCAGGGCGAGGCGCCGGACCATATTCAGGTCGTCAACGGCCCCCACGATGTGGGGACCGTCACGGTGCGCGACCCGGAGAAGGTCGTGTGGATCAGTCAGACGACCCTGAGCGTGGACGAGACTCTGGAGACGGTCCGTCTTCTGCGCGAGCGCTTCCCCCACCTGGCCGACCCGCCCGGTGAGGACATCTGCTACGCCACCCAGAACCGTCAGGGGGCGGTCAAGGTGATCGCGCCGCTCGTGGACGTCATGGTCGTGGTCGGCTCGGGCAACTCCTCCAACTCCGTGCGCCTGAAGGAGGTCGCCCTCGAGGCGGGAGCACCGGCCGCCTACCGGGTCGACTACGCCCGCGAGCTGGAGGAGTCCTGGTTCGCCGGGGCGAGGACGGTGGGGCTGACCTCGGGCGCCTCGGTCCCGGAGATCCTCGTGCGCGAGGTCATTGAGCGCCTCGGCGAGATGGGCTTCGGCGAGGTCGAGCTGGTGCGCACCGCCACGGAGAAGATCTCCTTCTCACTGCCCAAGAACCTGCGCGCCGACCTCAAGGCCGCCGCCGGCGGTCGGGCGCCGGCGCACCGGCGCGAGCCCGCGGCCGATCACACCTGCTGATGCGGGCCCTCGGCCTACGAGGCCGGCGGAGCCGCTCAGGCGGCGACGATCTGGGACAGGCGGACGTGGTCGGCGCAGACCTTGTCGAAGGGGACGATCCATGCCGACCCGTCAGGGGTATCCACCTGGGTGACCAGGCCCTCGTCCTGCAGGCACTCCAGTCGCGTGGCGGTGTCATCGCCCTGGGTCTGCCAGGCGGGCTCGCTGGCGGGGATGACGTATCCGCCCAGCGTCGGGGCGGCCCAGCGCAGCAGCAGCACGCGGGCGCCGGCGCGCCCGGAGACGTCGGGGTTGGAGGCCAGCGAGGAGGCCACGCCCTTGGCCGAGCCGATGCCGACGGCGTCGGCCAGCGCGCCGTAGGTGGTGCACAGGGCCGGGGAGTGCGCGACGAGCCGGGCGACGGCGGTGGCCACGCGCTCGCGGGCCGAGGACGTGGCGGCGGCGTCGGCGATCGCACGCACACGGGCTCCGGTCAGGCACGCCCTCGCCGCCAGCTCGGAGGAGCTCATGCCGTGGGCGAGACCGCGCAGGATGAGCCTGTCGCGCTCGTCTCGCAGGTTGGTCAGCTGCGCCTGAAGGCGCTCCTGCTCGGATGCGAGCGTCTCCAGACGGCTGATGACTCTCTCCACCTCGGCCGCAGTGCGGGCGTCCTCCAGGCTCAGGTCGGTGTCGGGGGTCGTGGGACGGATCGTGGTGGTGCTCAGGAGACTCGTAGTCATGGCAAGAGACCTTTTCGTTACGTACCAGGGAACGTGGGAAACCCTATATCGTGCGCGGTCCGTCTGCCTACAGGTGCCAGGGAAGTGGTGGCAATAGGCGGAGTCGTGGGGAAAGAGCGGGATCGTCCCGACGACGTCGGTCATCGCTAGCAACTTACGTGCATGCGTGTTCCACGCCGCGAAGACTCTTGGGTTCGATGCGACTTTTGTACTGTCGACTCAGCCAAAAGTCCGTTACGGTCTCGTGACCTGTCGGTTTTCCCCGGCTCTGCCTGGGATTCGCGCTCCGGTCACGCAAAGGGCTGGGCTGAGGCGACCTCCGGATTTGTGAATTGCCTCACCTGTGCGGCGTCGGGATCGATCGGTGCGGGCGAGGACAGTCCCTCGCCGAGGGCGTTGAAGGACCTGGCGGTGACGAGCAGCCGCGACTCCACCGATCCGACGGCTCGGTTGTACGCCGTCACCGAGCGGCTCAGCGCGGTGCCCAGGGCGTCCAGGTGACCGGCCACGGTGCCCAGGCGCTCGTAGAGCGTGCGCCCCAGCTCGACCAGCTCGCGGGCGTCGTCGTTGACGGCGGTGCGCGCCCAGGCCGTGGCGCAGGTGCGCAGCAGGGCCAGCAGTGACGAGGGGGTGGTCAGGGCGACGCCCCGCCCCAGGGCGTGCTCCAGCAGCGCCGGATCGGCGTCCAGCGCGGCGGCCAGGATGGGCTCCGCGGGGATGAAGAGCACGACGAGCTCGGGGGAGTCCTTCAGGTGCCGGTCGTAGTGGCGCTCCGCGAGGGCGTCGACGTGGCTGCGAAGAGCGCGCGCGTGCGCGGCCAGCAGCCTGCGGCGCCCGACGCCGTCCGACCCCGCCTCCTCCCGGGTCGGGGACGCGGCGGCCAGGTAGGAGTCCAGGGGCACCTTGGCGTCCAGGGCCAGGTGGCCCGATCCCGGCAGGTGGATGACGACGTCGGGCCTGCTCCTCGCGGAGTCCCGGGACGCGGCCGAGCCCGTGCGCCGCCCCACCACGGCGCCGACCGAGCGCTGCTCGACGAAGTCGACATGCGGCATCATGCCCGACAGCTCGAGCACCCGCGCCAGCTCGACCTCGCCCCACACGCCACGGGCCGAGCGCGAGCGCAGCGCCCCCTCCAGCGCCGTCGTCGCCCGGCGGAGCTCCCGATCGGCCTCGGCGCCGGCCCGCAGCTGCTCGGTCAGCGTGGCGTGCTGGGCGGATCGCCGGCGCTCCATGGTCTCCACCTGGGAACCCACGGCCTCCACCCGGGAGCTCATCTGCTCCAGCTGGGCGCGCACGGGCACCAGCGCGCGCAGGACCGAGCCGTCGCGCTCGGCCCTCTCCTCGGCGAGCTCGGCCCGCTCCGCCA
>ERZ772977.874-NODE-874-length-17221-cov-2.461610_pt1 | contig 17221 bp, 13 predicted proteins | sample MGYA00511131_ERZ772977 | MGnify/ENA primary metagenome ERZ772977 (study PRJEB29015, sample SAMEA2737935) | human oral metagenome | biome: human oral; feature: human-associated habitat; material: dental | place: China | collected 2151 ...
GAGCCATGAGTCCAAGACGCTCGAGGCGGTAACGCGGGCGCGCGCTGCCGTGACAGAGGCGAGCACCCCCGAGGCCAAGATGGAGGCCTCCAATATGCTCACCAACACGCTCAAGACGCTGTTCGCCGTCGCCGAGAGCTACCCTGACCTCAAGGCCAATGCCAGCTTCCAGGATCTCCAGAGAAATTTGACCGACACCGAGAACAAGATCGTCTACGCGCGGCAGAGCTTCAACGACTGCGTCCTCATGTACAACAACGCCATCGAGACCTTCCCCGGCAACATCGTTGCCGGCAGCAAGTTCAAGGTTCGCCAGGGCTTTGAGGTTACGGACGCCTCTGCCCGACAGGCGCCGCAGGTCCAGTTCTAGCGGTGAGCCGCACATAGTGCTCACCGTATGTCTGGTCACTACCCCGTCCCACGAAGCTGTGGGACGGGACTAAACGGCAGTACGGGCCACCGCAAGGCGGAAACCCTGTGGGCAAGAACCCGCTTGCCTAGCTGAGGTGGGCCCTGAGCTTCTCCTCTAGCTCCACCTTGTCAACGATGTTCTTGAGGACGAGCTTCTTCTCGTCGGGAACGCCCGCCACGAAGTCGGCAAGATCCCCGCCGACGACAAAGAGGTCGGCGGCCGTCGGGTTGATGTCCGAGACGGTGGTGTGGTCAACCTCTATCTCGGGGTGTCCGAGCTTCTTGACGATCTCCTCGGTGTTCATGTGAACGATGAGGCTGGAGCCCAACCCCGATCCGCATGCGCACATGATCTTACGAATTGCCATGACGCACTCCTTCTCTTGGGTAGCGCCAAGCACATGTCCGGCGCCACACAGTGACGATACCTTGATTCTAGCCACTTTAACATCGCTCAAGTCGAGCTTGTCGGCCACCGTCTGCCTCTTGTGGGGAAACGCAAATGACAAAGACGCGAGTGGCAAACATGCTCTCTACTCGACCGTCTCCTCCTGCTTCCTCCCCTTCTTGGGAGCCACGAGGTTGTACACGATGGGAAGGAGGTAGAGGGCCACGCACACAAGAACGAGCGGCATACCACCCGCAACGTGGACCACATTGCCAAAGGCGATGCCCATCCAAGAGAAGTCGGCATCCGAGAAGGTCGTCCCAACATAGCCCAGCTGAGTGAAGACGGGCATGCAGATGGCAGGCAAAAAGGTGATGAGCAGGCCGTGGACGAAGGCACCGGCAACACAACCCTTCCATCCGCCCTCGGCGTTTCCAAAGACGCCAGCGGTGGCACCGCAGAAGAAGTGGGGAACGACGCCCGGCAGGATAAGGGCGACGGGGAAGGCGACGTTACAGCCGATGAGGATGAGCAGGCCCACGATACCGCCGACAAACGAGCTCAAAAAGCCGATGATCACGGCGTTGGGCGCGTACGTGAAGGCGACAGGACAGTCGAGCGCCGGCTTAGCGCCGGGAACGAGCTTGTCGGCGATGCCCTTGAAGGCGGGTACGATCTCACCGATGATCAGACGAACGCCAGACAGGATGATGTAGACGCCACCGGCAAAGGAGAGGCCAGAGATGACACACCACACGACCCAGTTGGTGGTCGTCTCCTGCCCCACGTTGAGCAGGACCGCAAGGTGCTTAAACTGGGGATAGGAAAAGGCAAGCTCATCGGCGGTGATACCGGCGGGGACGACGCTCAGAAGGCCGCGAGCAACGGCGACGCCGGTCACGACAAGAAAGAAGAGCACCATGGTGAGACCAATGGAAACAGTGGTGTCGCGCAGGAAGATGAGGCGCTTTGGAAAGCTGATCTCCTCCGTGCTCTTCTTGTTCGCAGAGAACAGCCGCCCCACCTGACCGGCAAGCCAGTAGCCGATGCCACCAAAGTGCCCGAGCGCGATAGCGTCTCCTCCGGTCACCTTGCGATAGGTAAGCTGACAGTACGCAGGCGAGAGGACCATGATCAGGCCAAGCAGGCAGCCCCCGGCAACGTACAGCTCAATGCCGGCAAGCCTGCCAGCACCACCAAGGATGACGGCGAGCATGCAGGCCATGTAGAGCGTATGGTGACCGGTCAGGAAGATGTAGGGCATGCGCGAGAAGCGCGCGAGGACAATGTTGAGCGCCATGCCAAGGGCCATGATGATGGCCGAGGCAGTGCCAAAGGTGGTGAGGGCATCGGCGACGACGGCCTCGTTGTTGGGGACAACCCCCTGCATGTTAAAGGCAAAGTTGAAGACCTCGCCAAAGGCGAGCAGCGAGTCAGACTGCAGAAAGGCAGATCCCGCAGAGAGGACCAGAAAGCCCACGATGGTCTTGAGAGTGCCCTTTATGACGTCCTCGACTGGCTTGCCCTGCAGACAGAGGCCCAGCAGGGCCAGGAGGCCAACCAGTATGGCCGGGGTCGACAGGATGTTGATGATAAAGCCAAGTGCGGCCATGTGCTCCTCCTTTAAGCTGTTGTCACACACGTCACCCGATTTCCACGGCTGTTCTTTGCTTAGGCGTCACAGTCAACGAACAGCTGGTACACCTCGTCCGCGTCGGCCGCCGTCGCGGCCCTCTCGATGTTTGCGGGATCCGCAAACATCATGGCGAGGATACGCATCACGTCTATGTGAGAGTCGGGATCTTTTGCCGCGAGCGTGACGAGCACGCGCACGGGCTCGCCTAGCTTGTACTCGACGCCCGCGCGACAGATCGTGACGGCAAGCTGCTGCTTGATGACGCCCTGCTCGGGGCGGCCGTGCAGCAGCGCCAGGTCGGGCGCAAGGACAAAGTACGGGCCAAACGTATGGACGTTCTCGATAATGCCGTCTATGTACTCGCTCTTGACGTAGCCTCCGTCCACCAGCGGCTGCACTGCGACGTGGATCGAGTCCTCCCAGCCCTCACAGGAGTCGACGATCTGCACGTTCTCGCGCTTGAGCATGTCTTTCATCGCACCCATGGCCAAACCATACACCACCCTCATGCCATCCTTCCCAAGGAAGCCAGGGCTGCGGGCCACCATGGGACTTGTCCGGCCTCACTAATTTTTTATTTACTTCGCAGAACAATCACATTATAGCGTAGATGGGCGCGAATCTTTGCACGATGAGCTCATCGGTAACCCCGGGCCCACCCACATAGCACGACACAGCTAGCCTTGGAGCGAGCCTACCCCGACGATAGAGTCCGTCTGCACGAGAGGGGACGAGAGCAACAGAAGTTTTGCGCCCACGGCAACTTTCGCTTCGCGTCAGTGAGTGACTTCCCGGCCGTCATCACCAATACGAGTAACAATGACGTCCTCGATCGTCTGGCGCGCAGCGGGGTGCCCACGCTGCGCGCGGCATAGGGGATGATCTTCAGCCAAACGACGCGACGCTACTGCCCACGCAGACGCTATTGCCCGCGCACGTACTCCTTGAGCAGCTTGCCATCATAGCTTACCGTACAGACGTACGTGCCCGTGTTTGGCACCCCGGTGTTCTCCATCAGTCCCGAGCCCATCACGATCAGATGGTCGCCCGCGTCGGCGAACTCGGCATGGTAGTACCCCTCGGGCAGGGGGATGTCCGTCGTGAACTTGCCGCCCACGGGCACGAACCGGTATTTTGAGGGCTCTGTGAGCTCGCCACGCTTCTTTACCTCGATGTATGCTTTACCTGCGGCCACCGCCCGAAGCGTCACCCCCTCGCTCCCAGTCGCATGGTACACACTCAACGCGCAGCCATCCTCAAGTGCGATGGTGATCACGGCAGACCCATCCTCGCCGCGAAGATCGCCCCCCTCCGTAAAGCAGACGCAACCGTCAGAGACCATAGGGACCCCTATATCTACCCACTCGTTCGTGTACAGCTCGCGAACATCACTTCCGTCTAGGTTCTGCGAATAGAGCGTCCCTGTGGATTTGGGTGAGGACGTGTTACCGGTACTCTTATTGCGTACGAAGTAGGTGAGCGTCACGTTAGAGCCAGATACGGTACCAAGAACCCGTTGGTTTGCCCCATCCTCGTCCATGGCAAGGATCCTGTGCGTTGCATCATGCTCATCGATGTTAACTACAACATAAAGCGTGTGGTCAAAGATGTAGGCATCCTTCACGTATTCGGTCGAGCCACCCGCGCCGGATGCAAAGACGGTCTTCCTGTCGCTGCCATCAAGCTTGATGCTACAGACGTCGTACGATCCTCGCATCCCGCTTCCCCCCTCATCAAGGTAGAAGTCATGGGCCCAGCAGAAGAACAATCGGTCCCCACTTCTACTGAAGTCCCAGGCAAAAGGTTCGTCAGCCTTCGTACAGTCCACCCATAGGATGCGCTCTGGATCGGCACCGTCCCTCGCGATGCGGCAAAACCCGTTCTTTGCGGCAGAGAAGAAGTAGTCCTGGCCATCGACCGCCATGCCGAGCATGCTGTCGGCATGGGCCGCGTCTTGCGTGTCGTCAGCTCCGGGGCCGACCGCGCTCGCCCCCGAACGCGCATCTGCTCCGTCTCCCGCCGACCGTGCGGTTGGGTCCATCTGGAGCACCTGCCCGTCATAGTCCATCAGGCAGACCCTCGTGTGCCTCGTCTCGTTATAGTTGAGCATCGTCACGACCAGCCCCGTGCCGATATCCTCGATGTCGATACCACCACAGGCATCGCAGGGCAAGGGAACGGTACGCATCGGACCGCCCTCGAGCGGCACAATGCGCAGGTGCGCGATGATCGCGTCGCGCACGACCTTACCCGTGAAGTACGCCCTGCCATTCGCGTAGACCACATTACCGAGGAAGTTGATCTGATCCTCATCCGACGCGTCCACAGGGTTAAAGTGATATGCTGCCTTCGCGTCGGAGCCGTCAGGCGCGATGGACATGAGGGACGTTGGTGTCCCGTAGTCATCCTCGACAAAGCAGATGCGGCCATCATGGGCGTCCAGTGCTCGAATGGTTATGGACGAGCTCACATAGAGCTGCTTGACGTCACTTCCGTCCAGCTTCGACGAGCAGAGCGTGTTCAGGGAGTCACGATCCTTGCCTTGGACAAAGTACAGCCGATCGTTGAGGACCACGGCCTCGCCATACGCGTCATAGACCGTCCGCTGGTTAGAGCCGTCCTCTGCCATCGACCAGATGACGTGCGACGTCCCGTCAGAGCCTCCATCCTGCCGCCCGACGACATAGAGCTCGCGATCGCGCGCATAAAGGTCGATGACCTCGTCCGAGCCTGCGTCGAAGACGGTTGTGTCGTTTCCACCATCCTCGTTGATGCAATGCACATGGTAGGAGCAGTCCTGCTGCTGCGGGGATGCCTGCGTCTCTACGAAGTAGACGCGCCTGTCCCCCTCGGCAAGGCAGGTGGGCGTCCTCAGGCCGTCTTGCGCCGGCTGCGGCAGCGGGCGGATGAGTTCGACGTCCGTCTTACCCTCCTCGATCCGGCAGACGCCCCCCAGCTCCTGCGACACGAAGTAACGGTAGCGCGCGCGACGGGGTACGACAAAGATGGCCAACGCTATCGCCAACGCGGCGGTTGAGGAGACAAGCGCCATGATGAACAGAGCGCGACGTCTGTGCGAAGTGGCAGGCGCCGGCTGCGCGACAGCTGTGGGGCCGGGGACTGCGGACGGCTGCGTAAGGTCCGGTGAGCCAGCGACGCCCGGTACCTGCGCACTGGCGGCACCCGGCATTTGCACGGCTTCCATCGGTGCGCCACAGCGCGTGCAGAACCGCTGTCCCTCTGATACGAACGCCCCACAGCTCTCACAAAACATGCCTGCCTCCCATCAAGTGCCGCCCCGCAGCTAACCCCGCTGACACGGGCTTCCTCTCATGGTAGCGCATCCATCAGCATGCTATCAGCCAGAGATTGGCTATCGCCTCCTCCCGCCTCCCCAGCACCCCGTCGCCTTACCCCGCATCACCCTCGTACGTATCACCCTCGTGCGCATGCGCAGTTTTACGACCCAACTTGCCATGTGCGCGTGTACAATCGATCGAAGGAGTGGCGCGGGCAGTACGGCACCGACGCCACCCCCCATCTGCAGGCAAGGAGAAGGGACTTTGATGAAACCTCGACCTCACAGTCGATAACCCCTCGGCGGCTCCCCGTTGGTCTCGCCGTGAGGTACCCCAGGTGATACAAGCGTCGTGCACCCGTGCGAGGCACGTGACGCCCAACCAACAGAGGAGCTCGCATGATCTACCTGTCCCAATTGGTGGGAAACCCCGTCTATGACCTTGATGGCGAGAAGATCGGTAGGGTCAATGACCTCGGCATTGCTACGGGGGAGGTCTTTCCACGCGTAACCTCGCTTGCCGTGGAGGGTCCCGGCAAGACCCCCTTCATGATTAGTTGGCGCAAATACGTTGGCAGCTTCAACGAGGACGAGATTCGTCTCAAGGTCATCGCGACAGACATTCGGTTCAGTTACCTACAGCCCAACGAGGTCCTCATTGCTCGCGACCTTCTGAACAAGCAGATCGTCGATACGCGAGGGGCCCGCGTCGTGCGCGTAAACGACCTCAAGCTCTCTGATACAAGCTCGTCGCAGCTTCGCCTGCTCGGCGCCGAGGTAGGTATCCGCGGCATCCTGCGATCACTCTCTCCCGCGCTCGAACGCATCGTGCTACACGCCGCACGCGCCCTGGGAAAGCCGCTACCCGAGCGCATCATCGCCTGGAACTACATGGACCTCATCGATCGGGACCTCTCCAACGTGAAGCTGTCCGTCTCGCACAAGACCCTCGACGAGCTGCACCCCGCAGACATCGCAGACATCATCGAACGACTGGACCCGCGCCTGCGTGGCCAGGTGTTTGCCCAGCTCGATGAGGAGCGCGCGGCCGACGCCATCGCCGAGCTCACCGACGACTCGATGGCAGCCGAACTCATGGGCGACCTAAACGAGGATGCCGCCTCACGTCTTCTCTCCGAGATGGATCCCGACGATGCGGCAGAGCTCGTGAGCGAGCTCGACTACGACAAGGCCGAGAAGCTCCTGCACCTGATGGGCGTCAAGGAGCGCAGCGCCATCAACCAGCTTCTGGGCTACCGTGAGGACACGGCGGGTCGTATCATGACCTCCGAGGTCGTCTCGCTCGCAGAGGATGCGACCGCAGCCGATGCCGTGGCAGCCATCAAGGGACTGGACGAGAACTTTGAGTCCGTACACTACGTCTACCTCAAGGACGAGAAGGGCAGGCTCTCCGGCGTCGTGAGTCTGCGGCACCTTATCACGAGCGACAGCGAGACCAAGCTCAGCGATATCGCCTATGGGGACCTTGTCTTCGCCCACCCCGACGATGACCAGGAGGACGTGTCAAGGGACATCGCCAAATACAACCTGCTCGCCATGCCTGTGGTCGACGAGAACAAGAGGCTGCTGGGCATCGTCACCGTCGATGACGCCCTGGATGTCCTCGAGGAAGAGCATGAGGAGGACCTGCAGATCGCAGGCGCAAGACGCAGCGACCCGGAGGGCCGTACGGGCTCACACGACATACTCTGGTTGCTCAGAAACGAGCTCTGGTTCTTTGTCTGGATGCTGGGTCTTGCCCTTCTCGCCCTCCTCATGGGCAGGGAGGGGCGAGGCATCGTCCTTACGCTGGGAGCTGCCATGCCGGCTGCGGTCGTGGCGGCCCTTGACTCGGTGGGCTTCGTCACGAACTTCTTCATCGAGAACGATCCCAATGATGAGGACACGCCCTCGCTCGCGGGCTTTGCGTTCAAGGGCATTGGCCTTGGGCTCTTGTTCGCGTCCTTCGTGGCACTCGTGTCTATGGGGGTCTTCAGCGTGCTCTTTGCGGGCGACGCGTCAACGACGCACATCGTCCGCATGGGCACCGCCAGCTTTGCCGCAGCAGCCGCGAGCATCGTGGTGTCATTTGTCCTATGCCCCGTCTACCTCATCGTCCTACGAAGTCGGGACGAGAAGAACCTCGACACTTCGGGCATCGCCCTGCAGGTCACGTCCATGCTCCTCTCGTTGGTAGTATTTTGCGCCATAGCCTTGGCACTTGCAGGAAGCTGGGGGAGCTAGCATGTCCACGGAGGAGAGAAAGGGCCGTCTCTCGCGCAAGGGGAGGCTCGCGCTGCTTGCCGCCATGGGACCCGGCCTGCTCACCGCCCTTGCGGGAAACGATGCCGGCGGCATCGCCACCTACTCGAGCGCAGGCGCGTCCTACGGCTTTGGCATGCTGTGGACCGTGCCCATCATGTGCCTCTTGCTGATCGTAGTGCAAGAGACCGCCGCACGCATGGGCTGTGCCACCGGCAAGGGCTTTGCGTCGCTCATCCGCGAGCAGTTTGGCATCCGCATCTCGGCGGTGGCGATGCTGGCCCTCATCGTATCCAACTTTGCGGTCACGCTCTCCGAGTTCGCAGGCATCGCCTCGGGTATGGCGCTCTTTGGCATGCCTACCTTCGTCTCGGTGCCCGTTGCTGCCATAACTACCTGGCTCCTCTCGATGACAGGATCGTACCGTCGCATCGAGAAGATACTCCTGGCCATAGGCTGCGTCTTCGTGACCTATGTGGTCGCGGGAATTATGGCAGGTCCCAACTGGGGAGATGCCCTTTGGGCTACGCTGGTGCCGCAGGTCTCGACCAACCCGGGCTACGTGTCGCTCCTCGTCGCCAACATAGGCACGACCACCTCGCCCTACATGATCTTCATGGTGGCGAGCAACGTCGTCGAGAAGAACCTCGACGCGAGCGACATCCCGGGACAGCGCGCGGACAATGTCTCGGGTGCCATCGTGGCCGAGATCATCACCTGGTTCATCATCATGACGACGGGCGCGGTGCTCTTTCCCGCAGGCATCGCCGTGAACGACGCCGCAGACGCTGCGCAGGCGCTCGTGCCGCTCGCGGGACAGCACGCCTCCGCCATGTTCGCGGCGGGTCTGGTGGGGGCCTCGTTTCTGGCTGCCTGCGTCATGCCCGGCATCACCGCCGGCGCCGTCTGCGAGGCATTTGGCTGGGAGCGCGGCGTGAACCGCAGCTGGCGGGAGGCGCCAGTCTACCATGGCACGATAGCGCTCATCACCGCCGCAAGCGCCATCATCGTGCTCCTTCCGGGAGCCGACCTCTTTGGCATCATGATGGTGTCCCAGGTCATAAATGGCGTGCTCCTGCCGGTGCTTTTGCTCTGCATGGTCAACATCGCAAGCGACAGGCACGTTATGGGCGCACATGTCAACGGCCGCATCTGGAACGCGCTCACCTGGTTCACGATCGTCGCGGTCATCATCCTGACCGTGGTGATGTTCGTCTTCCAAGCGCTGGGATATTAGGGGCTTCGTGATCGTGTACACTGTTGCGCCGCGAGGGTCGCGCGGGCGCCCGGTGGTGACGCAATAGTGTACACAGATCGCCGAAAACGGCCTCTCGACGCCGTTCCGGGGCATTTGTGTACACTGTTGCGCCGCAGGCAGCGCCGAGAGTTGCGCTGCGGGCAGCGTCGAGAGTTACGCCGCAGGCAGCGGTGCGAGCTGCGTCGGATGGCACGAGTGTCTCAACGCCATGGTGTGCCGGCGGCGCCCCCCTTGGTGGCCGTCTCAGCCTTGGTCGAGAAAAACAGATTCTCTATGTCCCGCTGCCTCGGGCCTTCTTGTACTCGTCCATGAACGAGCCAAACATGCCCTTGGTCTTCCCCAGCTGCCTGCCAAACGCTTTGGAGCCCTTGGCGACGGCCCTCGAGACCTGGGCATCCACCTTCTTGGCGACCTTTGACCCCTGTGCCCTGGCCTTGGCATAGCCCTCCCCCGCACGGGCGGCAACGCCACCGGAAAGCGCGAGCCTCTCCGCTGCGGGATCCACCACCATGCAGTTCTTTGAGCAGCCGCGAAGCATGGAGACGGGAATGGGCAAGGCGCCCACCAGAGTCTCGGCCACAACGCCGTCACCCACAAAGAAGTTCACGACCTGGCCCGTCTCACGATCGAACTCTGCATCACTCACAAGGCCAAGCCGCTTGCCCTTAGTCGTGCGAGCATCCATACCAATCCACATAATGCAGCGATCCCAGTCAAGCCCAAGGCGCCTTTGAGCGGCAGTGCCCGTGCCCCATCTTCTGTCTGTGACAACGAGGTCGTCCCCGCGCTGCTCAAGCGCATCGAGGGCAACAAAGCAATCGGAGCGCCTCACCAAGCCGGCCACGTCAGGCCGCTTAACCAAAAAGCCTACCACACGCCTGCCGTCGGGGTCAAAGACCGTCATGTGGATATGACCAAGGCGTTTGAGTGCGCCGCTCTCTCCCCTTGGTACATGAACCTTCATGCGCGTGAGGCCATTTAGCCTGAGCCTTGCCACGGCACGTCCCTTCGCTACGCATCGCATGCGGAAGACGGGCGGACACGCGACTGCGCACCCACCCGCCAATTTACCTACCCCCTACGACCCACGGCAAGAGAAGTGGGTTGCTCGCCAAGCGGGGAAGTTAGATGATAGTCAGCTACTAGCCGTTCTTTGCCTCGTCCTCAAGATCGGTGGGCTCGCTCACATCGACAACCTCCACCTGTACGGCCTGCGCCTCCTGCTCGGCAGGACGGTCATCCTCTGCACCAACTTTCTCGGCCACAGTGTTGACGGCATCCTGCACCTGGGCTGACGTCGTATTGACCGCATCCGAGAGTGAGCTGCGCAGCTGGTCCATACGCTCGCGCGCAAGATCAACCTTGGCGCGAAGCTCGTCGGTCGTGGCGTCCACGCTGGGCCGGACATTGCTGATCTTATCGCTGACAACGCGAGAACCACGCTCGTACGCATCGACTGCGCTATCCCAAGCATCGTTCATGGCATCGGCAGCCATGGCACGACTCTCGGCCCCGGTGCGAGGGGCGAGCAACAAGCCGGCGGTGGCTCCAGCAACAGCCCCGACGATACTACCAAGGATAAAACCCAACGTTCCCTTTGCGCTCATGATATCCTCCTGTCGGTTTCTGACTTGCCACGCCTACCTACGCACATAGTAATCGCTTGATGGTATCGAAGGCAACGTCAATCCCAAGCCTCCCTGCATACTTTAGCGCACTCTGTGCGGTCCGGGAATGTACTCCTCATACGCAGGGGCGGACGTCTCGTTTGCATCATCATCGACTCCTCCCTCATCGGAATCCGCGACTATGACGTCCTCATCATCACCAGAGGACTCGCTTGACTCATCGTCCGAAACAGCCTCCCATTCCGCGAGCGGGATCGAATCTGTCTCAGGCGGCTCTTGGCTCCGCCTCAGGCCGCTGCCCTCAAGTGTACTACTTCGCTCCACGGCTCTCTCGTAGATGGCCGTGGCCTCCTCGTAGATGGCCGTGGCCTCCTCGTAGATGGCCTCGGCCTCTCTGCCAGAATGGCCCTCGTGGGCAAGGCGGGTGTCATCGCTCACAGACGTCCTCGCCCGATGGCGGGCACTGACCCGAGGACGCGACCTGAAGACATCTCCCAATCGGGCCGAGTGCTCGCTGTCAGGCACGTCGCTTTCATCATCGCGTACAGCGACATGTGCTGCGGAGACGGCCGGCTCAAGCTCATCCTCGCCGTCTTGGTGCCCTGATGTCCCTGCCTCGTCGCTCGCTCCGATATGGGGTCTTCCCGCCGCCTCGTCCGACACGCCCGCCGCATGCTTGGGATCGGGCGCGGACTCCACGCGATCGGCACGATTTGGCTCCCTACGATCGTGCCGAACAGCTGAGGCAAACTCGCTGGATGCGCTCGCTGCAGCGGGCTCTGCGCCTGCGGCATCCTGTTTGTCCGCACCCTGCTCGTACTTGCCCCTGTCCTCTGAGGCGTCTTGCTGGTGCTCCTCAGGCTCGGCCTGATCTGTCCGTCCTCGCTCAGCCTGTCGGCGACGCTCCCAGTCCTCCTGGCGGCGTCGGTCCTCCTCATACTTCTGCTCGGCCTGGCGACGACGCTCTGCCTCCTGGCGCGCCCGCTGTGCCTCACGCTCGGCTTCTGCGGCTGCCTCCTCCTCTTTGCGACGAGCGTCCTGCTGACGCTCATACTCGTCGAGGTCGACCACCCATGAGGGCATGGCGGCCTTGCGGGCTGCCTCCTTCTCCTCGGCGATGCGGCGAGCCTCCTCCTCGGCGGCCTTGCGAGCCGCCTCGGCCTCGGCCCTGACCTCTGCCTTGACGGCAGCGATCTCCTCCTCGCGCTTGGCGATCTCCTCCTCGCGCTCCTTGAGCATACGCTGGTACTCGGCATTGACCTCTGCCTGCAGCTCCTCCTCAACCTGCTGACGGTAGGTCTGCTCGTGAATCTCGCCAATGCTGTCCACCATGTTGGTCAGGCCGCCCACAATGGCGCTGACATCAGGCTGCGGTTCTTCGCCGCCGCCAAAGGCCCAGTTCGCAATCCACACCGCACTCGAGAGCGCCCCCATCACCAGCACGTCGTCAGGACAGGAGAGCTCGATGTCAAAGCTTCGCTCGTCTCCCTCGACGGGATAGGTACGCCCAGAAGTGATGGCAGACGAGGCGCTCGACTGCGAGAGAAGCTCGACCGTCATGTGCTCGAGCAGGTGGGCGACCTCAGTATCACCCATGGCATCCTTGAAGGTCTCGCCCCTGTCGCCCATACATACGTGCTCGACGATATGGGGCATGAGATAATAGATGCGCGTCGTGGCAACGAGATCCTCGCTGGTCATAAGTGGAGCTCCGCACGCGTGCGGTCAAGTCCTCCAGACCAACCCTGACCCTCTTGATTTCTATGATCTGTGCCATGAGCTGGAACCTTCCCCTTCAAGCTCGCGTATATATAGAAAGCATTGTACCAGTGCGCCTACAAAAATGCCGCCATTACCGCTACATCGTAACGCACGAAACGCCGCATGGTGAGAAGACAACACGCCATATGTTAGCGATTTTCTCCCTCCTCGTCCTGCTCACCACCGACTACCTGCTCTTCTGCGGTATCAGTGGGCTCTGGGGCGCTCACGCGCAACAACGAGACGCGCCTCCTGCGCATGGACTGAACGTGAAAGACATATCCATCGACCGTGAACTCGTCGCCGGGTCTTGGCAGGCCGTCGGCCACATCGATCACGAAGCCGGCGATCGTCTCGTACTCGTCGCTGTCCCTAATGGGCCACCCCAGCTCTATGGCGTCGTCCACCGAGAAGCGCCCGTCCACGAGCCACTCGCGCTCACCCAGTTGCGTCAGATACTTGTTGTCAGGATCAAACTCGTCCTCGATCTCGCCGACGACCTCCTCGACGATGTCCTCGACGGTGATGACGCCAGCGGTGCCCCCATATTCGTCCACCACGATCACCATCTGGTCATGTGCGCCACGCATCTCGGAGAGGAGCGGAATGATGTCTTTGGTATCCGGTACGAAGTCCGGTTTGCGCATGTACCGCTTGATGCCCTCACCTGCGGCATGATGGTCTATCGTGGGGCCTATAAGATCCTTGATGTGGGCGATGCCCACGATGCGGTCAATGTCCCCATGATAGATGGGGATGCGTGAGTAGCCAGTCTTGCGCATAACATCGAGCACGTCGCCAAGCGTGGAGTCATCCTCCATGAACGTCACGTCCACGCGCGGCACCATGACCTCGCGCGCCTTCGTGTCGCCGAGGTCTATGACCTCGTGAATCATGGACTTCTCCTCGTCACTGAGCTCGTCGGAGTCGGTGACCATGTAGCGGATCTCGTCCTCGGAGACCTCCTGGCGGTCATCGGTACTCTTGATGTGAAGAAGCCGAGCCACGGCGTTTGCGGTCGAAGCGGTGAGCACGACGAGGGGACGTGTGAAGGTCGAGAAGCCGTTGATGGGACCAGCAACCTTCTTGGCCACGGCCTCAGCATCGGCCATGGCGATGCGCTTGGGCACGAGCTCGCCTACCACTGTCGAGAAGTACGACACGACAAGGGTGATGATCACCGTGGCGACGCTGCGAGAGATGCCGCTGTCCATTCCCAGGGACTCCATCCAGGCCCCAAGGGGCTCTGAGAGGCTCGTCGCGGCAAAGGCCGAGCTGAAGAAGCCCAAGAGCGTGATGGCCACCTGTATCGCGGCAAGAAAGCGTGCGGGATGCTCGACGACGTCGGAGGCGATGGCGGCACGCACATCCCCCTCCTCTGCCTCGTGGTCGAGGAGGACCTTCTTCGCCGTTGACAGTGCCATCTCGGACATCGAGAAGTACCCATTGGCGATGGTGAGCAGGATGGTGAAGATGATCGAGAGTGCTATGTGCATGCGCGGATGCGCAACCTCCTAGGCAGGGTGCATATTCATTGCATGATAGCAAAGCTCGTGCCGCGACGCCGCCTGTTGGCGCTGTTTTTGGACCAAATTCCCCACTTGGCAACGATGCATATGGCATTACCACGAGAGTCGCAAAGATGCGCCTGTACGGGTTCACCGTTAAAGAGGAGAGAAATGAGTTGAGCAGGTGCATGGTACAGCTAGTGGTTGGCTAAGCCTGAGTTCCCGGCACCTCCTTAGCCCACAACTGGCAGCCTGATGGTGCCCCGGTCTAGCCCAGGGTGCGCCCTCAGCGAGGCCCTCTGCCCAGACTGCGTCTTTCCGTGCAGCCAGGCCCCAAGCCGAGGCTTGCGGACCCTAGCGCAACCCCCCCGCAGCCTGGCGGGGGGTTGCGTCCCACGCCCCTCGGGCGGCGACGTGACGGAAAAGCGCATTCTGCGCGACGTGGGGGCCGCAGACTGCGCCTTTCCGTGAGGCGTCGGGCCGGGATGCGCCTCACCGTGAGGCCGCACGCGTGTTCCTCCTCGCGGTCCCGACGCCGTCCCCTGCGGGTCTGGCGGCCGCCACGCGCCCGCCGCCGGACGCGGGTCCTTAGGGCAGGCAACGGCTCGGTCCTGTGTCCAGCGGACTAAGGATGTGCCGGGAAGTTAGGGTAACCACATGGGGGCTGCGGTGGGGATCCTGGTCCTCCTGATCCTGCCTCGGTCCCAAGATTCCCACGCAGTCCCCCATGGTCACATCAGCCCAGCTTGAGCAGCTCCTCGCCTCTCTCTTCTCACGTCCCTCCTGAAATTAGGAACGGGAGATTGAGCCGCCGTTTTGCCCGTCTGACACCTTATCCCAGGGGTTCTCGGCCTTTGGCGGGTACTTAGTGTAAGACCAGTTGTCCGGGTTGTGCGTCGTATGAACAAACTTGATCGTATACTGAGGAACCTTCAGGATAACGATTCTCTCGTTTTCAGGGTCAATGGAGATGGTCCCCTCGTCGGAAAGCTTGCCATTGGTTCCTTGAATATAGACTGGGTAGGTTCTGCCATCTGCAGAGGGGTTTTCGACAGCAACCTGCATGCCATACACGTACTCGAGCGCAAAGAGCGCGGAGTCCCCATTGGTGCGGATGGACATGTTATAGCTGAGGCCAGAATCAGCGCCTGCCGCAGCAACGCCCTTCTCATCCAGGTCGGTCTGGCTTGGATCGCTGTAGTCGATACTGACAATGGCGTAGCTGCCAGGGAGCCAGACTCCAACGTTATTGAGCTTCCCCTTGACGTAGGTCAGGTTAGAGAGGTCGGACGGATCGTCTGAGACCTTCCTCATATGAGTCGTGACCTCGTCCGCAAGGGACAGCAGGTGGGTGGTCCTGTCATAGCTGTACTCATGCTCGTTGCCGTCCGCGCCGACAAACGAGATGGTATTCTCGTCCTTGGCTTTCCACTTGAAACTGGTTTGTTTCCCAAAGTTATCAATCTCAAGCGTGCCATCATCCTTGAAGGTCCATGTCAGGGTGCCTGTCTTGTTTTCGGTAAGATCAAGATAATCTCCGCGCGTCATGGTTTTTGACCCACTCGCGCTGTCCATGTCCCAGACACCGACAACGACGCGAGAGAGGTCCCCATCAAGGGTAACCGCTTTGGTTGGGGCGTCGAGCATCGCCTTCTTCGAGCCCTGATCACCCTTCTGGTCCTGGCTCTCAGTGGTCTGAGATTGACCAAATTTGGGCAAACGGCTACTATCGCAGCCAGACAGCGAGATAGTAAGTGCCAGCGCCACAAGGCCGGCGAACGCGCATGCAAAGAACTTGTGGTTCCTCATAAGCTCCTCTTTCTCCGTGGACTCTTTTCTCTCGAACGTCCCTTGAACGTGTCTCGAACGTATGCAATTACGATAACAATACCGTATTTTTCGGGCGATATCGTCACAGGCAGGCAACGTCGTCACGGAACGTGGAGCCAAGGTGGAGCGCAACGGGAGCAAACCTGAAATCGGTCGCATCGTCTTTTTTCTTTCGACCAGCTCACCGAGGCAAAACGACATGTATAGGAGTAGGTACGTGAGCCTCCCGTCCCTCGAGACGTTTTTGCGCGAGAGCACGAACGCCTCAAAGATCGCGCTTCCACTTACCGACAAAAAGTTGTCGAAGGCGGCATGGGAACGTACCTTCATCCCCAACTTGACCTCGACACGCCGATAGCCCAGCAATACTCCTCAAATCCATGGGCCGCATGATGATTCGCTCGATGAAGCCCACAGGAAACGATGAGATGCTCTTGAACCCGGTCTCCAGCACGGAACTCACAAGACGAACGAGAAACGACCGTCCTCCACAAGGCCTTTCACGAGAGTGACGATCTCCGGATATTCTTGGACCTCGTCTACAAAAATGAGCGTGTAGACCTCGACCAAGGTGCGCTCCGAGAGCATGGTAACACGCAAGATGAAGTCCCCCGCATTCCGTGCCCCTGTCAGAGTCTCGCGCGTATCTACGCCAAGCAGTAAGTTGGTCTCATGATAGATGGTATAGTTCGCTTTACCAAACTCACGGATGGCATAGCTCTTGTCAGCCTGGCGGGCACCTGTCACAAGAAGGGCCTTCGTTGAAGTCCATCTCCAACGCAGCAACCGCTCAGTGACCTTTCTTCTCAAAACATCGTCTCGTTCTAAAACGAATTAAAAGATCGATACGTACAGATAGTACATGAATTGGAAGATAGAACGCAGTTATAGCTACATTAATTCAGGAATAGCTATAAGGTGCCTTGCGCCGGCGTCCTCGTGATCAAAGGCCAGAGGACCGCTGCGCGGACTGGGTGGCCGTAGGGCCTTTCGGACCTCTTGGGGCGGCCCCTTGCCTCGCCGGGTGTGGCCCATTCGGCGCCTCCCGGAGCGCATGGCCTGCAAGAGGGTCGGCGAGGGGCGTATCTCCATGAACTTGTAAGAACGCTTGTTCTTACACCGTGCTATACTATTTAGTAGGACAGGGTAGTTGGAAGAGAGGCGGTGGCCAGATGGCGCAGGCGAGGTGGGACATGGGCGCGCTGAGGCCCATAGACGACCTGATGTTTCGGGTGATGGCG